>ENA-ORBV01006870-ORBV01006870.1-microbial-mat-metagenome-genome-assembly--contig:-NODE-6870-length-19827-cov-4.301519_pt1 | contig 19827 bp, 13 predicted proteins | sample MGYA00237777_ERZ505514 | MGnify/ENA primary metagenome ERZ505514 (study PRJEB26160, sample SAMN06269048) | microbial mat metagenome | isolation source: Oligotrophic lake microbial mat | place... | reverse complement strand
CGTTAGGGTGGGGTTGTGAGCGCAAGCGTTAGATCCCCAATCCTGCACCACCCGCTGCGCAGGATTGGGGATTCTTGGGCTGAGCATGTCAGGGCTAAACGGGGGCTAGACTGGGGCTAGATATCATGATTTTGACACGCTTCTTCAACGGTTAGAGCTATCTACCCAAACTGGCTTGAACTTTTGTTTGTTAGATTCAGTCTAGAGTTTTGTAGCGTGTCAGCTTTAGCGGCACTGCTTTAGCGGCACTGCTGCAATTTTTGACCCGCGTTGGACGGCGTATGAACCTGTTACACCGAATTTCTGATTATCTTTTGCTAGTCGCCATCACCTCTGGCATTGGGTTAGGCATGCCTGAGTTGGAGGCGATACGAGCAAGCTCAGGCTACGCCATCGCCCAAACTAGCGAAACCTCCTGTCCTGCTCCTGCCCTCTCCCGCCTGACTCGCCATCGCGTCGCGCCGGGCGAAACGTTGGTCAGTCTGGCTCAGCGCTACAGCCTGATCCCAGCGACGTTGATGGGGCTAAATCCGGCGTTGCGCGGTGGCACGGCTCCAGTGGGGACAGAGATTCTGGTACCTCCCTACAATGGCATTCGGGTCGAGGTGCCTCAGGGCAACACTTGGCGAGATTTAGCGCGCATCTATCGAATTCGCGCCGATGTAATTTTTGAGGCGAATGGCTGTCAGAACGTGCCTCGGATTGCCTTTATCCCAGGGATAAACTGGTCGCCAAATGCGCCGACTACAGCAGCTACGGCCTCTCCTGCCGCCGCGACTCCCACTGCCAACAGCGTGCTCAGCACCTATCCGCTACCCGCCACAGCCTCCGTCCTCAAGGGCTATGGCTGGCAGGTCGATTCTGCCTCTCAAGCGGTTGTGTTTAACAGTGGCGTCGAGTTGGCAGTCGAGACCGGAACGGCTGTGCGGGCGGCGGGCGGGGGCACCGTTGCCTTTGCCGGGACTCAAGGTGGCTATGGCAACTTGGTTGTGATCAACCATCCGCAAGGGCTACAAACCCGCTATGCCCAACTGGATAGCTTCACGGTTCAGGTGGGGCAAGTGGTCAGAGCCGGCGATCGCATTGGCACTACTGGCCGCAGCAGCTCTACCCAACTGCCCTATCTCCAGTTTGAAATCCGGACTAATTCCAGCTTGGGCTGGGTAGCTCAAGATCCAAGCGCCTATTTTCGGACGATGCGCGTAGGTCAATGAGCGTCCTATGGGTTTTCCCTAGAATTTTTCTGCCAATTTGACCAATTTGATGCAGTTACCGCTGGAAGCGTTGGTACAATCAATTTCATGGAAACCAACGTCACATTTGGATTAAAGCTGCTAATTAGTTCGGCAGTGCTGGCGATCGCCATCAAATATGCAGTTCCTCTTTTAAATCTTCCTCCGTCTCCCGCGATCGCCCTCGGGCTTGTTTTATCACCCACCTTGATCTTGGCAGCGTTGATGGGATGGCGTAGTTGGCAAGAGAGTCAATAGTCAGCGGTTTGGCTGAACTTCTTTTGCCGACGTCAAATTTTGGATGCAGACAGATTATGCTTTTGTGAAGGATGGCTTGTCCATCTCAAGAAGAAGCAGACAGCGGTGGGGGCTACTGGCTGGCTGCTTTTTCTTTATCGGTCTATGGAGTTTTACAGTCATAGGTGTTGAAATCACGGAAACGACTGGAAAAAGTCTTACCGGAAAAACACAGCTTCCCAGCCGTGTGGACCAAATTCTTTTTGAAACTCGCTAATTACCCAAGAAATAGACTTGCCTTGGCGTTGGGCGATCGCCATCAGATAGCCCTTGTACGCATGTTGGTCGGCTACGGCGGGCGCGCCACCAAAAACTGCCCCTAGGCACCAATCGTCTTTTGGCAAGCAGTTAAATTTCTCGAAGAAGCGGCGATCGCCCCACGATGGAGCCGCCCCCTCCTGATAGGTGCGCTGCCGCTGTAGATGAAACACCCGAATCATTTCTGCTTCCAGTACTGCTTGAATTTGTTCTTCTTGCTGCTCACTCAACACCTCGGCTAAGTCATCTAAAATCACCTGCGCTGGATCAATCCATTGATGGCCACACTCGGGGCATTGCATCAGCGCAATCCGCAGAATAAAGCCACAGGCAGGGCATTGCTTGGTGGGAGCAGAACCCATGCCCAGCGTTTCCGGCTCTTCTGTGGTCGGCAGGTGATACTCATACACATCTTCTGGAAACCCCAGGCGATTCAGGTTGCCCGCCTGATCCAAAATGGTGCCGTGCAGCTTGCCCGACTGGGGTGAAATCCGCATCACCCGACCAATCTGCTGATGATGCAGCGCCCGTGATTTGGTGGGGCGCAGCAGCAAACCCACTTCAACGCTGGGTTCATCAAAACCGATGCTAATCACGTTACAAGAGGTGAGTACGGTGATCTGACCCTCGCGCAATTTGGCGTAGAGCTGATGGCGCTCTTTGATCGGGGTTTCTCCATTTACCACGGCAGCGATAATGCCAGCCCGGTTAAATGCCTCGGCGACGTGGCGGGCATGTTCGACATCAACGCCAAAGGCAATAGTGCGCTTGTCTGGCACCAGTCGCAGCCATTCTTCAACGATGCGTTGTACCAGTTCAGGGCGATCGCAGGCATTTTTCAGCGCCCGTTCGTCATAATCTCCGGCTACTGTGCCAACGGCAGACAGGTCAATCTGGTTTTCTGCCGCAAACCCGTAGTACTTCATCGGTGCCAAAAAGCCCATCGTTTGCAGCTCCGACGGCACAGGGGAGGCTACGAGCGTTTCCATGTGATCCCCGAGCTGCTCGCGTCCCAATCGATAAGGTGTTGCGGTTAGGGCTAGATGCACCGACTGCCGATGCGTTTCATAAATAATTTGCTGCCCAACTTGGCTAAATACTGTGGTGTGGGCTTCGTCAAACAGCACCACATCGGCGTGCCATTTGCGCCACCAAGTGCGCTTGGCCATGGTTTGAATGCTGCCAATCTGAATTGGGGCAGTGGGATCCTCTTTCCAGCCCGATTTGATGAAGCCGCAGTGCAGCCCAAACGACCGCATTTTGTCGTAGGTTTGGCCAACCAACACATCTAGGTGCACCAAAAACATCAGCCGACAGCCACGCGATTCGGCATGGGCGCAGATTTGTCCGGCAATCACGGTTTTCCCGGCTCCGGTGCCTGCAATCACGGCCACACGGGTGTGTCCCTGCCCCAGTTTGGTGTACAGGTCTTTAATTAGCTGCATCTGATAAGGACGTAGCTCCGGCGGGTTGGGCGCGGCCACGTTGATTGAACTGTTGGGCATTCGTTACACGAGCGATCGCGCTATAGCTCACTGTAGCAGAGCTACGGGTCAAATTCGGTGCAGATGTACTGATATCGCAACGGCACCATTGAGCGCGCAATTCGGCTCCAGCAAAAATCGACTGACGGCGATCGCCTATAGTGGTAAATGCTCTACGTCAGCCAAATCCCATGCCAGAGTTTCCCAGGGTCATCCTCCGCAACAACAAAGCCGATGCCGTCCGTCGGTTCCATCCCTGGATTTTTTCTGGCGCGATTAAGACGCTGGAGCCAAATGTCCACGATGGCGATTTTGTTGAGGTGCATACCGAAAAGGGCGAATATCTGGCCAGCGGCATCTACAACTCGGGCAACATTGCGGTCAAAATCCTGTCGTTTCAGCCTGTCGATGATTTAGATCAGCTGTTTCTAGAACGGGTACAAAGCGCTTATTTTCTCAGAAAACAAATTGGCTTGGCTACCAGCAATCAGACCAACTGCTACCGCCTGATTAATGCCGAAGGCGACGGGTTGCCAGGGCTAATTGTCGATTGGTACAACGGCACGGCGGTGATGCAAGCCTATTCCGTCGGGATGCACGAACAGCGCGATCGCCTGGTCAACGCCCTCAAAACTGTCTACGGGTCGCAGCTCCAGGCCGTATACGACAAGAGCGGTACGGTGCTGCACAAGTCAAAAGCCCAGGCCGAGAATCAATATCTGCTGGGCGAAAGAACCAGCGGTGAGGTGTTGGAATATGGCCATCGGTTTGTGGTGGATTGGGAAGAAGGGCAGAAAACTGGCCTATTTCTCGATCAGCGGGAGAACCGGGAACGGTTGACGCACTATGTAGAAGACAAAAAAGTGCTCAACACGTTCTGCTACTCTGGCGGGTTTTCGGTGTATGCGATCGCTGCCCAGGCTCGCTGTGTCCATTCGGTGGATAGCTCAGCCAAGGCGTTGGAGTGGACGAGGCAAAATGTCGAACTCAATCACCTCGATGCAGCTGACCACGAAATTTATGCGGCAGACGTGTTTGACTTTCTCAAAACCTGCGATGCCGACTACGACGTGATTGTGCTCGACCCACCTGCCTTCGCCAAAGGGTTGTCGGCACGGCACCAGGCGGTGATGGCCTACAAGCGGCTGAATGCCCAGGCATTTGCCAAGGTGCGATCGCCCGGTATTGTCTTTACCTTTTCTTGCTCGCAAGTCGTCCCGCCCGACCAGTTTCAAGGTGCGGTAACGGCAGCCGCGATCGAATCGGGGCGACGAATTCGCGTGCTCGATCACCTAACCCAGCCTGCCGATCACCCCACCAGCATCTACCACCCCGAGGGGCTATACCTGAAAGGCTTGGTGCTCATGGTGGAGTAGCGATCGCCGCACAAGCGCTGAGACAGTTCAATTCACTCTTAGATCCACGGAACATTTGTAGTTTAGAGCGTTTGTATCACAACGAACGCATGTATCATTAGGACACGGGATATGCCAGTGGGTTCGGTTCCTGGCATTAGTTCAGCATGGAGTTAGACAAACCATTAGGCTCAGTGATTCAAGGTTCCCTGAGTCAGGGGCTAGAAGTACGGTTACATGCCGACGTGTCGGTGGAAGATATGCGGGTGGGCAAATTTTTGGTAGTGCAGGGGCGGCGATCGCGCTTCTTTTGTATGCTGACCGATGTGTTACTGGGCACTGCCAGTCCTCGGATCTTGGCCAACCCGCCCGAACCCGCCAACTCGTTTCTACACGAAGTCTTGGCTGGCAGTGGCACCTATGGCACTATCAGTCTCACCCCCATGCTGATGTTTACGCCCACCGACCCTAGCGACGAGCTGCCATCCAGCCATCCACAAAAATCAAAGCAGGCCAAAGCCTCTCAGCAGAGCAATGCAGCTCTACCCATTGCCAACACCAATTCCGTCGAACTGCTACCTGTCAAAACTATTCCCAGCCACTTCAGTCAGGTGTTCGACGCTAGCGATCGCGACTTTCGGGCCGTCTTTGGCTGGGAAGACGATCCCCATCGGCGCAACTTCTCGATTGGCCAACCGATCGACATGGATGTGCCGATCTGCATTGACTTAGATCGCTTTGTTGAACGCAGCAACGGGATCTTTGGCAAATCGGGCACGGGCAAATCATTTTTGACGCGGCTATTACTGTCGGGCATCATTCGCAAACGCGCCGCTGTGAATCTGATTTTCGATATGCACTCCGAGTATGGCTGGGAAGCCACTCGCGAAGGCAAGCAGTTCAGCACCGTCAAAGGGTTGCGGCAGCTGTTTCCTGGACAAGTGCAGGTCTACACGCTTGATCCCGAATCGACCAAGCGGCGAGGCGTGCGCGATGCCCAAGAACTTTACATCAGCTACGACCAAATTGACGTAGAAGACCTGATGCTGGTGCGCGGCGAACTCAACCTATCGGAAGCCAGCTTAGAAAACGCCATTATTCTGCGCAACGAGTTTGGCAAAAACTGGATTACGCGGTTGTTGAACATGACCAACGAAGAAATCCAGGAGTTCTGCGAAGTCAAAATGGGCAACAAGTCGTCCATCATGGCGTTGCAGCGCAAACTCACCCGTCTAGACGACCTGAAATATCTACGCCAGAGCTGCCCTCACAACTATGTGACGCAAGTGCTAGAGTCGCTGGATGCAGGCAAGCATGTGGTGATTGAATTTGGTTCTCAGTCCAACTTGTTGTCCTATATGCTGGCCACCAACGTGATCGCGCGCCGCATCCACGGCAGCTATGTCCACAAAGCCGAGAAATTTCTGCAAACGAAGAATCCCAGCGATCGCCCTCAACCCCTAGTGATCACCATCGAAGAAGCTCACCGCTTCCTTGATCCTGCCACCGTCCGCCAAACCATCTTTGGCACCATTGCCCGCGAAATGCGGAAATACTTTGTTACCCTGCTGGTCGTCGATCAGCGCCCTTCCGGGATCGACAACGAAGTCATGTCTCAAATTGGCACCCGCATCACTGCCCTGCTCAACGATGAAAAAGACATCGAAGCTATTTTTACAGGTGTGTCTGGCGGGCAAGCTCTACGCTCCGTCCTAGCAAAACTAGACTCTAAACAGCAGGCCATGATCCTCGGCCATGCCGTCCCCATGCCCGTCGTCATTCGCACTCGCCCCTACGACGACGCTTTTTATGCCGCTGTCGGAGCCACCGCCTGGGAAGACTTGCCCAACGCTACGGTCTTCCGTGCTTCAGAAGCGGCCAAAGCCGATTTGGGCTTTTGAAGACCGACCCTCGCCTCCCGCCTTCCCGTTCGGTTTTCTCGTCGTACTACCCGTACTTGATGCTAGACTGGACAGTCCAGAATAGTAAAACAACCAGACACCTGTAATCGCCCCAGCCAATCTTGCTTGAGCGTTATCCTATATGCATTGCAACCGTGAGCTCACGCAAAGGAGACTAGAAAAGGAACCAGTTACGCCTCTGACACGTATTAGATCTTAATGGCGAGTGACTTTACAAGTCCATCCAGAAATCCTCTATCAATCCCCTGGATTGGCTAATGCAGCAGATCAAACTCAGTGATTTTTAGCTGGGGTGCTCGCGATCGCAATCGCGGTAAGGATAGCTAAAAAGGCGAAAGAGCCTAGCTAGAAGTGGTCTCAAGCTAGCTCATCGGTCAACATTCACCTTCGAAGTTCACCCTATCGGATGAGTCCCTATCTATTTACTGGAGCCTAAACTTGTATTATTCTTGTAACAGTACAAACTCATAACGACTTCATATTCTTGACACCCTAGATTGGATTGACAATCATGACAAAACGGGTGCGATCGCTGTAACAGACTTTAGAGTTTTCATTGAATAGCCTTCTCGAGCCTGTACGCAGCATGGCTGTTGCGGGAGAAGCGCTAGACGCAACGTTTTTTGGGTTCATCTGGTTTTCGCGGCGCTTCACCTGGGTCTGTTTCAATTGCTACGTGCAACGCCTGCTGCTTCAACGAGTGGGCTAGGTTGCGATTTCCCAGTTTCCGATCTGGCCTCAAGGGCTGGACGCTCAATGATTTCCAGTTTTCGATTTCCACGTTTTGTTCGACGGAGTTTCGCATCCATGGCAACCGTAAATACGACAGTTAAGACTCACAAGCCCCTATTCACGGCAGATATGGTGCGTACCTATCTACATGAAATTGGCCGAGTGCCTCTGCTGACCCATGAGCAGGAAATTGTCTATGGGAAGCAGGTGCAGCAAATGATGACGCTTCTGGATGCAAAAGAGAAGCTAGCAGACGATCTGACTCGTGAGCCAACCCGTGACGAATGGCTTGAGCTGATCGCTTTAGACGACGCGGCCCTTGATAAAATCCTGCGTGAAGGTCGCCGTGCTAAGCAAAAGATGATCGAGGCCAACCTGCGACTGGTGGTGGCGATCGCCAAAAAGTATCAGAAGCGGAATCTAGAGTTTCTGGATCTAATCCAAGAAGGAACGCTGGGGTTAGAACGCGGCGTTGAGAAGTTTGACCCGATGCGCGGCTATAAGTTCTCGACCTATGCCTATTGGTGGATTCGCCAAGCCATTACGCGGGCGATCGCCCAACAGGCGCGAACCATTCGGTTGCCAATCCACATTACCGAGAAGCTCAACAAAATCAAAAAGGTGCAGCGAGAATTGACCCAGCAGTTGGGTCATAGCCCGACTCCAGCCGAGATTGCCAAAGCGTTAGAGCTAGAGCCGGCGCAAATTCGAGAATTCTTGATGTTGGCGCGGCAGCCCGTTTCGCTAGAACTCAAGGTTGGCGATAACCAGGATACAGAGCTGCAAGATCTCTTAGAAGACGCCACCGCCTCTCCAGAGAACTACGCAGTCCATGAATCGATGCGGCAGGATATCCAAAACTTGCTGTCCGAGCTAACGCCTCAACAGCGAGAAGTGCTGATACTGCGCTTCGGCCTAGAAGATGGCAACGAGCTATCGTTGGCAAAGGTAGGACAGCGGATGAACATTAGCCGGGAACGAGTCCGGCAACTGGAGCGCCAAGCCCTAGAGCATCTCCGCCGTCGCAAGGTCAATGTACGCGGCTATTTAGCCAGTTAACTCACGCTGATAGCGGCTGACAGCTTGCTGAGAAGTTCAACTTAGATTCAAGTTTGCAGTGGGTGTGCGGTACACACCCACATTTTTTAAGTTATTCAAAATCAGAACCTATTTAAAATCAGAACCTCGCTATCGCGGCAGGCCGATCGCCCCAAGGGTTTGAGACAGTTCAATAAGTGTCCTGAGATGCATTTTTCTAAACCAGTGGGTGTGGGATCAATAAAGTATGGCTAGACTTCGAGTTTCAGGGCTATTCGCTCACTCGGTTTTCTGGTGATTTTGAGACCAATTGCTCTGAATTCAATCTAACTTCATCTAACTCAATGTAGTAACTCAATGTAGAGCAATCCCACCTCTACCACCTGATTAGGTGACCCATGGGGGGGAGGTGCGATCGCCCTGAGTGTCATAGCTTAAAAATAGGCTTGCTATTAACGTCTTGCTACTTGCTCTAATTCAATCGGATTAGCCATCCAGATTATTTTCAAAAAACTTTCTGTTTTTTCTGGAATTTGCCAAGACGGCGCTGTAGCTCTACTACAAGCCTAGATAGACATCAGGCTGCATCAAGAATCTCCGCTTTTGAGCAATATTCTTCAATATTCTTCAAGAGTTGTGAAGTCTGTTCATTGGGCTAGGCAAAGCGCCTACACTCTTTATATAGGGTGCATTGGCAGCTTCATCACCCACCGTTTATGTAACGTTTAACCTTATTCTTAGGAAGACCGCGATGCTGAACCTATCTACCCATCGCTTCCAATCATTCAAGCCTTTATTGAATCATCTAGAGCGCCCCATCACTGCTCTAGCACTAACGCTGGGTCTTGCTGCTGCGGCTCTAAGTCCGGCGCAGGGAACTGAAGCGCCCCAGGTGTCATCGACTCAAGTTGCCCGTGCCAATATGGGTATGCAGGTTGTTAGCCAAAGGCTTCCAAATGGAGTTTATCTCTATGGCCAATCGCCTGAAGCTGAGCAAATTGGTTCTGCCTACATGGTATTTGAAGTTAACGAGCAGCAGGTAATTGGCGCATTTTATATGCCCTCTTCATCCTTTGATTGTTTCTATGGTGAAGTGCAAGCCCAGCAGCTAGCGTTGAACGTTGTTGATGCTTATGAACAAACGGTGCATCCTTACGCAGTCGCACTAGAGACGACAGGTTCAGTAGCGACTACTGGTAACGAGGCGATCGCTCCTCTCAGCTTAGAGGGCTTTCATGCAATCAGTTCAGTTAGTGACAACGACCAACGCATTCTCAGCGTCTGTAAGGTTAATCGTCAGCCTGTGAATTGAGATGTTTTTAACAGTTATCTAAGCTAAAGCGGTGTCATCTTAAAAAGATGGCACCGCTTTTTAAGTATTGTTTCTGCGCATCCTCAAACTGTGATCTGGCGATCTCTCAAGGCCAGCTCGGTCAAAGCCAAACGGACATATAGGCAAGGCGGAGGTCAGATCTTAACCTGCTCTTATTGATTAAGTAATCTGAAGTTTAACTGAAGATGGTGTACTTAATTGAGCGCGTTCTCCCCCAAATGTTGGGATGAGGCGGTAAAAGAACTCTTTTGTATGGAAAATCCTTATCTCAAACCCGAAACAATCTACCTTTGAGGAGACTCATATGACTCGCTCCAGTGATGATCAATCTATGCCCCCGGTGAGGGTATCACGCCGAACATTCCTGAGCTGGAGTGCGGCTGGATTTGGCGGTGCTGTGCTGGCATCCTGCACGCAGCAAGGGGCAACGCCGCCTGCTGGATCTCCTGTGGCTAGTGCGCCTGCTGCATCTCCTGCAACCAGTGCTGCGGGTGGACTGCCTGTGTCGGCAGCGGCGGCAGGTGGCCTCAACGCCATTATTGAACAGGCAAAAGCAGAAGGGGAGCTTTCAATCATTGCCCTGCCAGATGATTGGGCAAATTATAAAGAAATGAAATCTAGCTTTTTGCAAAAATACCCTTTCATTAAACTGAATGATCTGAATCCTGATGCTAGTTCTGCGGATGAAATTGAAGCGATCAAGGCAAACAAGGGCAACAACGGGCCACAAAATCCTGATGTGATTGATGTCGCCTTCAAATTTGGTGAAGAAGCTAAGACGGCAGGGCTGCTGCAAGCCTATCAAGTAGAAACCTGGGACACGATTCCCGATTCCCTGAAGGATCCAGAAGGATATTGGTTTGGCGACTATTACGGCGTCATGGCGTTTGAAGTAAACACGCAGGTCGTCAAAAATATTCCTCAAGACTGGTCAGATTTGCTGAAGCCAGAATATAAAGGACAAATTGCTCTGGCAGGCGATCCCCGTAAGTCGGGGCAGGCAATCAACGCGGTATGGGCAGCGGCGTTGGGCAGTGGCGGGTCGTTGGCCGATCCTGCACCTGGACTAGAATTTTTCAAGAAGTTGAGTGCTTCCGGCAACCTACTGCCTGTGATTGCTAAACCTGCCACAATCGCCAAAGGTGAAACCCCGATCGCCCTGCGCTGGGATTATAATGCGCTGGCAAACCGTGATACAACGGCAGGAAATCCTGAAATTGCCGTGGTTCTGCCCAAAACAGGTCTGCTGGCGGGTGTTTATGTGCAGGCCATTAGCGCTTCTGCTCCCCGACCCTATGCGGCGCGCCTCTGGATGGAGCATCTCTATTCGGATGAGGGGCAGCTGATTTGGCTGAAGGGTTACTCTCGCCCTGTCCGCTTTGATGATCTGTCTCAGCGTAAAGTGATCCCAGCTGATTTGATGACGAAGCTGCCCGATCCCGCGATCTACAGTAAGGCGGCGTTCCCCACCGCCGCTCAAATTACGCCTGCTAACGACGCGATCACAAAGGACTGGGATAGTGTAGTAGGAGCCGATGTGAAGTAAGGAATGACGTTATTTCAGCCATCTAAGCAGCCCTTTAGGGCGATCGCAGCCGTGCGATTGCATTTCGCCAACGCCGATCGCCCCTGGGATTGGCTGGGGGTAGTGCCATTCTTCGGATTTGCGATCGCCTTCCTGCTGATCCCGGCGGCTTCGATTGCCATTCGCAGCGTTCAAGACAATGCAGGCCATTTTACGCTGCAAAACCTGCTCGATTTACGCCAACCTACAATTGTGTCGGCCTATTGGGTCAGCATCAAGCTGAGTGTGGTGACGGCGCTGATTGGCGGAGTTGTGGGGGCACTAATGGCCTATGCGATTACGGTCGGCGGGTTGACGGGGGGAGTGCGATCGCTGCTGATGACGTTTTCTGGCGTGGCCTCTAACTTTGCGGGGGTGCCGCTGGCGTTTGCGTTCCTTGCCACACTAGGGAGGTTAGGGATCGTTACAGGCTGGTTAAATCAGGCGGGGATCGACCTTTACCAGGGTGGGTTTAACCTCTATACCTTCTGGGGTTTGGCGATCACCTACCTATATTTCCAGATTCCTTTGACTGTTTTAATTTTGGTGCCTGCCCTGGATGGACTCAAGCGCGAGTGGCGCGAGGCGTCTGAGAATCTGGGAGCCACCTCTTGGCAATATTGGCGATATGTGGCCTTGCCGATGCTGATGCCGTCGCTGCTGGGGACGATGATCCTGTTGTTTGGCAATGCCTTCGGTGCCCATGCCACCGCCTACGCCCTCACAGGCGGACAAATTAACCTGGTGACCATTTTGATTGGTGCCCAAATTAGCGGCGATGCCCTGCAAAACCCTGGGTTGGGCAACGCGCTAGCGCTGGGGATGGTGGTGATTATGGGGCTATCGATCGCCGCTTACTCGTGGCTACAGCAGCGCACGGCGAGGTGGGTGAAATGACTCGGCAGATGCCGCATCAGGGCACAGTACCTCAGCAGGGCTGGTCATGGCTGTGGCTAACGCTGGGATCGCTGTATTTTGTGATTCCCCTGCTGGCCACCGTTGATTTTTCACTGCGTGCCAAAAAGGACGAACTTGGCTTCACTGCCTATGCCAATATTTTTAACGATCCCAAGTTTTTTGAAAGCTTTACCTTCTCAGCCTTAACCGGGGTAGCGGCGATCGCCCTCAGCATGTTGCTCATTGTGCCCACAGCCTACTGGGTGCAGCTGCGGCTGCCTCGCCTGCGCCCCGTGATCGAATTAATTACCCTCTTGCCCTTCGTTGTGCCTGCCGTAGTGCTGGTGTTTGGGCTAATTCGCACCTACAGCACCACCTTGCTCAACAACCGCTCCGGCGGCTGGATTCTCCTGACCGCCGCCTACGTCATCCTCTCATTTCCTTACATGTACCGCGCCGTCGATACCGGGATGCGCGCCGTTAACGTCCAAACCTTGACCGAAGCTGCCCAAAGCCTTGGTGCCAACTGGGGCACCATCATCTGGCGCGTCATCTTTCCCAACCTGCGCGTTGCCCTGCTCAACGGTGCCTTCATCACCTTTGCCATCGTCATGGGCGAATTCACCATCGCCGCCCTGCTGGCTCAACCCGCCTTTGGTCCCTACATGAACCTGCTAGCTAGCAGCAAGGTCTACGAACCCTCTGCCCTGGCGGTTGTCAGCTTTGCCCTGACCTGGGGCGCGATCGGCATTGCGCAGATCCTAGGACGTGGTAAAAGATGAAGCGGATTCGACCTTGCCGAACACGCTTCATCTTTTGCGTTTGATCAATTACATTCCTCCTCCTGCTTCCCATGTATCTAACCCTGACGCACCTCTGCAAATCTTATGGTTCTGTGATGGCAGTGCAGGAGGTGAACCTGAGCATTCAGGCCGGAGAATTTATTTCGCTGCTAGGGCCTTCAGGGTGTGGTAAGACGACCATTCTGCGAATGATTGCTGGGTTTGAACAGCCCACAGGCGGCACGATTTCGCTAGCGGGGCAGGACATTACGCGAATTCCTGCCAATCGGCGCAATATGGGGATGGTGTTTCAGTCTTACAGCCTGTTTCCGCACATGACAGCGGCAGACAATATTGCCTTTGGCCTGCACCTGCGGAAACAGAACAAAGGCCAGCAGCGGCAGCGGGTAGACGAAATGCTAGAGCTGGTGGGGCTGGGGACAATGGGCGATCGCTATCCCCATCAGCTGTCGGGCGGGCAGCAGCAGCGGGTGGCGCTGGCGCGAGCGCTGGCCTTTTCGCCCCAAGTATTGCTGCTGGATGAACCGCTTTCGGCGCTTGATGCCAAAGTGCGGGTGCAGCTGCGCAATGAGATCCGGCGGATTCAGCAACAGTTGGGGATCACAACGCTGTTTGTCACCCACGACCAGGAAGAAGCCCTGTGTATTAGCGATCGCGTCGTCGTGATGTCGCAGGGGCGCATTGAGCAAGAGGGCACCCCCGAAGCAATCTACCTGACGCCCCACACGGCGTTTACCGCGTCCTTCATCGGTGCCACCAATCAGATCCCCGGCCTGTGGCTAGAGGAGAAAGTGCAAGTAGACACGCATCCCCAGACCAGCCTAGCCGATGAATTCTTGTTAACTCAACCGACTGAGCTAGCCGCTGGATCTCGCGTGGTGGTTCTCATTAGGCCAGAAAGTATCACGGTTTTGTCTCGCGAAGCGATCGCCCCTCAGCACACCAATCTGATGAGCGGACTGATTACCAGCCGCACCTTCCTGGGTTCCACTGTGCGTCTGTCGGTTTTAGTCGGCGAATTTTATTTAAATGTAGACGTGCCCACTGACCAGGCCGAACAGTTCGCCTCGGGGCAACTGGTGCAGCTCAGCTTCCCGCCAGATCAGTGTCGGGTGTTGGCGATCGATCCGTTGACCCAGGTTGTGAGCCAGTCTGCGGTAGAACGGGTAGCAGAAACTACTGAAAATAGTCTTTAAAGTAATCCACCGGATTTTGAGCCACTTGGTTAAACCGAATTTCAAAATGCAGGTGCGGCCCCGTCACATACCCAGTGCTGCCTGATAGACCAATCACTGCTTTTCTGGTCACGCGATCGCCTACTTTAACCACCAGTCGATCTAGATGGGCATAGAGCGTCTCATAGCCATTGCCATGGTCAATAATGATCCGGTTGCCATAGCCTTGACCCCAGCCCGCAGACACAACCCGCCCATCTCTAGCGGCTCTAATCGGTGTTCCGGTAGGTGTGCCTAGATCGATGCCTTTGTGAAACCGGACGTTGCCAAAAAGTGGATGGATGCGGTTGCCAAAGGAGCTAGTGATCGCAAATCCGGTCACTGGCAGGCTAAATTGATGACCAGATTGCTCTATACCGGACAATTTAGTCAGCTTAGGAGCGGCTGTATTCGGGGCGGCTGTATTCGGGGCGGCTGTATTCGGGGCAGTTATATTCGGGGCAGCTGTGAGTGCTTTAGTTTGAGGGATGGTAGCACCCTGCGCCCCAGTCAGAGTCTTTGATCGGGTTTGCGATAGAGTTTGCGGCAGTTGACGAGATCCAGACGCTGCGGGTAAGTCAGTCTGCTCTAAGGAAGAACTGGTTGCCAACAACACTTTGCCGAAGTCCGCATTCGCCAGGTCGCTTGGAGCCGGGACGACAGGTTCTAAGCCAACTGCCCTCAATGCATGGTCTAGACCCGCTTGAGAATAAGATTTAGCCGCATACAATGACAACGGCATCGCTAACCCCATCAAGCAAAGAAACTGGGCTAGAGGTCTGCCCCAACCTGACCTACGCTCTAGTTGATCTGGATGGTACAGATAGCCGCAGTTGGATTCACAGAAATGCTTAAGCTTTTCAATGTCGGAAATTTCGGTTTGGGCAGATTCGGTAGCCCAACTCGGGATGGGACAAGAATATTGAGACGAGTAGGCGATCGTTTGAATGATGTAACGATTGCCAGCTCCAAGGCTAAGACGGCGAGGCGGCATTGTAGATTCTGGGTAGGTGATCCCAATGGGTAGATATGGGTAGATGCTGGGTAATAGCACCCATGTATCAACAGGGCACCTGTGCAAGAAATTTATGCCAAGTGCGTGTTTTTACTTACTACAAAAATTCTACATTGACTTCTAATCGCAGCGTCAATTTCCTATTTTGACTTCATCAAAAGTTTAATTAGCATCAGAGCCGGGCCGGCCTGCGGTTGAGCGGACAGCCTGCTTCCGTTTAGTCTGCTTCCGTTTAGTCTGCCTCCGTTTCAGGGCATTACCCTCCCGCTTGGGTTAGGGCTTCGTCCGAGTCATCCACTGCGGCCTGTGGATGGAAATATTCGTAAATTTGCTGTGCCATTTTGGGGCCAATGCCGGAGACTTCGGCAATTTGGCTGGCGGTGGCTTCACGCAGATAGTCAATTGAGCGGAAGTGAGCTAGGAGCAGTTTTTGGCGGTGGTGCCCCAGTCCAGGAATCTCTTCGAGCCGAGACCGGCGCATGCGATCGCTTCTCTGCTGGCGGTGAAAACTAACGGCAAAACGGTGGGCTTCATCGCGCAAGCGTCGCAGTAGCTGCACACCGGGTTGTTCGGCTTCAGTCGTCAGGGGCAGGGTTTCTCCCGGCAGAAAAATTTCTTCGCGCTGTTTGGCTAGGCTAACTACTTTTACGTCTTCCATCAAATTCATTTCGCGCAATACTTCTACCACGGCAGAGAGCTGCCCCTTGCCCCCATCAATCATGACCAGATCAGGGAAATCGGCATTGCCCACCCGTTGCAGATTGGGATCTTGGGCATAGCGCCGGAACCGCCGCTGAATCACCTCGGCCATGCTGGCAAAGTCGTCGGAGTGTCCCGATCGCACCGTTGGGTTCTTAATTTTGTAATGCCGATAGTGCTGTTTGGCAGGCAGACCGTCAATGAACGTGACCTGTGAGGCGACGGCATCTGATCCTTGAATATGAGAAATGTCGTAGCCTTCAATCCGGTGGGGCAAGTCGGGCAAGTCCAAAATTTCTGCCAGGTCAAGCATGGCCTGGTTGTTGCGATCGGCAAAGCGCTGGGTGCGCGCTAGCTCATACCCAGCATTGCGTTCAACCATGTCGATCATGTCGGCTTTGGTTTGGCGCTGGGGCAAAAAGACTGAGATTTTGCGGCCTTTGCGCTGGGTCAAAAATGCCGCCAACATGTCGCTATCGGGTAACTCGTGCTGCACCAAGATTTCGGTCGGAATTTCAACCGCATCTACACTCTGGTAGTGTTCTTCGAGTACGCGCTGCAAAATAGCTCCGGGGGTGCCCGATTGGGCATCGGCCACAAAACCCAGCCGTCCAACCAGCCGCCCGGCCCGAATCTGAAATAGCTGAATGCAGGCGTGATGCTCATCGGCAGCTAGGGCGATCGCATCTCGTGACACCGTATCATCGGGCGATTGCACCTTTTGATCTGCCCCCAGCGACTCTAACCCCCGAATTTGATCCCGCAGGCGAGCTGCATATTCAAAGTTCAACTCCTCTGCCGCCTTTTCCATCTGCGCCGTCAAAATGTCTTCCAGCTCCTGCGTCCGCCCCTGAAAAATCATCGCCACCTTCATCAAAATCTTGCGATAGTCTTCGGGGCTAATTAGCTGCTGGCAGACCCCAGGGCAGCGCCCAATATCGTAGTTGAGGCAGGGTCGATCTCTAAATAATGGCTGCGGGCGCTGGCGTAGTGGAAACACTCGCTTCACGAGGTGTAAGGTTCGCCGCAGCAGCCCCACATCGACATAAGGGCCATAGTAGCGATCTTTACCTTTGGTGAGCTTGCGCTTGCGTGTAATAAAAATGCGTGGATATTCGTCGCTCCAGGTAATGCAGAGAAACGGGTACTTTTTGTCGTCCTTCAGCAGCACATTGAAGTGAGGCTGGTGCTGCTTGATCAGATTCGCTTCTAGCGCCAGTGCCTCTGCTTCGGTGTCGGTGACGATGAACTCGATCTCGACCACCTGCATGACCATCAGCGCAATCCGGGGTTCCCGATAAGCATCGTCTCGAAAATACGAGCGCACCCGACTCCGCAAGCTCTTGGACTTGCCAATATAGACAATGTTATCCGTCGCATCGCGCATAAAGTAAACTCCTGGCTCTTGAGGAATTTCCTTCAGGCGGGCTTCGAGGCGATCGAGGGTTTTGAGCAGCGGGATCAGTTGAGATGATTCGGTCACGGGCAGGCCATTAGCTGGGGCACACTTCCACCATATGTTTAGGATAGCGAGAAAATGTGCCAGCTAACGTAACCCGTAGTACAACCGTAATGACTCAGAAATCACCGCTTCGTTGGTGCAATTGAAAATTGCTGTAACTCAGAGGCTCTATTTACTCTAAATTATTGAGATTACCCTAAATTATTGAGAGGGTGTTGTCCGGCAACGACAATGGCATCACTGTAGAGTGACACTGGTAGTGATTGTCATTAGTGCAACGGGCGATCGCCAATCATCCTTTTGAGAGACTTCTGGAACCCATGCAATTGCAATCTTCCCTGCGCCGGACAAAAATCGTAGCCACCATTGGTCCAGCCACCAGCAGCCCAGAAGTTCTACGCAGCCTAATCGAAGCTGGAGCGACCACCCTGCGGCTCAACTTCTCCCACGGCACCCACGAAGACCATCAGCGCAACATCCGCACCATTCGCCAAATATCCTTTGAGCTAAATCAGCCTGTTGGCATCCTGCAAGATCTTCAAGGCCCTAAAATTCGCTTAGGCCGCTTCGAGAACGGCTCGATTATTCTCAAAAAGGGCGATCCCTACATTTTTACCAGCATCGCCTGTGCGGGTACACAAGAAATCAGTTCCGTGACCTACGATCCGCTGGCCGACGAAGTCCCCGCCGGTGCCAGTATCTTGCTGGATGACGGGCGGGTGGAAATGTTAGTGGAAAAGGTTGATCGCGTCACGCGGCAACTGCACTGCCGCGTGGTGGTCGAAGGCGCTTTATCGAACAACAAAGGCGTCAACTTTCCGGGGGTTTATCTGTCGATCAAAGCCCTGACCGACAAAGATCGCACCGACCTCATGTTTGGACTCGATCAAGGCGTCGATTGGGTTGCCCTCAGCTTTGTCCGCAACCCGCAAGACATTTTAGAAGTCAAAGAATTGATTTCTAGCGCGGGTAAAGATGTGCCTGTGATTGCCAAAATTGAGAAACATGAGGCGATCGAACAAATGGAAGCAATCCTCTCCATTTGTGATGGTGTGATGGTGGCGCGGGGCGACCTGGGGGTAGAACTGCCTGCCGAAGATGTGCCTATTTTGCAAAAGCGGCTGATCACAACCGCCAACCGCCTGGGCATTCCTGTGATTACGGCGACTCAAATGCTCGACAGCATGGTGAGCAACCCGCGCCCCACCCGCGCCGAAATTTCTGACGTGGCGAACGCCATCCTCGATGGCACCGATGCGGTTATGCTCTCCAATGAAACGGCTGTGGGTAAATACCCTGTTCAAGCCGTAGAAACTATGGCGCGGATTGCAGTGCGAATTGAACAAGAGCCATCGTTTACGCGCAGTTTGGAAGGGAGTGCAGGCCGCTCTATCCCCAATGCGATCAGTCAGGCGGTTGGCCGCATTTCTGAACAATTGCAAGCCTCTGCCATTATGACGCTGACCAAGACGGGTGCAACGGCGCGCAATGTGTCCAAGTTTCGCCCTCGCACGCCCATTCTGGCCATCACCCCCCATGTAGACGTGGCGCGGCAGCTTCAGCTGGTCTGGGGAGTAAAACCGCTGCTGGTGTTGAACTTACCCTCTACGGGTCAAACATTCAAAGCAGCACTCAACGTGGCGCAGGAAAAAGCCATGCTGGCCGAGGGCGACCTGGTGGTGATGACCGCAGGCACACTTCAGGGCGTGGCGGGTTCTACCGACTTGATCAAAGTGGAAGTAGTCACAGCCGTTCTGGGTCGCGGCATTGGGATTGGGCAGGGATCAATCAGCGGTCGTGCCCGTGTGGCGCATACCAGTAAAGAAATTGGCAACTTTAATGCTGGAGAAATTTTGGTGGCGACAACAACGGGTGTGGATTATGTAGAAGCCATCCGCAAAGCTTCAGGTATCGTCACCGAGGATGACAGCTTGACTAGCCATGCGGCTGTGATTGGGCTGCGGCTGGGAGTCCCTGTGATTGTTGGGGTCAAAAATGCCACTGAAATCATTCGAGATGGAGCCATTTTGACGCTCGATATGCAGCGAGGCTTGGTCTACGCCGGGTCTGTGGGAGCCACTCCAACGGACTGGCGCTGAAACAGAGTGATTCCACATGCGTAAGTAGAGGCAGGTTTTGAGAGGCAGGTTTTACCCAGCCCTGGCATCGCTCAACCAAGCGCTCGCCTAAACCTGCCCGAACCAAAAATATTACAAATATCTTAGGTATTCAGTCGTCGGGGAATTGCCAGCAGGCGATCGCCTCAATATCTTTGCTGCCACAAACGCAGGGTTCGGGCACAGACACTACCCACTGGCGATCGCAGCTTCGACAATGGCAAAGGATATTGGCATAGTTTGCCAGCTCTAGCGTGCGTTGCCAGTCCTGCTGTTGATCAGGGGTAAGAGGTGTGTCCACAAGAATGTTAGGGTTCTGTTCTACCTGCTTTGCATCTGTCTCTTATACACATCTCCGAGCCCACGAGACTAAGGCGAATCTCGTATGCCGTCTTCTGCTTGAAA
>ENA-ORBV01006869-ORBV01006869.1-microbial-mat-metagenome-genome-assembly--contig:-NODE-6869-length-19827-cov-4.829266_pt1 | contig 19827 bp, 23 predicted proteins | sample MGYA00237777_ERZ505514 | MGnify/ENA primary metagenome ERZ505514 (study PRJEB26160, sample SAMN06269048) | microbial mat metagenome | isolation source: Oligotrophic lake microbial mat | place... | reverse complement strand
TTTTTCAAGCAGAAGACGGCATACGAGATTCGCCTTAGTCTCGTGGGCTCGGAGATGTGTATAAGAGACAGACGCTTACCATTACAGCATGCAGGACAATGTCTGCAATTCCCCCTACCAAATGGTGGGTATTGGACCCGTGGCCAATTGGGGATTTTGGTTTATGCTTAGCAAATTTGCCGAGTTATTCGACACCTTTTTCATTGTGATCCACAAGAAGCCGTTGATCTTTTTGCACTGGTACCACCACATTACGGTCCTCTACTGCTGCTGGCATACTTGGGTCAATGAGACACCCACTGGGTTGATTTTCTGCGCCGTCAACTTTGGTGTCCATGCCATTATGTACTTTTACTATTTCTTGATGGCTGTTCGTTGCAAGCCCAAGGTATGTCATTTGGTTGCTCAGTTAAAAATTGTTTATGAAATGGAGTTGTGGCATTTCCATGCTTGCAGGTGCTGCAAGTAAAAAGTATGTATGCAACTAACACTGAATTTTTGCCGCCCCTTTATTTTTTCAGTGGTTCAACCCCATCATCATTACCCTGGCCCAGATTGCTCAGGTAAGCCCATCCTTTAGACTGTATCAAATTTCCTCGATTATTGACTTCTTTCGCTGACAATTTTTTTATCTTTTTCATTTGCACGACTCTCTTTAGATGGTTGTCGGTGTGACCATGACTTACAACTCGCTGAAACACGTTGGAAGTGAAGGATGCTGGGCCAACATGAGAAATATCCAAGGAACCCTTGTCATGTACGCAAGTTACCTTATCTTGTTTTTGAAATTCTTCTTCCAACGTTACGGAATTGGTTTCACGGCACAAAACTCCAAGAAAAAGGTCGAGTAAGCTGTTTCACTGGCACCCTTCGTCCTTGGACCTTTCAGTACCATTACCACCAAGTCACTACTATCACCACAATTGTCATAATGATTATCAACAAAAACGCCAACATGGCGCCTTCCAAAGTTCAAGACGACACCTTGCAGTAGGTCGTCACTACGCAGTTGTAATTTAATTGTATCGCGCCTTCAACACCGTACTAAAACGTTAATTTTTAAGCTAAGTTTGTGAAGGAAGACAGAACTCCATCTCTGTATTCCACATGTCCTATTGCTGTAGCATTTTTTATGACAGAGTGGTTATTTTAGCGAACCACATTGCTAGTTTCGTGGTCAGCGCCTGAAAAGTTGCACGGGAAAATTGAGATATCTGCGAGATTCATAGGGAGCAGTGAACAACTTCTTTTACGTACCTGCACTCAAGATAACAGGCAATCCATTGTTGCCTAGGCAAAAATGGAAGTGAGAGAGGCATAGTAAGATGAGTCACTGCCGCTTGAAGTCGAATCCGAAGTTTGCGTGACATGAGGGGTGCGAAACCAAGCTTACCATTGCCCATAATGACAACTTTGGTGTTGCAACTGTCAGCTAGCCTTTCCGTTGCCTCGACGCCTTTCCATCTTAGCAATTCATCCGATATTCCAGTGCTGACGATCCGTTGGAAATCTGCTATGCCCTGGGCTTCAATGGCTTTTCGTTGAGCTTCTTGCTTTTCCTTGGCCAAGACGAACTCCATGCGTTGCGAATCTTGCTCTGCTTTCACCTTAGCCTCGATTGCCTCGGACAGTTGAGCCGGCAGCACGATATCCTTCAGTAAGACATCTTCAATTATAATTCCTCGAGGACTAAGCTTTTCGGTCAGCTCCTTCTTTATGGTATCCTGCATCAATATTCAATAGCGAGCAATAAGAAAGGTTCCAATAACATGCGCTCTGCCAAGGCAACAATCGAGAAAATCCCCAGCAAATTTTTTCTAGTACCTGAATGGCAGTGCGTCCACTTGTGTATAAATCTTTCGCGGCACTCTCCGATGTGAGGCCTCTGGTTGCTGTGGCCAGCAACAAAAGGGTTCATAGTGAGAAGAAATTCTTGAGAAAGAGATTACTAAGGCGGACACGTCCAACGTACCCGAGGCAGCCTCAGGCTGTAGTAAAACCTCGACATAATCCTTTCCAACCTGCGAATAAAGTTCTCCTGCTTTTGTTGGATCCAATCGAAAGAGCCTGGATGAAAATTAGATGGAAGGAAGACAGCTTCCTATATTAAGACGACAATCAAAACCGAGTAAATTGAATGTAATCCGCCGTCGACCATTTGCTGTTGTACTTACACTGCTGTATCAAGTTGTACAGACAACCCTTCTTTCGTGGGTACCTGGTTTTGTTCATCCAGTTTTTGAGTTTTGGCGCTCAGTAATACCAAATGGGATGCATAGGGGATCCGCCAATGTATTCCAGGGGGGTAGCTTGCCACATGACCGAGGGTGATAACAACGCCAATGTTACCTGCACAAGAGGTGAGGAGGAACATTGAAACATTTTCCAAGTGAGCCACAAAGCATACCACATATCAAAATAGTCCTCCATTTCTGCCGCTCTGTTTTTTGTCTATAGCCGACAAACCTGGTGGCACCACGAACCAAGATGACAACAGGGGAACAAGTATCAATACGATAAAAAGTATCAGCCCAACCAGCTCTGAAAAGGTAAAAGGAAACCCAAGAGCCCCATTCGATCTGTCACGCCTGTCTCCTTGACGACCAGTTAATGAGGCTGTCTCGTCCATTTGATTGTTCCTGCAGTGAGTTCTGGTGTGGCGTGGGGAAGCAAGAGGGCGGGTTCGGGAAGAACTTGGAAATCGGGTTCTTGGAATCAATGTTGTATCCGGTGATTTCTGTCGGTGCTGGTTTGGCTGTCTTCGATATCAAGCGCATGCGTTACCTTCGCACAATTTAGAATGCTACTCTTGCAGTAAGTTGGGGCAAAGCTATCTTCGTTGCATGGACTGAGTCGAAAAATGATTGTCCGATAGATTCAATCTTTCCTACTCAACTGTGATAACTGTTCTCTTCATTCTGTTGTCAACCAAAATAATCAATTGAATAGTTAAGAACAAATTTGCGTCTCATTTCGGATCCACGTTTCAGAACACGACTGATGTCAGAGTCAGTCACGAGATGTTGCACCCATACAAAAAAACGAAGATAATTATTATGTTGTGATTTTGGCATCGTCAAGGCAGTCATGGAGCGGTTTTCATTGTGCCACAACGACGACAACTCGATTTTCCATCGACCTGTATTTTCTGCTTTTACGAGCCCAAGTAAAGGTAATCTAAGACATTTTTACAAACAGAGCAATAGTGATGCCAAAAAGGCAGAATTTGCTGTCCTGTTTTCTAACATATTATCCCACATTTGGACGATTCAACCCGTCTGGGACAATTGATCCAATACCTCGCTGTCGTGGTAGACCGCGAAAAGCAACTCGCCATAAAACGTGAATGGATTCTCAAATAAATTCCAATGTTCCCAGTTCCAGCTATGGAAGAATCCTTCCATCCACCAAAGTCCACATTTTGGTAGGCATTTTGTTTCGATTTCTCACTTCTGAAACAATTGTGGGCCGCTCTCCACGAGTCGATGGTAGACAGCCTCGTGCAGCATGTGACGAACCAATGCTGGATTGTTGTTTTGAACAATGGCCTCCCGAATGGCCGTGCTGCTTCCGTCGTGACATTCTGAACTATCCAAGCAAATTGCCTTACATTGTACTGGGCGCTCTAGATTGGACCTTCCAACAATCACACACCATGAAACTTGATACAAACCACACTTGGCCGCGTGATCGGCCCCACAAACATAGTAGACGGAAATCATGGGATAGTCGGCAACGCATTGCATCAAATAGTCGCGGACATCTGGAAAGTCCATGAGCGTGTCTTGCGAAATTTCCCAATTGTCCACTCCGATTTGATCCGTCTCGACAAGCTTGCACAATTCCAGTTTGCATTCGTTGCTCAAATGTCCAAATGGTTTCCCCATACTCCACCCAGCATCACTCGGGCTCAAAAGGCATCCCAGCACTTCTTGGTTTCTTCCAGCAAAATGTCGGGCTGCTAGTTGAAGCATTCTTGTGTGGCCGGAATGAACAGGATTCATCGAACCCGTCGTAAACAAAACCACGGCTGGTGTTTTCTTCTGTTTGCCCGCCTGCCTCTTCCTGTATTCTTCCAGCAAACTTTGCATTGGTTCATTAGTGCTTGTACAGAACCTGTATCCGTCAAATATAAAGTGGAAGCAATGGACTCTTCCTTGATGAATGTGTAATGAATAATGGATCTTCGTTGGCTCTATGCATGATCCTCATTCGCTTGATTGATTGATCATTGATGATTGATTCGTTCTGTCGTGCGTAGATTGTCTGAAGATTCTGTGGAAGCAATGTGCGTCGCACAAATGATCGACTGTTATTTTTTGTAGGAAATCGTTTCAACAAGACTGGTGTCAACTCAAGTCACGAAATCTTTGGCCTTCTTGAAGATATGCCGGCATTGTGGAAGAACAAACGAGAAGGATCGGAGATACTATTACACTGCTCAGGCCATCATGAAAGGCGATGATTGATTCATTGCCATGATTGCCATGCGATGAACTCCAAAGCATTCTTTCCTCTTTCCCATAAACTCCAAATTGGACAAAGAAAACCCAAAAACAAACCCCTACGTTGTTCAAAATTGGAAATCAAGATGTGGTACAGTCCCGACATTGAGGCATGCGACTATCTACCAGATGCGCTGACGATCTTTGTCGTTGGAGCTAGTGGTGATTTGGTAAGCGCTGTTGCCGATTGTATAGTATAAGAAAGGGTCGTGTTTTATTGTCATGGCCGAATCCTGTGTGAGCCTTTTTTTGATTGCTATTGCTATTGGTGGGGATGACGAACCTCTTAACGTCCTAGTGAAGTTTGTTGTGGTCGGTGTCTCATCCACTGCCATTAAATTAATGAAACCAAATTTTGCAGGCCAAAAAGAAGACGTATCCATCCTTGTTCGATTTGTATCGACATGGATTTTTGACCAAGCGGACTACCGTCTGTGGTTATGCTCGTTCTCCCAAGAGTGATGAAGACTTTAAAGATCAAATTCGTCCTTACCTAAAAGGTCGTGGCACTGATGGCGAAATGGAAGCATTCCTACAGTTGTGCCTGTATCGAAATGGAGCGTATGATTCCGCCGATGACGTGGAAAAAGTATTTGACGAGCTGAAACAAATAGAGGCGAAATTGATGTGTGGAAAAGCAAATCGATTGTTTTACTTTGCGATTCCTCCCAGGTGAGTATGCAAAGGTTCCCTCATTTTCACCGTATACTGATGAATCTGCTAACTAATGTCAACGAATATTTTTTTCTTTCAATATCGAATCAAACCCATTGAATGTTCAATTGCTCATGCATTTGTTGGCTTATGATTAATACCATCCACTCGATGTACATACAGTGTTTTCGTCCCCATTGGTAAGAGTCTCAAGGAGGGCGTCATCAGCAAGGCAGACCCAAAGACAGTCGGGTGGAGTCGCCTCATTGTGGAAAAACCCTTTGGTCATGATAGTGAATCGTTTCAAGAGCTCAGTTCCGCAATGGGGGCGCTCTACTCGGAAGATTATATCTACCGTATTGATCACTACCTTGGCAAAGAAATGGTGCAAAACCTGGTCATCCTACGCTTCGCCAACGTTATCTTTGAGCCTCTTTGGAATCATCATCATATCAAGAGTGTCATCATTACCTTCAAAGAGGATTTCGGGACCAAAGGTCGGGGCGGATATTTTGATTCCTACGGAATTATAAGAGATGTCATCCAGAACCATTTGATTCAAGTCATGAGTCTTGTTGCCATGGAACCTCCAGTAAGGCTCACGGGAGACGATTCGGCCAATTTTGTACGTGACGAAAAAGTCAAAGTCTTAAACTGCATTGAACCTGTCAAAGTGGAGGACTGTGTGCTGGGTCAATATATGGCGGCGCCGGATGGCAGTGAAGTAGCTTACACCGATGATCCAACCGTTCCGGATGATTCCGTCACACCCACCTATGCCAGCGTCGTCCTTCGCGTCAAAAATCCCCGATGGGATGGCGTACCCTTCATCATCAAGGCTGGGAAGGCTTTGAACGAACGAAAAGCTGAGATCAGAATCCAATTCAAGGAGGCACCTGGCGCGAAAGGAATGTTTGCCGGACAAGATATCACAGAACAAGAACTAGTCATGCGTTTACAGCCTGAAGAGGCTGTGTACTTGAAAACAAATGTCAAGAACCCTGGTCTAACGACACAACCCGTCCCGTCGGAGCTCGATCTGAGCTACAAGCACCGCTTTGACAATTCAGAAAATTTTGATGCTTATACTCGTCTCATTCTGGAAGTCATCCGAGGTCGTCAGGTAAGTCTTGTGCTTTTCTTGCGTTATCTGAGTCATTGCCATGTATCCAATGTTCTGACCTTCTCTCCTCTATGATTTCTCTGGTGCACTCCAGGCCACATTTGTTCGTGACGATGAGCTAAGGGTCAGTCCAAGGATTTTCTGCGTCTGAAGTGTTGCAAGTTTGTTTGCGGTGCTCTAACTTTTCTCTCCTGAATGATTATGGCCACTTTTTGTTTTAGGCATCTTGGGCAATCTTTACCCCTTTGCTCCAACAGATTGAGAAGGAAAAGATCAAGCCAGTTCCCTACAAATATGGTAGTAGAGGGCCGGCAGAGTCAGACGAGTTGATCAAACGTGTTGGGTATCAGTACCATGGAGGAAAGTACAAGTGGTCGGAGGGAGGAAACAGCAATTCGAATGTTTCGGATGCTTCTAAATGAAGAACCTGCAAGTTTGTACTTTAAGTGTAGTCTTAGTGAATTACGTAAACCGCCGTCACTTTCATATCGTACCGGTAGCACAAAGAAAACAAAGCAGTATGGTATCACTTCTCCCTCTTGCCTGCTCGGCTTGGACTTTCGTTAGCAAGGGACAAGTGTGCTTCCTCGTTTCCTCGTCAACATAAACGCATGAATAGTGGGCCGCATTTCCACCTACAGTAGTTTAGCTAGCACCTAGTAAAATTTTATCAAGTCACTACTCGTGCTAGCTAGCTAGAGTAGTAAGTGCGGTCCTGGTGTCTGAGACAGTGGTGTTCGTACCACTACTGGTTTCATTTGGGTTTCTTAGATGTTTGCAGGACGATTGATCCCTAAGATAAGAGAGCTGTAGGCAGCAGGATAGCACATAGACGGCAAATATTGAAGTGAAAGCCTTGTATTCCCGTGGTAATACGGGAGAAAAGCACCTATGAAACCACTTCACGAGCAGAAACGACTCCCATGAAATTCTCTTGATCCAACATGAAGATGGAGGCGACTGGGGTAGCCTGTGATTATGGTCGATTTGCTTTGGGCTGATTGGAGCTTTAGGTACATACTTCCCTAGCTAGTACACCGGTAGCTACCACATAATACATATTTGATTAGTAGGCTATTAGTCAAGTGGTCTAGATACTAGTAGGTCTTGTTGAGGTCGAGAGCGAAGTGAAAGAGAACAACGAACAGAAACATGGAAATGCCTGGAAGAAGCGCAAATCCCCCGAAGTAGACAGCTTAGGTGCAACTGTTTGGGGGTGACGCGCTGTCAACCGAAAAGTAGAGCGCGCGCATAGCTTTCGGCGAGCTCACACGACCCAGCCGTAATTTGTAACTTCACGACCAGTGAGAGAAGTAAGAATTGTGATTAATGAGAATTCTCACACTGAGAAAAGTAGTACAGAAGATGTGCTCAGAATTCTCACAACGAACTCAAGAGAAGTGTCCTGTCACGTTCATGATGACCGGGAACAAAACAATCACAATTTCAAATGATGCTCATGCTAGAACAGTGCGCATTTGTGTTGCACGTTTAAGCTGCTAATAGCAGCTAGCTAGTGTTAGCATTCTGATTTGGCAGAATCAGGCATTGGCTGATCGGGATCACTCTTCTCTTCGCCACCACGTCCTCGCTTCTTCCCACCACCGTTCTCATTGTTGTTGTTGTCTTCGGCGTCTTTGGCAATCAGTGCATCCAACTCCTCTTTGTTGTCAGCTACAAACTTTTCCATGTCAGCAATCATCCCGTCTACCCATGCTGTGTCTTTGCCAGCTTCTAGATCTAGCTCTCTCATTTCACGCAGCGTCTCCTTTGCTTTCTCGAGGCGCTTAGCATGCTGAATTTTGACGAGCTGTTCTTCCAGCCATTCTTCCGAGCTCAACTCTCCATCGACTACTTTTTTGGGCTCCCCTACACAATAGAATAAAATGAACACTTAGTTTCTCTTACTATGCAAAAAAACACAGGCATGCAATAACAACACAGTTGTCATTCATTCAAGTTTCATACCAGCAATGCCACCATTAATCTTTTCAAGCAGACGAGCGGCTTCACTTTTGTCTTCCTGTTTTTCAACTTTTCCTTTCTTATTTGGTTTCATGTCGATTCTTGCGACCTTCCAAGCGGCATACATTGAAGTGTAATTCAAAGTCGGCATCTTTTTGTGGGTAACAGTGACTGCTAGCAGCTCTAGCTTCAGTTTTTCGTCGTCTCCGGCACCTAAAAAGATGTGCTTGGCTGATAGTTCCACACCGTCTCCAAACTGCAGTAGAAGATGCTTCCACTTGCGTGCTTCTTTCACATCGCTCGACTCATCCTCAAGTCCATGATGGCAGTTGTCAATCGCTTCAAGCACGTTCTCATCAACATTAGTCTCAAGCTCGTCTCTGTCATAGAGGTGAGAATAGTTCCACGCCTGGATCGATAGCAGCACTGAATTGCTAGAGAACACTCTTGCCTTCCAATGCTCTGTGTTTACATCGTCCAAAATGAAACGCACGTCAATAGGCAGACAGATCCAGAAACCTTTGTAGAGCGTGTTTTTGTTTGCTTCTCCTGCACCTTGGATTCGATCAAGATCGTAGACCATTACTTCCCGATTCGCCTCGGGATGTGCCGTGTTCACTTTGATGGTGAAAGTGTTTGGAGCATTCATGATATCTTTCTTGGGCTGTAGAAAAGTTAATTGGGGAGATTGCGACGAAGGTTTGGGCTTTGTTACGGATACTTTTACTTGTGGCCTGCGTGGTTGTTCCAAGTTGTCAGATCTCAATTTCGTTTGCGTATTTGTTTGCGAAGATGTCCACACTCCAAGATCCTTTAGAACTTGTTCGCATTCAACTAATGAAAGCTTTTTCCAAGATTTTAGTTTGTCTCTCACTTGCTGCCGGAGTTGTGATCCGCTCTCTCCGTACAGATCAGTTTTTTGACGGCAAAGCTTGGACGTTGAATAAGGGTCCTCGTTGAAAGCAGCAAGACCTTTGAACAATTTTTCGATGTCTTCAGCTAGTTCAACCTGAGTAGGAACGGGTGCTCCTTTTGCGTCAGTGCGTGCAGGGGAACTTCGACCTCTGTTTGTTGCAGTTGTAGTTGTTGCAGAGTGAGAGGTGACAGGTGTTGGCACGAGAAGGCTGGCAATGGAATCGTCGTCTCCCTCGCACTCGCTACCATCCTCGATGTCTGACAAACAGTCGTCTTTTGAGCTTGCTGTTTGGTCTTCTTTCTTTGTTTTATGAGCAATTGTAGCCATGGTGATTTTAGAAAATATGAGAGCATTGTTTCCAGTCAAGTCGTGCCAAATCAAAGAACGCTAGTCATACGATGCGTTACAGCCTTTCTGACTTGTGGGTCCAGTCGTGGAATTTGTTTCATCGCGAAATGACCAGTCGCACTAAACGTTTCAGCGATTGACGAGCAACTATTTAGAGGAATCAGCGGGGCACGACTCCTTCCGAATAATAACCAGCAACTTCAACTTCCAAGACACGACTTAGCACCTTCGGCACTTGTTGCTCACTTTTTTGAGCTGCGGCTACAATGCTACTACTAGTAGCAGTGTGAGTGCTCACAAAATTTTAGAACACAAGTTATTCAATCACCTTGACAAGAACACAAGACGCATACAACCATGACACCATCTAAACAGAACCCTCCTAAGTGGATCAACAGTCCAGCAAAAGCTTACCTCATCGATCTTTTAACGAAGGAAGAAATCCCGTCGGAAATGAAGCCCAAAGCCGTGTATGAGAAATTTTGCAAGCACCGTCCTGAGTTTTCGGTATTTAAGGATAACAACTTTGGCAGCAGGCTCAAGGCATTGAGAGATAAAGTGAAAGATCGAAATAATCGAGCTGTCCGTGATGAGGCAGCATTCCGGCATGATAGGCTCATTTACCCCAGGCCATGCCAAGACGGATTTGGTTTGCCACACTGGCCAAACTCTGAAGCGAAAGAGCTGTTAAACCAAGACATTGACCAAGGAAAGCACCTCATCTTGTCTAAGGAAGACCTTTGGAAATCAAAACCTGAGCATTGGGAATGCTTTCCGTTCGAGATTTTTGTCAAACATGTTCATCAAGAAATCAAAACGCGCAAATTCCATCAGCATGTTGCGGACAAAAGGGAAAACAAAATTGCAAAGACAGTGCTGGATGACATGCCATTCTCAAAGTGAGACAAGCAAAAGCAGCAATGTCAATGGATTGTTGTAGTCAATGGTTAACGTGCAATTGTCAATGTCCTGGACCTTTTCTAGCCAAACAAAAGCATTGCCACGCCCGCAACACCCACCAGCAGCACCCGCAGAACCAAACCAATGGAAGGCGGCGGTGCACTTCATTCACACAAGAAACCATCAACGTTATCGGAACAATTGGCGAATCAATTTGGCGAAGAGAATGACATGCCACGACCCAAAGCAAGACCCTGGGCACGACCAGCACGATCCTGAGCACGACCCTAGTCGGACCGGCCAGCAATAAAAATTCTTAGTGATCAACACATGCTCACAAATCAAAGCCAACAACAGTTTGCAAACCACCAGTTCGATTTTGCTCATAATCCAACAATCAAACCATGGCCGAAATTGTCACACCAGGCGCTGTCTTGCAGCGTGGCCTTGACCTCGTTGGGTTCAATTTTCAAAGACAACAGTCAGTGCGCCGTTCAAAGAACATTGAGCGCTTCTGCACACATTTCGGCTCCCGCCCGGCTGTGTGCGCCAACATTTGGTCTGATCTGCAGCTAACTGAAGACCCCGACGTCCGTGTCGAACCTTCAAAAATCGGCTCTTCCCTCGAGCATCTCTTGATGGCAGCTCACTTTCTAAAGTGCTATCCAAAGGAGAACGAAAGTGAAGCAATCTTCAAACTCAGTGATTCGACAATTCGAAAGTGGGTGTGGTTTTATGTACAAAAGTTGCAGGCTTTAAAGGCACAAAAGATTGTGTGGCCGAGCCATTGGAATCCAGCAGAAAGCCCCAATGACGACGACACCACCTTTGTTATCACCGTCGATGGGGTCCACTGCCGCATTTATGAACCAAAACACGGCACCTATTCAAAGAATCCTAAATTCTACTCACACAAGTTCAAACAAGCTGGACTTGCCTACGAGATAGCCCTGTCTATTTATGAGAACAAATGTGTCTGGATCAACGGCCCGTTTGCTGCTGGGAAAAACGACGTTAGCATCTTTCGGTCTGCACTAAAGCAGAGAATGGCTGGCAAGCTTGGCATTGCTGACAAAGGCTATCGTGGTGAGGCAGTGCTGCTAGCTGCATCCAGCTCTCTTGACACCCCTGAAGTCAGAGAATTCAAAAGCAGGGCGCTTGCTCGCCATGAGAAGTTTAATGGCCAGATGAAAAATTTTGGCTGCCTTTCAGAGCAGTTTCGACACGGCCTCGAAAAGCACAAGATGTGCTTTGAAGCTGTGGGTGTCATTTGCCAATGCCAACTTGAAAATGGTTCCCCTTTGATGGTGGTCTGAGTGAATTTTGAGCCGCTGCCAAACAGAGTTTGCCTTCGTCTGAGTGTGCCTTCGTCTGAGTTTGCCTTCGTCTGAGTTTGCCTTCGTCTGAGTTTGCCTTGATAGTAACACCGTAATTATAAATTAAATGAAATCTTTACATTGACCTATAGAAAACTAGTTGCGCTGCTATTTGTGTTGCAATCAATTGATGTTGCTTTGTCTTAAAGTCGTGTGCTGCTAGCACCAGCTAGCTAGTGGCACGACAGTGGCAGTCACCGCATGAGCGGCAGCACTCGTAGCGCGTCCGTAGAGTGCAATGCAAGACGCTGTGAGTCCGAAGACGAACGCTGAAGACAGCAGGAATAGGGCCGATTCGTCAACCGAAGTCATTTTGATGTTCTCTCAAGTTGAGAGTTCGGTGTCATCATGCATCTCAGAACGAGAAAAGTGCTATGATTCTCACATGAGAGCTCTCACTGTGAGACAAGTAGGACATTGGCGATGACATCCCCGACTGAAGCGCCTGCATCCACTCCGATCGCGCCAGGCACGTTGGAATCCAAATGATCGATTGATGACGTTTCCCCCAAATGTGTCAATTCCCCTTTTTCTTAATCGGGGTTTCTGCTTCTTCCTGTGTTTCACCGTAGCGTGAGTCATCGCACGAAATCTTCGGTTCTGTCGAATACGCGAGGCGCAGGTACTCGTTTCTACGGCACGCCAGGCCAGCTGATCGGATTCATTTAAGAATGACGGTGAGAAATTTAATTATTGTCCGCGGTCTTTCATTGATGTCTCCGCGGTCCTGGTCGTACTACAGTGTATGCACCATCCTAGCAAAGAAATGCTGCTCCTGCCTTCTGGTTAGGTAGCTAGCTAGCTAACAATGCACAACAAACCCAATTAATCCGTCTGGCTGATCGAAGAATCGCTTTTCTCGAAGCCAAGAGCAGCTTGATTCATTCTTTGAGTTTTTATTATTTCAGAAAAGGAAGAACGAGAGCACAATATTTTATTTTATTTTTTGGGCACCCAACTAATTTATTGGTAACGCTTACTCGCTCTGATTTGAATTGGCCGATAGTGTTGTCATGAAAGGCGGCAGCAACAACAGCAACTCGGGTGGTTCCGTCCGAAGAACTGTGGTTCCTCCTCGTAGTAGCACGTCGTCCGCGAGGTCTTCTAGCATCGTTCCTCCCACCAGCTTTGTGTCACCAGACCGCGGAAACAACCATGGTCCAAGCAGTAGCAACATCTATCGCGACGTGGTAGACCGCGACCATGGTCCTGCCATTGTGACACCTTCTCCAGTGGCAAGGGCGGCGCGAATGCCATCTGCTGGAATTGAACAATTGGTCCAGCCAAGGCTTGCGTCGTCTGTGGACAAGATGAAGAATCCGGAGAAGAAAGAGGAGACGAGCAACGTTAGTCACAGCAAGAGCCATATCAAGGGCAATGACAATGACAATGGCATTCGCATTCGTGACTCAAAGCCGAAAGCCACGAGAGCGACATCCGCTGCTACCGTAACATCAACGGCATCGGTCATCCAACAGGAGAACGAACGATTTCTAGAGGAGGCTAAAAAGAAGGCGCCTCCTCCTGCGGTCCACGATGAAAAGGCAAAATTTCGTCAAGCTTCTTTGGACGCTCTAGAGCAACAGAGACAACAGCAGAATTATCGTCCTCCAGTGCCAAAATGGGCACAATTGAGGGAATCTAGCCTCAAGAAGCGTGGCAGCGGCAGCGGAAGTATACTCGTCGGCGTTTTGGAAAGTAGCACTATCAACGAGAGCACTCATGCTTTGGCGCCACCCCAGCGCCATCGCAGGCATTCTACGAATCATCAAGAAGGAGAAGAAGAGGAAGAAGAAGAAGATCCCGATGTCTTGGCGAAACGACAAGGCCGCCATCCCTCGAACCACAAGGTGCACCGCAGGAACAATCCTGGTAGCAACCATAGCGTGTCTTCCTCTGGCTCCTTTATTCCGCCACCCATGACGGTCGCCTTGGCACGTCGTACGACCACAATGTCCTCGGTCAGTACCACAAGCACTGGATCAACCACTGTGACGCAAAACACAGCCACACCACGACCCACTACCACCACCCTACCGGCTGCCACTACGAAACGAGGTAGCTTTGTTGGTACCTACAACAATAACGATGCAGACGATGATGACGTGTCGCCAAATGCCGCAACAACGGCTCAATTGCAGGCAGTAGCGCTCGTCCTTGAGGAGGACGACAGTGAAAATCAAGACATTGTTGACGATGGGGATGACAAGAAGAAGGGCAGCGGTCCCATTTACTATGTAGTTGACACCGACGACAGAGTCATGGTGGAACATCAAGTAGCCGCCGACGTGGAAGCCAAGAGACGCAGCAGTGCTCCTCAGCGTCGTCGGTCTTCCTCGTCGGCGACAGCGACAGCAGCAGTTGCCCGGACCAGCGCTAGGCTCTCACGCTCGTTTGCCACAAACAACGGTGTCCCTCATCGTCGCAACAGTTTCGATACGGCCGGAAGCAAGCGGCGTGCTTCTGGACTAGCCTCGCATTCACAACAGCAACGTGCTCGTCGAAACAGTGGCACCTTGGGTGCATCATCTACTGACAAATGGGATATTACATCCATTGCTACAGGAGGAAGTCATGGTAGTTTCAACAGCAATATCACTGCAGGCCAGAATAAGATCCCACGTGTCATTCGTTGTCTCGAAGATGATGATATGAATGCGAGTCAGCATTCCATGCTCACGGTTGGTTCTGCGATCGGAGCACATTCCGTCAGAGGCGTACCCCGGCGTGCTTCCAAAAAGGCCGCTCGTAACACTTCCAATAGCAGTGAGAGCGGTGCCAAGGGTATCAAAGATCAAGGCGACGACGACGAAGAGGAAGAAGAAGATGCGGTTGTACAATACTTGTCGGAAGTCGCTCATGCCCAACAGGCGGCCGTGGCATCAAGTATGGACAGCTCCGCTAGTTATGGGAATAACACGGATGATGAAGATTCCTTTGCGGTGGACAGCTTTCATCGTAAAAGCATTCAACGTTCCAGCAGCAAGGGTAGCAATCATCATCTAAAACAAGTACAGTTGGTGGATTGCACCATTTTGGAAGACAAAGTATTTACCGAAGACGACTACGATGATGACGGAGACGAATTCGAAAACGTCAAATCGGGTGCTACTTTGGATGATGATGCCGCTAGAAACAATGATCGAGGCGTGGTAGAGGAAGAGGAAGCTGACTTGGAAGCACAGTTGGGTGCTCGGGTCGGTGCCTTTGCGGTGGAAGGAATCAATAGTAATGGCGTCGACGACTGGAACGAGCCCTTTGACTCGGATCTCAATAGAGGATTGATGGAAAACCCGGAGTTGAGTCGAAACTCCTCCGGTAGCACCTTGAATGACAGTCGTCATGTTCGCCTCAGCGGTAATGTCAACGATCCCACGTTGACTGATCCGAGTTCGGCCCTATTCCAAGACAACATGGCCTTGGAAGCAGAGCTTCATGAGCCACCCCACGAGGATGCTGTCTTGGTGGATGCTCTTGTGCTGCCGGAAGAACCAGAAACATTGTCAGCCAAGACGCTTCGTCGTTGGCGGATGATGCAATGTACTGTTCTTTGCTTAGCTTTGGGAGCCATTGCGGCAGTCGTCGCTGTCACTATGAGCCGGTCTTCTGCTCCTACAGCTGTCGGTCATTGGCAGTCCACGATTCCCGTTATTGACGGTTGGAAGCAGGTTGGTCAGAACTTGACCGGGCCGATTGACAAGGACAATTCTTTGTATGGTTATTCCATTGCCATGGCGGCTAACGGCGAGCGCATTGCCATCGGCAGTCCCAGTCGGGATAAAAGCACAACAGAATTGCTCGTTGGAGAGGTTCACATTATGGATTGGAATGGTACACAGTGGTTGCCCAACGGCTTGCCTCTCCCCGGGCCTGGCCCAGATGCCCAAGCGGGGACTGCTGTTGCTATTTCGAAGAATGGCAAACGAGTGGCTGTAGGGTCTCCCTACTTTTACGGTGGTGGTCACGTCGCTGTGTACGAGGAATTGGAAACGGAAAATGCCTGGGTTCTGGTCGGACAAGTCTTGATGGGAAATAGCTCCGAAGATGGCGATGAACGTTTTGGTAGCGCCTTGGCCTTGTCGGATGATGGAAGCACTCTTGCTGTCGGTGCGCCGATGGGTGAAGCGGGTCATAATGGAACGACCGATAGCGGCTACGTCAAGATTTTTCGATTACAATCAGTGGAGAGCGGGGTTGCTATCAATCAGACCAGTTCGGAGTGGGGTCAGCTTGGCGACACCATTGCCGGCGAGAACGCTGGTGACTTTTTTGGTTGGTCATTGACCCTTTCGTTCTCTGGCGCTCGCATTGCTGTGGGCGCCGTGGGAAGTTTTGGTGGTGATGTAGGAGAGTTCACTGGTCAAGTGCGAATCTTTGACTACCAAGAGGACTTAGCAACGTGGATCCAGGCCGGTAAGTCTATTTCAGGGCGTGCTGCCTTTGATAGTTTTGGTAGCTCCTTGGCCATGTCAGACGACGGAGAAATCATTGCCGTCGGGGCGATTGGCCACTCGAATGCCGAGGAGGGTATCGATATTGGACGTGTCCAGGTATTTCAGTTTGAGGGTGGTTCGACTTCCACGGATGAAATCTGGCAGGCTTTAGGACAGGAGCTTGTAGGCGAGAATGCTTTCGATTCGTTCGGGTACAGTGTGAGTCTTTCCTCCGACGGCAAGACCCTAGGCGCAGGAGGACCAAGAAATGATGACTTTGCTGAAAGCAGTGGCCATATTCAAGTCTTTAAACTAGACGAGACAGCCTCCTCGTGGGCTCGCCGAGGCAGCGACATTGGCGGTTCCTACGATGGGCGTGACTTGTTCGGCTGGTCTGTTGCTCTTTCATCTGACGGAAGTCGTGTTGCAGGTTCCGCTCCCTTCCATACTTTCGACGGCCGTGTCAACGATGTAGGCGTAGTCAGAATTTATGACGCCTCCGAAGAGGAAAATGGCGAGTAGGTCGTGTTTTAATTGGAAGAGCTGAATCAAGTGGCATAGCTTCATGCGTCGAAGACGATGGTGCGGTCTTGCCATTGTGGTCTCTAGCAAAAAGTATATTTAAGTTTGAATATGATATGTGTTTCGAAAACTTCGGTGATTGCTAGAAGAAACGAAAACGATTGTGGACTCATTGTATCTATAAGGAATGCTAATTAGACAAGCACGCCGCAACTGCGCCTTTGAGCCTTTTATAGGAATCCAAACTATACCTTTCGTGTTTTTTATGACTGCGAGTCTCGAACTTTTCTCCGGAGGAATTTTTGTGCGTCGTACCAATATCGATCGCTTTGTTCAGGCAATCGATAGTTTGCTTTGTCCCGCGATTGCATAGCACTTTTGGGACCAAGAAAATGACCCCTAGACCAAATACAATTAATCCCAAAACGACCATGATCCAGCGATATGCCCTAGTTCGAGCCAATCGTGGCACAGCCATGTGAGCGATGGCGATCGCAAAAGCTTGACTGTTGTTGTATTCTGATCCAAAAGAAATGTGATACTTAAGCTCGACTTGCAAAGCGAAATCTTCTTGTCTTCGTCCCCTCCACCGATTGTAAGCGTTGTGATAGCAGGACCATACGCCGAAGCGATCATGACGCCCTAGGGGTCCTCACGATTCAAAATTGTCTTGATGGGTGTTTTTTCAGCCGACAGCTGTTTGAGCATCGTGTCGTCGGCGACACGACCGATTCTGACAAAGAACACCTTTGAGGTCTTCAGCTGGCCAAAGACATCAACTTTCATGGCAACCGTAGCAATTACTTTACCGTCGTCTGTCACAGTTGCGAGAAAACCATCGCCAGTGTACGCAACCTTGGTCACACTGCCCACATTCTTCGAGCTTAAAAGCTTCGCTATAATTCCCAAGCCAATCAGGGGAAGCCATGAGGTCGCCTTTTGTACTTGATTCTAAGTCATTGGTCGTCAGACGAAATATAATGCTTCCATCTAAATTCTTGGATATGGTCCCAACTGTGGGTCCCACCAAACTACGGAATTTCTTTGCGATTGGAGACAAAATGTTCTGAATGGTCGGGGTCTTGGTTGGGGTAGACCGAATTTTGCGTGCTGCGGGAACAGAACAAAACAAGCGCATAAATGCAAATGTGAGAAGCATAACGGTCCACGTGCGAGAAAGGAGAGACGATGATGATGTAGCACGATGATAATGCACTATGACCAACGACGCACATCGAGGAGAGAGCATACTGAAGAGGATTTTACAGTGATAATAGAATGAAAGGAAGCGTCTGGGAAACTGAATCAATGAAAATAAATGATGAGTTCGTTATGCTTTGTTTTGCTAATACTGTGCTGAAGCAGCCTGGGGAATACCGCAAGCCCGGGGACCAACGGCTCTTTTTGTTTTGCTTGCATGCAACAGTACTGAAAGCGCAGGGTTCGTGTTAATCGTGTGTCGCGTCGGTTGGCTCTAAGATTGATTGAGATCGACTGTCCGTCCAAAAGTTTTCATCTTTCTCAGTGATGGCGTGCGACCTTTTCGATGCATTTGGATCGACCGACAGAGGGTTCGTTTCACGACTACTACTAGCTAGTAGTACGCGAAAACAACAAGGCAACATTTGACGAGCTCATTTTTCTCTCTCATAAATTCGAGACAGAGTGTCTTTGACATCACTCTTGCTCATCTAATTAACCAAATTTCCATAAAGAAAAAGTAAACAATGGCCGCCATTCGCGATGCAATCAATACTGTCCGTTTGCTACCCTTGTACATGACGACCACTCCAAAAGCCTACATTGAACATGGTTGTTACTCTGAACCGGACTGGTGCCAAGAAGTGCTGGTGTTAATGGATCCTTCATCCGAACATTCCGAGGGAAGCAGAAGTGCTTCACCGATGTCGTTCGAAACGGCAATCAAGACTCTCAGCGTGCTTGATAGGACCGATACTGTTTGCCGCCGCATGATCGGTACACATGAGATTGGAGCTGGATTCCCTTTTGACCAGTACTTCACTCTTCGCTCACGCCGAATGGCTCAAAGATGGTACCGAGAAACCGATCGAGGCAAAGCCAAACATGTGGGCGCCATCTTCAACGCAATTTCTGCGAATCCGGAAGCATTCCTGAATATGGTTCTGGATCGCCCGAAGACTGCCAAAGCAAACGCAACAAAGGGGCGTCGTAAAACGATGAAAAACCTTCGTGCGACTCTTTCGAAGCGTCATTTGCGTTTTGCAAAGACCCCCAAAAAAAGTCAGAAAGAGAACGACAAAATCAAACAGAAACTACGTGAAGCTTATCAGAAGGGTATGCTCATTCAAACTCATCCTCGGGGGCTTGAGTTCGTCGGACATTTGAAAAGTCCGATTGCCTTTTTGAACATTTAACTTGCTAGAGCCAGAAATCTATCGAATTCCATCTTGTTTCCACACACAACAGTTGTCATTTAGAGCCCCTGTCAACTAAATTTTAGCAGATCGATCCTTTAAGCTCCAAGTACACACTAGGTTTACTCGCATACTAGTCGAATCAGCTACTTGCTATCAAGCATTCACTAATCTAAATTTCGAAGTAGCACTGGCAACAGACATCTAAAATTCATATAGAAACCTATTATTGTTGACCATGAAGTCTCTCCTTCTTTTTGTCTCCTTTTGTCGTTGTTTCTTCTTCTCCCCGCTGCACTTGCCGCTCCAGGGCAAGCATTCAGACACACAAGGATTGCCTGCATCTGTAGACAGTCTTGTAAGATTTGTTTCCCACCAAAATTGAGAGACATCAAAGTATAGAAGGTAAGCGATTGGCATTCGCAATCAACGTACAAATTCATGGATGGAGGAGCTGGAAGGAATGCTGACGAACACACAATTCCTTTATATACACTGTTTGAATACCTAACTCATCATGCATATCTTCCGTTACACACTTTTGGTACACGACGAAAACAACATACAATGACAATCATTCAAACTATTCTATAGCACACGCCAACCTTACGCCGGATTCCTTTCTGAATGTTCTTTCCCAGTCCGTGTTTGCGGCAGCTCCACGAGCGGATTGCAAATGCTCATATCGA
>ENA-ORBV01006868-ORBV01006868.1-microbial-mat-metagenome-genome-assembly--contig:-NODE-6868-length-19827-cov-5.031646_pt1 | contig 19827 bp, 22 predicted proteins | sample MGYA00237777_ERZ505514 | MGnify/ENA primary metagenome ERZ505514 (study PRJEB26160, sample SAMN06269048) | microbial mat metagenome | isolation source: Oligotrophic lake microbial mat | place... | reverse complement strand
TTCAAGCAGAAGACGGCATACGAGATTCGCCTTAGTCTCGTGGGCTCGGAGATGTGTATAAGAGACAGCCGATATGGACGCCCTCACCGTTTCGATGACACGCCTCGGATCCGATCCGTCGATGACGCACGTTGCGGCGCAGGCCATCGGCATCGGCGTGCTTTCCAACACCGCGCTCAAGATCGGACTCGCGCTTTCGCTCGGCACAGGAGAGTATCGGCTGCGCGTTGCCGGCGGACTCGGCGCCCTCGCTGCGGCCAGCGCCATCGGTCTGTGGTTTGCCTGGACATGACACGCACATGACACGCACATGACACGCACATGACACGGAGTTGAGATGGAGCTGACGACGACATCGCACCCCGTGCAGCCCGCGCGCAATCGCGGCGATGGTGCGTCGTCATCGCGCGTCGTCGTCATCATCACGGCGTTCGGTACACTGCTACGCGAAGGTGTGGAGAGCGTCGGCGCCGGCGCGCGATTCGTACTCGCATTCATTCGTGCTCTGCGCGACACTGCCAGCTGGATGCCCATGTTCACGCTGCACGCGCGCACCCTCGGCGTTGGTTCGCTTCCGATCGGCATTTTCATTGCGATCTTCACCGGCATCGTGCTCGCGCTGCTGGCCAGCTATTCGGTGGGCGATATCGTGCCGCCGTATTTTGTCGGCACACTCGTGCAGAAGACGGTCACGCTCGAGCTGGCGCCAGTCCTCACCGGGCTCGCACTGGCTGGTCGTGTCGGTGCCAACATCGCGGCCGAACTGGGCACGATGCGGGTGACGGAACAGATCGATGCACTCGAGACGCTCACGTTCGATCCGATGAGCTATCTCGTCGTGCCGCGAGTGCTGGCCGCTGCGCTCATGTTTCCGATGGTCGTCGGTGTGGCGATGCTCGTTGGGGTGACGTCGGGGTGGCTGGCCGCGATCGGTTTGCTGGACGTCACCACACCACAGTTCCTCAAAGGCGTGCGTGTCTTCTTTGTCGACTTCGACGTGCGCTACGGGCTGGTGAAGGCGGCGAGCTTTGGCGCGGCGGTGGCGCTCATCGGCTGTCGCGCCGGACTTACCACGTCGGGCGGCGCACAGGGCGTCGGACGCAACGCCACACGCGCCGTCGTCATCTCCGCCGTGATGATTCTCGTCCTCGATGCGTTCTGGGCCGTGGTGTGGCTCACCGGGCGAACTCTCAGGTAGGCACTACACTTTGCTGACATGACCTCCGAACGACGCACAAATGATTTTCTGGTCGGTGCGACCGTCCTTGTCGTGACCATCGTGCTCATCGTCGCGGTGCTGTGGGTCAGACAGGCCGACCTTGGCGGACAGACGCGACACGTGATCGCACGCACGCGTGATGTCGGTGGCGTCTCCGTCGGCAATCCGGTCGTGATTCGCGGTGTGCGTGCCGGCCAGGTGGAAGGGATCGCGCTTGGCGAACGTGGTTGGGTGGTGCTCAAGCTGGCCATCGACAAGGGCATTTCTCTCCCCGCCGATCCCGTGGTGCTGCTGGTGGCCGCGAGTCTGTTCGGCGAATGGCAGGTGACCATCTCCGATGCCACCGGCGTGCCACCGGATCGTGAGCTGCGTGCCGCACTCGCCGAGGCGCGCACAACGGGCGATACGCTCGCCGGCGCCGTGCTGCCGGATATCGCACAGCTCACCTCAGTGGCGGGGCGCATCGCCGGTGATGTGGCCAAGGTATCCGATCGCGTGCAGGTGGCCTTCGACGACAAGGCCGCCAAGGAGCTGCGCGAATCCATTCGCAATTTTGCCAATCTCTCCGCCGAACTCGCGCGCACTGTCGCCGCACAGTCGAAGAACCTCGATCGCATCAGCACCGACGTGCAGGGCGGACTACGCACGGTGAACGTCGCCGCCGACAACCTGAGCCGCTTCTCCGTTCGACTCGACTCGGCCACCAGTCGAGGGGAGATGCAGCAGATCGTCGCGAACTCGCAGAACGCCGCCCGTGAGCTGATGCAAGCCACCGCGGCGCTCCGCAAACTCTCCGAAGACGTGAACAACACGCAATCGCGCCTGTCATCGGCCGTCGCGAAGGCCGACTCCGTATTCGTGAAAGTGAACAGCGGCCAAGGCACCCTCGGCCTCATCGTCAACGACCCGCGCCTCTACACGAACAGCGACTCGCTCGTGTCAGAACTCCGGGCGCTCGTGGCGGACGTGAAGAAAAACCCGCGAAAGTACATCAACGTGCGCGTGTTCTAGGCATCGGGCAAACAGCAACCGCGACTGACTATCACAGATCGCAACGGAAGCACACGGATTTTCCGGGATACGACGAACCTCAAAAGGAAAAGCCGTCGCTCTACTCCGAAAATCATTCTGTTGATCTGTTGCTATCCGTGATAGTCAGTCGCTTTTTTTGCTGCTTGTTTTTTGCTTTTGCTTTTCATCGCCTGCAATCCCGCCCTACCTGAGCGCCGAATACACGAGCGTCTTGAACTGATCTCCAAGCCTCGCCGTCGAGCCGTACACGTTGGTGTAGATGAGGCCAACGAGCTGCTCCTTTGGGTCAGCCCAGTACGTCGTGGCAAACGCGCCACCCCAGCTGAACGAACCGAGCGAGAGCGGCGTCGTGCCGTCGTTCTGCGGCGTTTCGAGCGCAAAGCCGAGTCCGAATGCAGGCTGCAGCGCGCCGATCTGGTTGGTGAGCATCATGTCCACCGTCTTGCGGCCGAGCAGGCGCGCGCCATCCAGCTCGCCGCCGTTCAGGAACAGCTGCAGAAAGCGCGCATAATCGCCCGTTGTGCCCGAGAGTCCGGCGCCACCGGAAAAGTATTTCAGTGGGCGATTCGGATAGTCGGGATGGATACCGCCATCCGGTGTATGCGACGACGACACCTTGCCATCCTTCTCGCTGTGCAACGCAACAAGTCGTGCCTGCTTGTCCGACGGTAGTCCAAACCATGTGTCATGCATGCGCAACGGCACGAAGATGCGCGTGCGGAAGAACTCATCGAGCGGCATCCCGGACAACACTTCCACCAGACGACCCAGCACGTCGACGCTGAGACCATACGTGAAGCGCTCACCCGGTTCGTGCTTGAGTGGAAGGGTGCCAAGCAGTTTCACTTTCTCAGCCAGCACCGCGTCATCCGTACCGATGCCGGATGGCACACCGGCCTTGGCATAGATCGCGCGGAAGTCCTCACTGCCGATGCCCGGATAGTCGAGCCCTGACGTGTGCGTGAACAGCTGACGGATCGTCATGCGCCGCGTGGCCGGACGTGCCTCGTAGCTCGAGTCGGCCGCGTTGAACTTCGTCATCACCCGTGCCTGCCTGAACTCCGGCAGATACAGCGCAACGGGATCATCGAGCTGAAAGCGTCCTTCCTCCCACAACATCATCGCCGCCAGCGACGTGACCGCCTTCGTCTGCGAGGCCATGCGGAAGATGTCATCACGCTGCAATGGCGTCTTCGTGCCGACATCGCGATAACCGAACGCCTTGTGATAGGCCACGCTGCCATTGTGCACCAGCAGCACCACCGCGCCGGGAATCTTCTGGCTCGTCACCAACCGCTGCACCATCGAGTCGATGCGCGACAGCCGAGTCGCGTCGAACGGGGCGGCGCTTGGCACGTTCACCGACGAGCGGGCCGACGCTGGCGCAGCGCGTTGCGCGGACACCGGCCACGCGGCGGCGAAAAAGAGAGTCAGCACGCACGAGAGGCGCGAAGCGACGTGCGAGACGATGTCGGCGAGGCGATGCGGAACGAACGAGCGCGGCATTGGCGGGAGGGGTGACAGGGTGTGGAACCGCTGCCGACAAACATACCGCACAATCCCGCCGCATTTGAGACCCCCCGACGTCGGTCACGGCGCGGCAAGCGGCTGACCGCGCAACATTCGCGCAACGTCCAACAGCGGTGGGACGAACGCTCAGCTGCGTGCGGGCACGGCCAGTACGGCACAACGCGCCGTGCGTAACACACGTGTTGCCACCGAGCCGACCACCAGCCGCTCGATGAAGCTGTGTCGTTGTGCTCCGACGGCGATGAGGTCGGCGTTCGCCTGGTGGGCAAACGCCAGCAACGCCGGCGCCGGATCGCCGCGGACGGTGATCGTCTCGAGCAACACGCCGATGGGAAACTCGAGATTCCCACGAATCTTTTCGAAGAGCGGCGGCAGCGTGCGGCCGTACTCCGCGTCCCACGCCTGCCAATCGGCCGATGGGTCTTCGAAACGCGGTCGCACATGCACCAACGTCAGACGACCGGTTGCGCCGACGAGACGCATGGCCAGGCGCGCGGCGTCAATGCTCGCGTCGCTGAAATCGAGTCCGATCACCGCGTGCCGCGGCTCCGCCGGGAAGTGCGCGCCCACCGCCAGCACGGGTACGGTCGACTCACGGAGCGTGGCCAGCGTCGTCTCGGTACCGAACAACCGATCGAGCGGATTATGCCGCCCGATCCCCATGACCAGCAGCGAGGCGTGGCGACGCACGGCCTCCGAGGCGAGCACGCGCGCGGGGGCACCCAGCAGCACCTCCGTGGGGAACGAGGGCTGTGCCGCGGCGGCAATCGAGACCGAGCGCCGCACATCATCCAGCATCGACAGCCGCCGGGATTCGTCGAGCTCCATCGGCGACGGCAACACGTCCATGCCGGCGGCCACGCCCGGCGTCGGCGCACACACCCCCAGCACCTCGATGTGCGCGTCCAATGCGTCGGCGGCACAACGGGCGGCCGCATACAACGCCTCATGGGACGGCGGCGCTCCATCGCACGCGACGAGCACCACCCCTTTATGGCTGGAGACACGGTCAGCGAGCTGTGGCAGCGAATGATTTTCCACGACCGACATGGTGGCGTCCCTCCGAGACAGGCGTGCCTCTCCGCCAACACCGCGGGCGGTCTGACACGAGTGGAGGGTCGCACGTCCACAGGCCCCGGTCCATCGGGGAGATCAGAGATGCACGTCAGGGAATGTCGGACGTTGGCGGGCGCGTACTGGGGCGTCCGATCCGCAGCGTTCGACCGGCTAAAGCGCCCACCTCATCGAGCGGGCCGCGGCGTCCAGCAGTCGATGGCCCGCCGTGCGAGTCGCCCACTGCCCGAGACTGACCTCGACGCTCGCCGACAGATCCTTCAGAAAGCACGCTTCAAGCCCCGCGGCGCACTGCTCGTCGAACATGAGCAGGTTGCATTCCGCATTCAGCCAGAACGAACGGAAATCGAGATTGCTCGAACCGACCACGCTCGCGTAGCCATCCACCACGACCGTCTTGGCGTGAAGAGTCGCGGCCGCGTACTCGAAAATGCGCACGCCACTCTGCAGCAGCGATTGGTACACGCCGTGCGCCGCATGACGGACCAGCGGTACGTCCGCCAACGGCCCCGGCACCAGCAGGCGCACGTCCACCCCGCGCCGCGCCGCACGACGGAGGAGGCGCAGCGCGCGTGTCGGCGGCGCAAAATACGGCGTCGTGATCCACAGGCGTTTGCGCGCGCCACCTACCAGGGCCGCCAGCACCGCCATCATTTCGCGTTGTCCGCGCCCGGGGCGTGAGTCGAGCACCAGCACCGCGCGTTCCGCGTCGGCCAGCGCTTCATCCGTGCGCTTCACCCGTCGACCGCGCCGTCGATCGCGTCGCAGCGCCATCCGGCGTTCCATGCGCGCCCGCAGCGCCCGCGCGCTGAACGCCTGCATGCTTGCCAGCGGCGGCACCACAATCCCTTCACTCCACGACACGTACTCGAGCCCCGGGAGCGGAGGACCCTTCGCGCGATCCCACCCCTCGGCAAAGACCGCCGCCAACTCCCGCGAGACACTGCCTTCCACACGCATGAACGTGTCGCGCCACGCGCGGCCGTGTCCGCCGATCGACGAGCCGTACTCCTCGCCGATGTTCATGCCGCCCGTGAACGACACTTGTCGATCGATGACGATGATCTTGCGATGATCGCGTCGCAGCGCCTCGAAGGGCAGGTGCCACACACGATGGAAGTGGCGCACGGTCACGCCGGCTTCCGCGAGCACGCGCCAGAACTGATCGCCGGTGGAGAACGATCCCACTGCGTCGACGAGCACGCACACCCGCGCGCCGCGTTGCACGGCTGCGGTCAGTGCCTCGGACACACGCGCCCCGATGCGGTCATCGCGCAGGATGTACGTCTCGAGCAGGATCTCCTCGCGCGCCGAATCGATCCCTTCCACCATGGCGTCGAAGGCCTGCGCGCCGTCCACCAGCAGTGTCACCGGCGGCGCGGTATGGAAGGCACCGCCTTCGATCCGCTGCACCAGCTCCATGAATGCGCCGTCGCGCACGCCTTTTGGCATCGCGAGCGCCAGCGCCCACGCCCGGTAGCGACGCAGCTCGCGAGGCAGCGGTTCAGCGCTCATCTTGCGGCATGAGCTCCCTTATGCGTTTGCTCGTCAACGCAGTCGCGCTCTGGTGCGCGGCACGATTCGTCGTGAGTGTAGTGAGCATGGTCCTGGGCGCGTTCCTGTCGGGTGAGAAGGACAAAAGGACTGACGCGCCACGTGACGCGACCCCGATGATCGCTGTCGGCACGGCCGAAGGGCAGACGTCGGGGCATTCTGGGCCGAATCCCGCTGACCTCGTCCTCCGACGTCGGTATCCATGTCCGCAACACGGAGTGGTCTGTTCAAGCTGTCGTGGCCCGGCAAAAACAAGCTGCATCGTGAACATCTAAACGACGGCATCCACGCAGGCGTTGACGTGGCGACCGTCTGCGGGCGTCTGACAGATGCCCATGCAGATGACGTTCCGTTGGTACGGCGCACACGATCGCGTGCCGCTTGCCCACATTCGGCAGATCCCCGGTGTGCGCGGTATCGTGAGTGCAGTGTACGACGTGCCCGTTGGCGACGCGTGGCCCGAGGCGAATATTGCCGCGCTGCTGGACACGGTGTCGAACGCCGGGCTTGCCGTCGCGGTGATCGAAAGCATTCCGGTGCACGAAGCGATCAAGCTGGGTACCGCTGAACGCGATCGTTATGTCGACGCCTATTGCGACAGTGTCGCGCGCGTTGGCGCCGCCGGTGTGCCCGTGGTGTGCCCGTGGTGTGCCCGTGGTGTGCTACAATTTCATGCCCATCTTCGACTGGACGCGCACCGATCTGGCGTTCGAGTTGCCCGATGGTTCCACCACGCTCACGGACGATCAGGACGCGCTGTCGCGCATCGACCTGTCGAATGGCACAGGTGAGCTGCCCGGTTGGAGCACAGCATACGACGCCGAGGCGCTTTCACGATTGCTGCATCAGTGGAAGGCGGTGGACGCCGAGCAGTTGTGGGAGAATCTCGGCTACTTCCTCGAGCGTGTCGTGCCGGTGGCCGCGTCGTCTGGGGTGAGAATGGCCATATACCCGGACGATCCGCCCTGGTCGATCTTCGGACTGCCGCGCATCATCACCGACGACAACGCCCTCCGTCGCGTGTTGTCGTTGGTCGATCATCCGTCCAACGGTCTCACTTTCTGCACTGGCTCCCTGGGCTCGAGTGCCAACAACGATGTACCGGGAATGGTGCGCGAGTTCGCCGAGTTGCAGCGTAGTCACTTCATGCACTGCCGAAACGTGAAACGCGTCGGCACACAGTCGTTCCGTGAAGTCGCGCATCCCAGCGAGTTCGGCGACGTGGATATGCGCGCGGTGCTGCAGGCGCTGCACGACAATACGCCGTTGCAGATCCGGACGCGGTGGTCGTCACCCTCCCCCGGCGCCCCCAAAACGGTTTGCGGCGCCTGTGGTACGGTCTGTCGCACGTGGCATGATCGGCGCCGGCGCCAGGTGCGCGATCTGCCCTGCGGCGCGTTGCAGGTGCTGCTGGAGTTCGAGCTGCGTACCTGAGTGCGCAGAAGCGGCGCGCCTTGCCGACGCTCCTGGCGGCGAACAAGCGACTCAATACGGCCTACGTGCTGAAGGAGCAGTTTGCGCAGCTCTGGGAATATCGGAGCGAAGTGTGGGCCCGGAAGTTTTTCGAGCACTGGCGGAAGGCCCTTCGCTGGCAACGCCTGGAGCCGTTCGAAAAGTTCGCCGCACTGATCGAACGTCACTGGGAGGGCATCGCGCCCTACTGTCAGCCGGACAACTTCGCGATGAAGAGTACCTGCGCCTCAAGGTGCTCACGAGTACGCTGCCACCGCTGCCACGTGACCACAATTCGTGAAATTCACCCACACGATTCCGCGAAGAGCCAACAAACGAATCGCTGTTGTCGTATCCCCGAGAATCATGGAAGTTGATCCGTTGCTACCCGTGATAGTCAGTCGCTGCTTGCTTTTGTTGTTGTGGCTGTTTGTTGTTGCTTGGAGGGTGTCCGCACGAATACCGCTGCTACCGCTTGATCCGCCCACCACCTTCGCCCGCCAGCAGTGCATCCACTTCGAACGCCGGTACGCGGTTGAAGTCGCCGGGAATGGTATGTTTGAGGCATGACGCGGCGGCGCCGAATTCCAGTGCTGCGGCGTGACCACGGCCGGTCACGAGCGCGTACAGCAACCCTGCCGCAAATGCGTCGCCGGTGCCCACGCGATCGACGACGGCCTTGATTTCATAGCGCGTGCTCACGTGATACGCCTCGCGATCAAGTGCGCACGCCGACCAGCCATAGTGCGCCGCACTGTTGCCGTCGCGGAGCGTGATCACCTGCATGCGCATGGTCGGGAAGTCGTCGAGCACCTGCTGTGCGACTTCACGGAACCATTCATGATCGATCGCGGACGCCGCAGCACGCCTGGGTACGATGCCCAGCATCTCCTGACAGTCGGAGCGTCCCGCGATACCGATGTCTGCGTACGACACGATCTCGCGCATGATCTCGGGAGGACGCTTGCCATACTGCCACAACGAGGCGCGATGATTGTAGTCGCAGCTGATCGTGACGCCGAGACGTCGGGCCGCCTGCACGCCTTCGAGCGTCAGTGCGGCCGCTGACGCGCTCACGGCCGGCGTGATGCCACTCAGGTGCAGCCACGTCGCGCCGTTCAGTGCGGCATCCCAATCGATCGTGCCCGCATCCGCGAGTGCGAGGGCCGAGGCCGCACGATCGTAGAGCACGCGACTGGCGCGATGACCCGCGCCGGCTTCGAGGTAGTATGTGCCAAGCCGACCCGCAGTGCGCACGGTACGTGAGACATCCACGCCATGGCGGCGCAGTTCGCCGAGTCCCGCGTCGCCAAGCACGTTGTCCGGCATCACGGTGACGAAGGATGTCCTGATTCCATCGGCCGCCAAGGCGACAGCGACGTTGGCTTCCGCACCGCCGTACGTCGCTTCAAGGGTCGCCGACTGCATCAACCGCTCGTGCCCCGGTGCCTTGAGACGCAAGAGTATTTCGCCGAATGCCACGACGTGCGGCGCAACCGGCGCCGTGGAGGATTCCTCGCTCATAGCACAGACGCCGGCAACTCCTGCATCGTCGCCATCGCTTCGTCGCGCACTTTGTCGAACGCGCGCTCTTGCAGCCAGGCCGGCGGCGCCATCCAGGAACCACCGCACGCGACAACACGACCCGTCCCGAAATAGCGCGCGAGCATCTCGCGACGAATACCACCGGTCGGGATGAACTCGACATCGCGGTACACCGCCGCGATCGATTCAATGAACTTCGCACCACCCATCACTTCGGCCGGGAAAAACTTCACGACACGCAAGCCGATCGCGCGCGCCTGCTCGATTTCCGTTGGCGTACAGACGCCCGGGTAAATCGGCACGTCGCGCGACTGGCAGTATTCCACGACACGGGGATTGAGTCCCGGTGACACGATGAACTGCGCGCCCGCGTCGAGCGCCTGTTGCACCTGCTCCGTCGAGAGCACCGTCCCCGCACCCGTCAGCACGTCCGGACGTTCCTTCGCGATGCGACGAATGCCCTCCGCGGCGGCGGCCGTCCGAAACGTCACTTCAGCGATCGGCATCCCCCCCGCCACCAGCGCATCGGCCAACGGCAGCGCATGCTCGGCGTCATCGAGCACGATGACCGGCAACACCCGAACGGCGCGCAGCCGTGCCAACACGTGCTCTTGCGAACTTCCTGTCATTCTGAGTTCTCCGGCGGGCAATTCGTCTGAGGCAAGGGACGCATCCGTCTGGGCGTTACCGCGACGTTCGGTACTTCGCCCCGTGCAGGCCATCGTGCAAGGCGTGTCGGGTCTCGTCGGTTAGCGTGCGAACAGTCCGATGAACAGCTGACAGAAGAGCGCGCCGGCAATCGTCATACTGAAACCCCACATGAGCAGACTCCGGAACAGACGCTTGGGATCTTCACCCGCCGGCAGCGCAGCGATGCACAACGCGCCGATGGTGGACAACGGCGATACATCCACGATGGCGGCACCGACGTTGATGCTCAACGCAATCTGGAGCGGATCGCCACCGCCAAGTTTGGCCACCAGCCCGGGCACGGCAGGAATGAAGGCCGGATAGACCACGCCCGACGTCGAGCTGTAGGTCGAGATGAGGCCGGTGATGAACGCGATCGTACCATTCACCGACGAGGGCGTGGCGACGCGGGCCAGCAGCGTCGTGAACAAATCCATCCCCCCAGTCTTCTCGAGCACCCCGATCAGGACGCTGACGCCGCACACCATCACGATCACCGCCCAGGGGACGGACTTCACCATCGCCGTGTCCTCACCAGCGCGCGCCAACACCAGCACGCTCGCCGCCGCGAACGCACCAAGTCCCGGGTTGACCTTGAAGAGCAGCACCGCCGCGATCCAGACGGCGCCGACCGCGAGCGTCAGTTTATGGCGCGATTCAAACGGGAGCTCGACCTCGCTCAGCGTGACGCGCCCGGCCTTGAGCAGTGCCGGTCCACCAAAGAGAGCCCACGCCGCCGCCGCCGCCATCGCATGCGCGACGAAGTTGGCCGACAGCACCGCGGCCGTGTGACCGCCAAGTCCAGCTTGCTCCATCAGCGAGTGCACGAGCGCGCCGATGGCGCTGATGGGAGAAAGGTTGCCTGCGTTCGCGCCATTCCCGACCATCAGCGCGGTCAGCAGCATCGGCACACCGGCGCGATAAGCGATTCCCATCGCCAGCGGTGCGAGGAGCGCAGTGGTCGCGATCGCGCCCGGACCACTGGTCGAAATGACACACGCCAACAGGAAAAACATAAGCGGCAGAATCGATGCACTACCGCGACACAATCGAACTGCCGCAGACGCAACGGCCGCCATTGTGCCATTCGTCTGCACTATTCCAAAGAGCAGTGTGACACCAAGCAGCGTCAGAAAAAGCGACGACGGAAATGCCGCCATCACCGCGTCCACCTTCCAGCCAGCGGAAAAAACAGCGATCGGCCAGGCGAGCGCAACCGCCAGTATCCCGACATTCACCCTCGAGGTGAGACTCGCCGCAATCACCAAAAGCAGCGCCAGAAGCGACAGAATGGCGGGGCTCATCCTTCGCTCAGCCCTGCGTTCGGTAGATCATGCGGGGCGGCGTCCCAGCGTGGCAGCAGGTGCTTCTGCACTTTGCCGAGTGCCGTGCGAGGGAGCGCGTCCACCAGCACGAAGGCTTTGGGTATCTTGAACGAGGCCAACTGGCCGCGAAGCGCCGTATCCAGCGCCGTGCGGTCCAGTGCGCCGTCCGTCACCAGATAGGCCACCGGCACCTCTCCGCGCACCGGGTCCGGCACGCCTACCACCGCTGCCTCGCGCACGTTCGGCTGCTCGGTCAGGAGCTCCTCGATTTCTCGCGGATAAATGTTGAAACCGCCCGAGATGATCAGGTCGCCCCGGCGCCCTTCGAGGGTGAGATAGCCGTCCGCGGCGCGCACCCCGATGTCCCCGGTGCGAAACCAGCCGTCGACAAATGCCGCCGTCGTCGCATCGGGTCGTCGCCAATAGCCGTCGCAGACGTTGGGTCCCTGCACCCATAGCTCACCCGTGGTGCCGTCGGGAACATCCGCGCCGGCATCGTCGCGAATGCGCACGCTCACCAGGGGGAGCGGGAGTCCGACCGTCCCCGATCGGCGCTCACCGACGTACGGATTGCTGACGTTCATCAGCGTTTCGGTCATGCCGTATCGCTCGAGAATGACATGCCCGAATCGCACTGCAAAGGCATCCAGTACGTGGGCCGGCAACGGCGCCGAGCCCGAGACGAACAGCCGCCCGCCCGCACCGATGGCGCGCGCCGAGTCTTCGGGGAGTTCGAGCAGCCGGACGTATATGGTCGGCACGCCGAAGAACACGGTCGGCTTGTACTGCGCGAACCAGCTGGCGGCGCGCGCCTGTTCAAAGCGCTCCACGAGCTTCATGTGACAGCCGCTGACGAGCCAGGTCTGGATGCCGTTGCCCAGTCCATGTACATGAAACAGCGGCAACACGGCGAGATAGCGATCGTCGCTGGTCATGCGCCAGCAGGAGACAAGCGTCAGCGCGTTGCTGGCAAAATTGCCGTGCGTGAGCACCGCGCCCTTGGAGGCGCCGGTCGTGCCCGATGTGTAGACCAGCGCCGCCGGTGTGTTCGCCGCGCATCGCACCGAAACACGACCGGAGGGCATCGCGGCTGCGTCATGGGTCAGCGCCTCGATGTCCCAGCAGGCGAGGTCGTCCGGCAGCTCACCCGTTTGCGACGATGTCGTCACGATCGCCATCGGCTCGGCGTCGCTGACGATATGCCGCACCTCACGCGCGCGATACAATACGTTGATGGGGACCACGATCACGCCGAGCTTCACGCAGGCCAGCCACAGATCGATGATCTCGACGCGATTCACCAGATAGAACGCCAGGCGATCGCCGAACGCGAGACCGCGCGCTTGCAGCACCCGCGCCAGTCGATCGCTGCGATCGTCGAGTGCGCCGAAGGTGAGCGTCGTGCTGACGCCGGTCGCATCCTCGTATTCGAGGGCGGGCGATGCTCGACGTCCGATGAGGGAGAGGTCGAACAGATCGAGGAGGGACATGGGCGGGGAAGCTACGCCTCCTCGCGATGCGACGCACCGTGTCGTGCGCCGTCAGCGAAGACCGAGTTCTCCGGCGATGGCGCGAATACCGTTCAAATGCAGACCGTCCTCTTCGAAGACGAGGATTCCCATGAGCGCCGTCGCCACGTCATCGGGCAACCGATCGGCGCGAAACGCCTGGATGACCGGGCCGGCCGCCATCGCCGTGCTGAGTCGCTCGTGCGACCAGTTGGGGTCGAGCGTCGGCTCGCTGTCGAAACCGTGTGCGAGCACCTCGGCAAGCGAGCGCGCCGACACGCCACGATAGCGCAGCACCGGCACGTCGCCACCAAAGCTGCGCTCGAAAAGCACCTGCCACGCCATCGGACGCGCGCCCTGCACGCGGGTTCCCTTCGCTACCACCAGACGCGGACGCTGGGCCAGTACGTGCATCCGGCTCACCGCGTCGTGCAAATCGGAGAGAATGTGGTCATCACCTCGCCTGGTGTGCGGGCCGTGCGGAGTCGAGTCGGGCATATCGCGGTCGCGTGAGGAAAAACGGTCAGGTCGTGCGGTGACGTTCTTGTGGCGGCGCATGTGGGCTCGCCACTACTCTCCGACCAGTCGAGCCCCACCAACTCTTCGCCTCAGGCGCTCGTCTCGCCCCGCCGCCTCAATCTTTCGCGCGGTTCGCGTCGCTGCCATCCCGGTTCCCCTTCGTGCTCACGCTTTTCTTCGTCGTCTTTCTCGATCTGATCGGCTTCGGGATGATCATCCCGGTGTTTCCGTTCTACGCCCAGAAGGTGGGGCTGGAGCCGGCATCGGTGATCTTTTTCCTTGGCCTGTACTCGCTGGGGCAACTCGTCGGCGCGCCGATCTGGGGTGCGTGGTCGGATCGGATCGGGCGGCGGCCGGTGTTGCTGCTGACGCTACTTGCCAACGCTGCCGCGTCCTGGATGCTTGCCTACGCGGATGACGGACTCACGCTCGGCATCTCGCGCGTCGTCGCGGGTCTCGCGGCGGGCAACATTTCGGCCGCGTACGCCTATACCACCGACATCACCACCGACGAGACGCGCCCGAAGGCGCTCGGCTTGCTCGGTTCGGCGTTCGGACTCGGATTTATTCTCGGTCCGGCACTCGGCGGATTGCTGGCCGGCTCCAATCCCGACGACATCGGGGCATTGGCGCGTGTCGCCCATGGCGCGGCCGTACTGTCGCTCGTCGCGTTCGTGCTGACGTTCTTCCGGTTGCCCGAGTCGCTGCCACCCGACAAGCGCGCGCAGAAGGGCGGACCGCGGGTGAGCTTGCGCGCGCAGTTCCAACGGCCCGTGTTGCGCGACCTGTTGATGTCGACCGTGATCGTCGTGGCGGCAGTGGCGCTGTTTCAAAGCACGCTCGCCCTGTTTGCCGCCGATCGGCTGGCTGTCGGACCGCGCACGCTGGGGTGGATCTACGGATTTGTCGGCGTGATTTCCGTGGTGGTGCAGGCTGGCGTGATCGGTACGCTCACCAAGCGATTCGGTGCGGCCAATCTGACGCGCGCCGGTGCTCTGCTCATTGCCATCGGACTGGCCTGCATTCCGCCCGTGCAGTCGATGGGATTTCTGTTGCTCGCGTTGGCGTTGTTTGGTGTGGGCTCGGCGCTCTTCAATCCCAGCATGAGCGGATTGGTGGCGGCGACAGCAGAGCCCCATGAGCGTGGTGCGGTGTTGGGTGCGTATCAGAGCGCCGCATCGCTGGGTCGCGTGATCGGACCGTTTCTGGCCAGCGCGGTGGCGCGGGCGACGTCATTGTCGTGGCCGTTCATCATCGGTGCGGTCGTGTCGATGGGCGGCGTGCTGCTGATTCACACGAGGCCGAAGACGGTCGTGAGGGAGTCGGAGGAGGCGCCGCCGACGGGGTGAGTGACCGCGGTCGTTGCCGTCAGTGTCCCTCTGCCATGCCATCCTTCCTCGGGTCACTTCCCGCCGCCAACCTACGCCATCGCCGATGGGTGGCTCGAGCGCCTGGCGCGTCATCAGGGAACCGGCGCGTCCGCTGGCGTTCAGCGCCACGAGCTTCTGTTCCTTGGCCCGCCAGATGATGGCGAACATGTCGCCGCCGAAACCGGTCATGTGCGGTTCGGCGACGCTGAGCACCGCCGCTGCCGCGTCGATCGCGTCGATCGCGTTGCCTCCCTGGCGCAGCACTTCGAGTCCCGCCGCGGACGCGAGCGGTTGGCTTGTGGCGACCGCGCTGTTGGGCGCGTAGACGGAGGATCGGCCGGCCATGGTGGTGGGTCGCTGGGCGAGAAGCGGTGCCGAGTCTGCGGGCAGCGCGAGAAGCGTGCCGACGATCGCGATCGGAATGAGTCGGGTCATGCAGGCTCCGTCGTAGTGTCGGCGGGCGCAGCGAGGCGCGAACGTACGCGAAGGAAGTCGAAACGCCACTACCGTATTCGCGCCAGCGCCGAGTCCAGCTTGCGCACCAGGGACTCCCGGTCGTAGCTGAACTTGTGCGCCTGGTTGAGCTGCACCAGCTCCTCAATGGCCTTGTTGATGGTCACCTCCGCCTGTCGCGCAGCGGGCACCACCATGTAGCGCATTTTCGGTGCGGGATCGAAGAGCGCATGCAGCGCGGCCTGCGCGACATCATCGGGTTCCGGATAGCTGTCGTAGTTGCCCATGGCGGCCACCATGCGTTCCATCGGCGCCTCGAAAGGCGTGCCTTTTGCGCGCGCTGCGGCGGCGGCCGCCTGCGCTGTCGTGTTGCGTCCGATCTCGGAGCGATAGTTGCCCGGTTCGATCAGACTGACCTTCACGCCAAACGAATTCATCTCCGTCGCCAGCGCATCACCGTACGCCTCGATCGCGTGCTTGCTCATGCTGTACGGGCCGAAGAACGGTCCTGACAGGATACCCGAAATCGAACTGATGTTCACCACGCGACCCTTCGCATCGATGACAAGCGGCGCGAACGCCTTGGTGATCCGATAGGGTCCGAACACATTCACGTCGAACAGGGCGCGCAATTCCTTTTCGTCGACGTGGATGAGCGGTGCCACGATGGCGATCCCTGCGTTGTTGACGACTCCGTACAGTCCGCGCCCACCCCTGCGTACCGTCTCGACGGCGGCGGCGATGTCTGCGTCGATGTTCACGTCGAGCTTGACGCCCTGCACGTTCTTGATCTTCGAGAGTGCCGCGAGGTCTTCCGCCTTGCGCGCACCGCCGTAGACAAAATGCCCCTGCGAGGCGAGCAGTTCGGCGATCTTGCGGCCAATGCCGCTGCTGGCGCCGGTGACCAACACGGCGCGTTGCGCGGTGGCGGGTTGCTGCGCAGCGAGCGGGGCCGCGGCGAGCGGCGCCGCAACGAGCAGGAGAAGCGGAGCGATCCGGCGAGTGATGGTCGTGCGCATTGCGCCTCTGGGGTCTCGAGTGATCGGGTGATGGTGGCGTTCGCGGGAGCTCCGTTGCTATACCAGCGAAGGCCCGGCCGGTTCATACAAGCAAGATGGATCGCCGTCCTGAATGGTAGAAGCTTCCTGACGCTCGTCAGACACCGACCCGCACCCATGTCCCAGCGGTTGCGGTACGAATGGCGGCCAACAACTCCGGCACGATCGGTCGGAGGTCGGTGAGCCGATTAGAATGCGCATATACGACAATCACGCCGAACGACAGCGCGGGCATATTCTGTTGATACGGGAGATTGCGGTCCATCGTGACAAATACGTCGCAGATGGGTGCGGCAGATTCGAGCGGCAGATTCTCGTCAAGTAGAACGCGCAGCAGCAAGCAACGAATCGCGGGCGGCGTCCAACGCCGTCACCGCTTGCTCTTTCGACACCGCGGGGAACTGCCGCAAAAATTCGTCCAGCGTGTCGCCACCTTCGAGATAATCGAAGAGCGACTGGACAGGGACGCGGGTTCCGACAAATACCGGCGTGCCGCCGAGTGTGGCGGGATCGATGTGAATCGCGTGAGAAAGGTCCATGGCGGTGCCCTCGAGTGAAGCGTCTCCTACAGTTTACACCAACGGTTGGTGAGGTGTCTTGCATCTACCGATTCGTTGATGCTGCGGTAGTTCTGATCAGGGCGCCAGCTCGAAGCTGTCTGGGGGTGGGAAGCACCGTGCGTGAGCCGGAGCGGCGTGCCTGATCTTTCGTCGTAAGAGCCCGAACAGTGGCGAGGGCCGCTCCTCACGCCGCGAGATTGCGAAGTTGGTCGGCGTCGCGCCGTTGAGTCGCGACTCCGGCACGCGGCGCGGACGCCGCTTCGTCCAAGGGGGCCGTGCCACGGTGCGCGCGATGCTCTGAATGGGGGCTTCGTCGCGACGCGACACAATCCAAGCATTCGGAGCTTCTACACGCTGGTCGTGGAGGCGGGGAAACCGAAAAAGCTCGCGCTCGTCGCCTGCATGCGAAAACTCCTGACCATCCTGAACACGATGATGCGCACCAACACCGCATGGTCGCTGAACGTCGACGCGCACCCGCTCATTCCTGCTGGACTTTCAAGACAGTTGCCAACGCTCGCATTCTGTTGAAGCAGCGTCAGATGGAAAGCCCTGGAAGCGGGCGCGCCAGCGCTCGCGTAACACGGCGCACTGCAGCAGCCGTTGGCTGCAGCAACGCAAGGTTAGCCAGCGTTCACACCGCGAACATGGCCTGGAGCACGCCGAGGATCTTCGATTGCGTGGGGGCCGTCAACGCGCCGAGACGCTTCTCCAGGCGTTCGCCATCGACCGTCCGCAGCTGGTCGAGGACTACATGGCCGTCTTTCCCGGCAAACCGGCATGCGACCCGGAACGGATACCGATGACTACCCGTCGTGAGCGGCGCGACGATGAACGTGCCGAGATGCGCATTCAACTCATCGAGCGACACGATGACGAACGGCCGCGTTTTCCGAATCTCGCGGCCGCGCGTGGGATTGAGCGACACCAGGTAGACGTCCCCGCGGCGAACCGCCGGCGGCGCTACCACTGCCATTCGTCCTCATCAAAGCGCGTGGGGGTCGGCGGATCGAGGACCGGCGCACCTTCCTGCTCGGCAAGCGCACGCGCCTGCGCATGCAATGATTCTGGGAGCCGGAGAATGATCGTGCTCATGCATCCTCCTGGAGTAGGGCCAGAAACTCGCCGGGGGTCAACGTCTGCAATCCAAACTGTTCGACGCCCGCAGAATCCCGCGTGTTGAACGTCACGATATAGCCGCACTGCGCTTCGACGGCGACTTCCAACACCATGTCATCGTTCGGATCGCGCAGGAACGGGCGCCAGAGATAGAAGATCTTCCGATGGTGCGCCTGCGCGCAGACGAAATCGGCCACCGCATCGACGTCCGCGTGGGTCAAAACCCAACTCGCGCGCCTGTCGCCGCGCCACGGCCTCGTATTCGTGCACGAGCGGGACCGACACGCTGATCTCAAACGCGCCGTCGGCCAACAAGCCAAGGAGCGCGAACGAACGCAAGCGGGCGCACAAGGCATCTAACGGCCTGCTGTTCACCGGCGGACCGCGCTGCGGACCGTCAGGTGCAACAGCATGTTATACCGCGCGCTCAGTCGAGTCACATCCGACGGTGCCGTGCCATCTCCGCCTCGCTCAGCCGGAGGAAGCGGGCGGCATTGTCGTAGAGGAGCGCGCGTTTCTGAGCCGCGCTCAGGAACGGTGCTTCCTCGATCACGGCGATGGCCCGCTCGAGCACCCCGGGCCATACCATCTGATCCGACCCAAACATCACGCGGTTGCCGAACCCCGCCTCGACAATCGCCCGGAGGTAGCGATAGAAGGCCTCGCGGGGCTGGGTGTAGACGATGACGCCGACGTCCACGTACACCTGCGGATGGGCGTATAGGACGGCAAGAAGATCGTCGAGCATCGGATAGCCAGCATGCATCAGGTACACGCGGAGCCGGGGGTGGCGCACGAGCACCTCCTCCATGGTCAGCGCACTATGGAGACGCGCGCGGTAGCCCGCCAAGCCGAGGTAAATCACTCCCGGTGGGCCGGTGCCGACGTGAATACCAACGGGGATATCCAGCTTCTCCGCCAAAGCCCAGTATGGCGCCATTCGTTCGTCATCCGGCGCGATCCCCGCGTACTGGTTCGTCACTTCTCCCAGTACGGCGAAGTCGCCCCGCTCGTGCATGCGCCGGAGCGAATCGGGCGACGGCGCGCCGTCTCCGATCTGGAACAACAGACCGGGAATGAACCGCTCCGGCGCCGAAGCTCGCCAGGCTGCCAGACGTTCGGGGGGACCGCTCAGGACCCCGATGATGTTGCGGCGCTTCATGATCGCCAGGGTTTGCGACATTACCTCTGCGTCGGTCATCGGCGACCACACCGGGTCAGCGCACGCAGGCGCCTTGAGCATGGCCATGAATGTCTCACCGTAGGGCCTCTTCGGATCCCACGCCGGGAATGGCTCGATGGGAGTGCACATCCCCAACGGTGGCGGGCCCTGGGAGTTTGCCTCGACTGCGTGGAGGTGCATATCCAGAATCGGCGGGCGCTCCTGGGCGGGCGCGGCGGTGGCGAGCAAGGCGAAGACCAGGTAGAGAACGGCGTTCTTCATATGTCGATCTTCCTCGTAAGGTGAACTGCAGCTGCCATTCACCGGGCGTCCCGATGATGGGATACTTCGGATTCCGTCGCCAGCTCTCGTTGGGGGATCGCGGATATGACTGCGCAGGTTGCTGAGTTCGGGTTATTGATGGTAGCCTACTGTGCGGTTGAATAGTGGGTTGGACCGACACCGTTGCCGTCGAGCACTCGGTCCTGTGTGCGAAACCGCGTTTGGCTTCGGGGTTTGGAGTGTTGTGGTCGGAGTGAGCTGTCGCGGGTTCCGTAGACACCATTCTCAGGTGTTCGTGCGGGTGGGGAGGTGGGACATGGCACGGGTCCGACGGAAGTTCAGCGAGGAGTTCAAGCCGGAAGCGGTGCGGCTGGT
>ENA-ORBV01006866-ORBV01006866.1-microbial-mat-metagenome-genome-assembly--contig:-NODE-6866-length-19837-cov-5.779909_pt1 | contig 19837 bp, 16 predicted proteins | sample MGYA00237777_ERZ505514 | MGnify/ENA primary metagenome ERZ505514 (study PRJEB26160, sample SAMN06269048) | microbial mat metagenome | isolation source: Oligotrophic lake microbial mat | place... | reverse complement strand
TAACATAAGTGTCGTCGTTCCTTTGCCTTGTTAACTGCAGCTGAATCCTCTTCCTCTTCCTCCTCTTGTGCTATTGATTATGTTGAGAAATGGTAGTAGATTTTTGTCAGGTACATCACCATGGTGATGTGGCTTTTTTTCTCGCATGCAACGCATTTGATTGATTGATTCGCAATTGATCCATCTATCACGACCAAATTTGCTTCCGCCAAAGGCTATTGATGCAAGATTGATTTTTATTGGATGGCGCGTACTTTTTTGTACTACTGCTACTGTGGTAATGTGGTACTAACTACTAGTAGAGCTGGCCCGATACCCAAAGGTCATTTCAAGCGAAAGATACTTAGGCTGAAAGGCACACAACACGCTGTTGTGTTGAGTTGTAGTCTTGAAAATGTTTGCCAGATGATGGCTATCTGAAGTGGACCTGCTACTAGCTAGCCAGTGGCAGGTAGCAGTAGTCCCAAAGAATGAATTGAAAAAAGTTAGGAACAGAGCCATCATTTAAGATGAAACTGGGTTGGATTCATTAGTTGCAAGCACCGTCCAGAAGGGTTGACAAATGACATGGGAGGAAACAATTGAATTGTTTGTGCTTGCATCACAGGAAACCATGTTTGCTCCTTTTGCAACCTGTGAACAGACTTGCAAGTTCAGTGCCATCCCACTGGGCCGCATCACGCAACAAAGATGATGATTGCATCGTGTCCGCAAATTAAAGAAACAAAAAGTTAACAAATGGATTGGTGTCAGAACCATCAGGAGCAACAAAATGAGTGCGGTTGCTTTGTTGCAATGCAGTGAAAAATCAACGGCAAAGTTGAGACAGTGCCAAAAACGAGAGCAACACAGCTAAAAGAGCACTGTGTTTCAAGGGGTTTGCATGCAGTAGAGATGTTGTTCAGAACATGGCAGGGGGGATTGGTTCTAACATCACGACTCGGAGAGGAAAAAGAGAATGGAACATTTTGAAGAGAAACAAAATGTGTTTGCTGCAACAAAGACCAGCAAAAGGGTTGCTGGACGTGCTGTTGCATACATTTCTAATGACGGACTCTGGGTTGCAAAGAGAATTGTTAGGGGTGTCTTTGTTTTTGTTGTTCTTAAGAAGATGGTCAGATGCAGCACCATTTTGGGGGAAGGCAGAAATTTTGACAAATTGTGGGCAAGCAACCAAATAAGGTGGACCAAGAAGGGAGGAGACACAGTGAGTAAAAAACTAACAAAAAGGCACAAGCTGATAGCAACACTAGCAGAATCAACGGACATCCATCACTGAGGCTAGGTCATGCTTGGGGTTACAAACATTGTCAATGCTGACTCTGAGGAAGCTTAAGATTAGGGTTTTTGAATTAGCAAGGGATACATGAACAAGGGGGAAATTGAAGGCACTGCAGTTGTGGGTGCTGGTCCAAGGGAACCCAGCTTTAAAATTTGTCCTACGAGTACCGGTGGCTGAAGGCCGCGTGTGAAGCTTCGCAAAGCTCCCAGAATGTGCAAGTGTCCTCTCTGGTTCTTCACCTGGCTTCGCAGATGATGCAAATCTAACTATTGCTTCACATTTGTAATTTTTGAATAATTGGTTTCTTGTCAGCATGCTGACTAATCTCAAATATGAATAGCTAATGACAGGAAGACAACACATCTTATTAGTGGCTGTTACTCTTGGAGTTGTGGAAGGCCGTCGCTTCCTTGGGCCTTTCATCTTGAACTAAAAGCAAACCCTTTGGACAAAGCACCTACGGGCTCTTCCATTGGAAGGACTGTTTGTTGCAGAGTTGGTATCCCCCGCTTGACCACAAGAAAAATGTAAAACAAAGAAACAAGTCGTTTATAAATGCCCTGATCTGCACCCGAGTGGCGGACTAGTGCTGGCATTGCTCTTTCTAGTTTCCCGGAGGCCAGTGGGCCACCTGTGAAAAGACGACCTTCTCCGAGATATCGCAACCTCGGATCAAGATTTCAGCATCTTTTGTTAGATCGTAGAAGGCATGAGGGTGCTCCGGGTCAGTCCTAAAAAGACAGGGCCACAAGGGTGAGTGAGCAAAACGACCATGGATGCATTGGAACTGTTGCAAGAACAACTAAGATTTACTGACCAATCCAACATCTCCTTGTCGATTTTGTCAATATTGGCAGCCAGGAGGGGGTAAGGGAAGACTGCTGATTCAACTTGAGGAATGTCTGGCAAGGACAAAAGAAATACAAGTAAGAAACCAAATCAAAATAAAGGAAACAATGATCACCAGCAGGATTCTTACAAATAGACATGGACTCCAACTCGCTGAAATTTTCATCTTGGTCATCTCCGGTGGGCTGAGCAAATCAAATGGAGGGGAAAAAGGATGAGTTAGCGAAACGACCGCAATTGGAGGCATGGCGATCGTTGCAGAACAGGCACCGGATTATTACTTACAGTATAGTCTCCATGGAAGTACCCATAAAAGTTTTGCATCCAAGTAACTACAATGTAAACAAAAAAAGCCAAAAACATTCCAACCACCGTCCATCCATACACCGTCGTGACCTTCTCTTGATCGGGGCTCATCCACGCTGTTCCCAAACTTTCTTGCCAGCGAGGAATAAAAGGGAAGGTTTGCGTGCCCTTTGCCCGAAGGTAGTCTTGATTACAATAGACATAGACCTCATCACCAGGCTCAATGATAAAAGCTTGATATTTGTCGACTTTGGTACAATTTGTCTTGTTCACTGTTTCTCCTACGGCGATCGCGAAAGCACTGTCTTCCGCGCATACTGTAACGTTATGAGGACCAAGGTAATCCCCGCTTACTGTCTCGCCGGTTGGACACAGGTTGGTGAATGGAAAGCTGCGGTTCCGTAGCATGCAATAATATTGAAGAGCATTCATTTGGAATAGTAGAGTGCATAACTAAAGTATGAGATATTTGTTTTGGAACCACAAAAAGACAATCCAGAACTTGTAAAAGTACGCACCCGGACCAGTAGTAGGACGAAAACATTGCCATCGCTGTGGTATTTCAAAAACAAGAGTGATGAGAGGACTGTATTATACACCACAAAGGTAGGCAGTGCCGAGCGAACGTACCTAAAACGGACAACGGGAGAAAAACCCGACGGTTGAACTGCGAAATCGTAGCACCAAGTTTTGGGACTCTCTTCCATGTTCGAGTCAAACTCAGTCTATCCAAAAAGTAAATGACTTGCATAGAAAACGCACAAAAGAAGAAGGCCCCCGGGTAAATAGCAGAATACCTGAGAGGGACAAGAAGGCGGGTAGCAAAATGAGTGACATACTTGTCCTTGTTAAGCTGCTCACGGAAGAAACTGATCTTGAATTGAAGATACATACCAAAAGGTCAAAAACAACAGCTTGGCTACTGCTGTGTAGCGCTCAGCGAGCTCGAATTTGGATCCTTGCATATTCAAATTCATGGCATCTTGAGTTTTGGCTCGTGGCGCCAAAAAGTGGCGCTGGAAATGCCCGAAAGGGTCGGCCAACTGAATAGCAGATGTGGTTGTTATTTCGGCCATGAATTGAGCTTGAATCTATGTGAATAGCAACACGTTTGGTTAGGAACAGTGCTTTTGACTCCACGACAGTTGCTATGCTCTACTAACCTGGTAGATCAATCCTCCTGTACCGTTGAAGAGTGTAAGATCAAATGGAGTGATGATCGTGATGATAATCGCTTTTTTATAACAAGAAGAGGCGCATAATGTTTATGGTGAGAGAAGGAGTTCAACACTAGTCCATGGCAGCCTCACTCCATGAGATTTAGACGGATAGACATACCAGTCGTGACCCAGCGAAACACGGCAATTTTGAAGTACAACGAAGTTTGAAGCGAACCATGGGATGGGTGGCTTTCCGAGTAAGTCATAGCTTTCGCAATCATGGGGAAAATTGCATTTGTGACGGAAATTGTGTAACTGGAGAAAACTGGTTCCCAATCGTTGATCAAGTTCACTACAAACGCCACAACGACAAGAGCGGCCACCGTTGCGAGAGCTGTCATAAGCTGTTGCTTCATACGATCTATGAATGTTACATTCAAATCGTCCCACCGAATCGAGTCGGGTTCCTCGGGTTCGTGGGCTGGGAGGTCCAGGAACAGAAAAAGCAGAGTGAGCAACACGTAAATTAATCGTGTATCGGTTCGATTCAAACGCCCCAGTACTTACCGCTCAAGACAAGGAATCCTCGAAAGAGATACTTCATGTCCCGAACACTTGAAGTCCTGTTTGCATCCACGGCAGCTTGACCGACCGTCAACATTTCGAGGGCTAATCGCTGGCTGCTCTCAGTCTCGAATGTAATGAACACGTTGGTGACAGGATAATCCTGTTGTGCTAAGCCTTGGACTTTGGCTGTCAACACAGCCAATCTTGAAAAGATTTCTGGAATACCAGGTGCAACCATAGCAAGAAGACGCTGCAAAAAAGTTCGCTTTCTCTCAGCTGCTGCTGAGATACCCGCCAGTGTGACAATATCAAGGCTGGTTCCAGGCGGCACCAAGAGTTCCAACATGCGCATTTTCTCCCGTCGCTCGACAAGAGTTTGTACCAAGATATCATTGTCCACGGCACAAGTACAACCAGTAACGTGAGCGTCAAAGGCTTTTTTAAAATACTCTTTCCATTCCTCTGGATCGGTGGCGTCTGCGTGTATAAGAGAGAGAGAGAGAGAGAGAGACAGACAGAGCGTGTGATAAAATCATGATTAGATCAGAGGAGGCGCCTTTTTTTTTAAATGGCATCTCCGAAAACAACCACACAAAAAACACGTGCCTTCGGGAGGATTAGTGATGATAATCGAGTAATCTTGCTGCAGGATAGAATTCAATTAAATCAGAGAAATTTATAAGACAAAAAAGAATGGGAGTAGCAAATTAAAAGCGCGGAAAAATACGCACCGCCGTCTGCTCGTCCTCGTCATACGCCACTTCCATGTTTTTGAGATAATAACACAAGTACAACGCGGCAAGAACCGTGTACCACAAACCAGCATAATTCACAAAGCCCGTCACCAGAGTCACTCCATTGTCACAATTGTTCGTCAGTACATAGGCATTATCGGTCTCGGGTTCTCGTACGAAATTATAACCAAACCGTTTGAACTGCGTTTCGTTACAGGTGGGGCAAGCCACCCACTTGGTGTCGGTGCAAACGGCCGATCCTTTGAGCAATAAATCCACTCCTTCTTGATTGTCGCTGTAGTCCGGTCCACTAAAGTGCATAAAATTGGGAATGTGAATAATTCCCAGGATAAATACCAATACCGTCAAGGCTCGAATGGTAGAAAAGTAGAGACCAATGCCAAGTCCAAAATCTCCCAACTGCTTGTGGGGTGTCCAGAGTGGATGGTAGAGCCGCGTGGGTTGTCCGTCTTCTCCCGGTTCCGCGCGCGTCAACTGCTTGTCGGCCTTGCTAAATTTGCGGACAATTCTCGTCAAGAGCGACTTTTTTTCGTTGGGAGCGTCCTTTTCTACGTAGAGATAGCGGGGCATGGCCGTGTGTTCAAAATAAATCCACGCCTTTTCCAGCGACGGCGTTTCTTCCTTGCTGTGACTAATGGGATAGCCGTCTTGGGAGCGAAATCTACCACCGTCCACAATGTCATCTCCTTGATGTTTGTCGGCATGGTCGGCCAATCGGGGATTGTACCAGGCGTATTTGTGCATCATGTACAAGGCAATCCGACGACCACGGGTCATGTCCTTGGGATCGTCCTTGGTAAAATCCAAACCACCGCCCGTCTTGGCAGGTGCGTAACTGTTCGTGTCATTATTGTTATTATTGTTTGGAACGCCGTTTTCTTCCATGTCCTTGGCGGCATTTTCGTCCACTTCGACGCTGTTGTTGTCGGCGCTGTAGTACGCAGAGTTTGGTGATTTGATGCTCAGGGCGCCATCGCTTTCATTTTTGTCGTAGTCGGGAATGGGCGACCCCGGAGGAAGGGCATTGATGATTTCGAGGGACTAATGACATCATAAATGCGGGATTCAAAAAGGGGGGAAATAAAAATAAAAGAAAGAAACAAAATTTGCTTGGTGAGAGACCTTTGTCGAGCATCCACCACATGCCCAATCCATCCTGCCAGACCTACATGAACTTTCAAGGGAACGGAACCTACACCGGAAGGGCGGCGCGGGTACACTTCTTGTGGAGAAGTGTTGTTGCTGCCGCCGCTGTTGATCCTTGGAGGAGACGTAGGAGGAGTCACGGGAGACGTAGGAGTTGTCGCCTTTGTCGACGAACCGAGGGGTGTCGAATTGTTGAAGGCGAGAGCAGCCAGAGTAGTGGTTGCTGCTTCGGCTGTCGGGTCCACCTCATAGGAATCATAGTAGCGTCGAGACAATGTGGGATCAAAAGATCCATTCGAGGCAGTGCTTAGGCTGCGGCCAGGGTTGTTGGTAGGAGCAGTAGCAACACTTAGTGAACCTTGTTGGGGTCGTGTCACCGGGGCAACCATCTCTCCGCTGGGATCTTTGACACCAGTGTCCAGTGGTCTCGCTCCACCTGGTTCCACAGTATTATGGCTCATAATGGCATTGGTCGGCAAGCTAGTCCCGGACGGTTCGCTGGCGTCTCCGGCCAACGGCCTCGATCCCTTCAGTTCCATGATTTTTTTCTGGTGCTTTCCACTGAGGACAAATCTCTTTCAATTCTCTTGGTGATTGCACACTTCTTGCGTGCTTTTCTTCTACTTGGCAGGTTCTGCAAAGCTAGCTAGCTAGCTTTTGATTCTGTACCGGTGAAAGCACGAGCACAAAGTGAATAAATTACAAGTAATTGATCGTGTGTTGTTGTTTTTTGGATCAATTGCAGTGTCAACGACAAAATAAATAAAGATGAGACAGCCAAGCCAGTACAGCAAGTTCAAATCAACCCGCCCGTGATCACATTCATTGCTCCTCGACGAAGGTTACAGAAGACAATGAGGAGAGACGCACACTTGATTCCAAGTGCGAAAATTCGAAAACCTGTTTTTCGTGAAACTAAGAAGTATGTACCACCAGTACTGTAGTCTACGCATTCATTGTCGTGGATGTTGACTTTTTCATACAGTAGATTTTGTGGATCTTATCAACAAGGTAAGGTTACAACTAGGGTTCGAAATTTTGTCAAACATCTTTTTTTGTGGACGAAATTGAGGGTGACCGGCGGTCATCTATCTGTTGCTGGCTTTTTGAGACCCTTTATCATGCCAGTTGCTTGCACGAAGAGCAAGTACTACAGCAACTAACTGCGATGTCTACTCTACTAGAGTAGCTAGCTTGTAGCCACTGTAGTAGCTAGTAGTAGGAGTAGCTAACAGCAAACTCCCTCCAGTACAGCAGCGAGTTGAGTACAGTAGTACGTAGTCCGCCAAGCTCATAGCATCACTTTTGACCTACTCTTATTGTTGTAGCAGACCTAAAGCAGCTATCGCCGTCTCTATACAAGTAGTAGTCGGCGTTTGTTTTTGACTACTCTTTATCTAGATAGGTCGACGGATATTGAAGGCATTCTTATATCCTCTGAATCAACGGAAGATACTATCGCTGCCTCTTCAATCTCTGAGGTCATTCCAAGCTTGCTACTACCAGTAGGGGCGAGGAGTGCTTACACAAGAGACTAGGACATACCACGGTCTTCTTGTTACCACATCAAGTCAGTTGCATCGGTGGTTTAAGTTATCTATTCTTAAAGCCGCAGCTGAGGAAGATATCATTCAATTTACTTGATTTGACCGTAGCACAATCTTTAGCTCTCTCCTTACAAGGACTGACGCTCATATCTTCACCTTTGGGTCTTTGGCATCTGCCCAAACCTGGATCAGACATTGATCACTACAATACATCAATCTAACCACCCAACGCTCATATCAAGAGTCAAGGAAAAGCAAGACAGTTATAACTGACTTATATCACGAGCAACAACAACAGTAATTCACCATGTTTGCCAATCTACGCGGAGAGAAGGGCAAGCGGGGCAACTTGCAACGAGCGTCTTCGATGAAACGCCCTGGGATGGAGAAAATGGGCTCGAAACGGGGTCTACTAACTCGAACAGCCTCCTTGTCTCGAATGCCCTCCAAGCGAGGTCTTACCCAACAAGCAGCCTCACGGCAGGGAGGCGTTCATGACTGTGTCGCCATTATCGAAAAAGACGTAGAGCGCTTGACCCGCGGCGCGGAATACCTCATGGGAGATAAACACGAAGAAAACGAACGCCCTGTGGCGATCCTTACTCGAAACGAACTCCTGTTAGGTGATGTTCTGGGTGAGGGGTCATTCGCGCAAGTCTCGACAGTTTCCGAAATCGTTTTGGATCCAGAAACCTCCGTAGAAATGTCCGACACGCAGCAGGACATTCGTGACGAGATAATGGCCCATGCTGCCAAACGAGGGTATGCTCTCAAGCATCTAAGCAAGCGTCTCTTGCGCAAACCCAAACTCTTCAACTCGGCCGCGGCCGATATGATTGTGGAAGGCATGTACTTGGCCAAGTTGAACCATCCCAACATTTTGAAATTGCGCGCCGTGGCCAAGGACGGACCGGGCGCCTTTGCCGATGGACAGTATGATTCCTTCTTTTTCTTGCTCGATCAACTCACCGATGTCCTTGACTCTCGTGTCAGCAAATGGAGAACTCAGTACGGAAAAGTCCCACCGGAGAAGCTCATCCCTCGCAAGACGTCCTACGCGCTGCAAATTGCCAATGCGCTCCAGTACTTGCATGATCGTCGTATCATCTTTCGAGACTTGAAGCCTCAAAACATTGGTTTCAAAGGTGAGCACACCATCCAACTCTTCGACTTTGGACTTTGCCGTGAACTCCCTCCCGAAGAAGATGCTCGTGGCAGTGACAAGGTCTACATGATGTCCGGGGCTGGAACCCGAAGGTACATGGCCGTGGAAATTTTCATCGACCGAAAGTACAACCTCAAAGCGGATGTGTACGGTATGACGATGATCTACTACGAAATGTTGGCGCAATTAAAACCCTTTGCCAAATTCACACGTGACGAGCATCAGGAGTATGTGTGTGAGGGCGGGGAGCGTCCACCCGTCGATAAGTACCATCTCCCCAAGACGATCGAAGATTTCTTGGAGAAGGGATGGCATCAGATTGTAGCGGAACGCTTCACGATGACGGAAGCCCGAGAGGGACTCCTGGCTATCTTGGACCAGTTGGGAGCTTCGGATATGGCCGAGTTGGAAGAATTGGACGATTCTCAGCACTTCAAGAGCGCGGCGGACGATGGAGAAGTGAGTGTGGCATCCGATATTAGTGATCACGAGTCGTTGGGCGACGGCAGTGGCGATGACGGTAAGGAGATGATGCAGGGCGAGTCGGATCTGACCATGATGACGATGACATCACAAGTGTCGAATGCATCTGTGGCCTTCGGAAGGACGATTTCCCATATGCGTCTGTGGTTCCAGAAGGGAAAATCCGACAAAGAGCTAGGCGAAGGCGAAGGCGAAGACAAGTAATGATGAAGTTCAAAGAGAAAAGAAAAAGAAAATACCACAATACAAAAAAGAGTACAGTATGGTTTCGTTTGGTTAGTTTTATGATCTATTTTATTTATTTTTACCTTATTATTATCATCATCATTATGATCAACGGCCGGGCGAGACATCCTGAACATTATAAGCTGCCACGATTAAGATTATTGTTAATGAAAAATGAAACAGAGGTAGCTGTGCTGAGTGCAGGATACGTACTCCTCTTGTTGTCTGGCTAGAACTAATGTCAGCTCTCTAATCATGGCAAGTTCGTGACAGCCTGCCGGCATTATATCAGTATCAGTTCCCACGATGGTGGTAGAGTACGCATGGCTGTCTGCCCAATTAGTAGGACAACCTGAGTTGCAATCTGGTCGATGCCACATTTTTCCTGATAGGCATTAATTCAGTGCTGTAATTGGGCGGAATCAAATAAATGCACATCTGACTTATTTCAGCTGCTGTAGCACAATCATTCCACTGTTGCGACGACTAAAAAGACACTGGAATTAGGATCTGCTATCATTAATGGGGTTGAAGCATGGCACTGTGCATGTTCTTATGACAAAACATGAGAATTAAAAATGGCATACAGCTTGAAGGCCACACTAGAAGAAAATGCTTGTAGCAAGGATGGATTTAGAAAAATACAGCAATGGGTTAGACAGCATCTGCTGCATGTCATGTTTGGTCAAGAATTTAGCACCTACCAGATACATATAAAAGATGTCCAAAGCTTCATATGGTTTGACTTAAGCAATGGGCATGAAAGAGCTGCAACATTTCCATTGTGGCTCTGTGTTGAGCTTGTGTTTTCAAAGGTGACAATGTAGCAGCCTTTAATAGATACAATTTGAGGCAGTGTAACAAAATTATATTGTAAAAGCAATCATTGTCTGCAATTTAACACAAAAACACATAATCAACATTTGGAGATCCCAAATCGGAACGGTCAAAATAAGAGAATGTGTAATTGCTAGAAGTTAACTATGCCGGTGTGAAACAGATTGTGTTAAGTTGCTTTTCAATCAACAAGCCACATGACACCAGTAGCCCAAATTGGTCAATGTCTGTTGATGCTTTTTAATCAACATCATGGAGTAAAAGGGAATCTTTTTGGACCATCACAACATGTTCTTCACCTGGCATGACTGTCATTCAGTTGGTCATCATTCCCAAGCAATGATCTTGTGGCTTTCTTCACTTACAAATGTTCCAAATGCTGCAATGTGTCAGTTAATACAAAATGTCAGATAGTAGCAGATGAGCTTGCTGCATTCACAAACTTTGTGACTTCATCGAAAATGAAGGGTGTCTGGTCAGAACATCAACCCAAATTGCATAACACAATTAAATTTGTCTCAAAGAGCACAATGACATCAATCATTTCCTTGCATTCAGTGAAATAAAAAGAGTCAATGATCCTACTGTGCTCTCTAATGGCAATTCTTGTTATTTTTGTTTATGTATGTTGTTAATTAAACTAGGTTTGTCAAAACTGTCTGTCACAAGAAGTTTAACTTAGAATGTGCAGTTGTTGTTTTGCAGACTTGCATGTGTCAATTGAAACACACACTGTCAAAAAACTGCTGCGGTGCAAGTGAACACATAGCGCTGCATGTACAGTAGCACCATGGTGCCCTTGAAGAATTCTCAAGTACAAGCACTGCAGTTCTCTAGCAAGTAGCTCCAAAAGCCAGCTACAGTGCTGCCATTCTAAGTCACTACTAGCTAGCTAGCTACTAGCTAGTAGTAGTTGCTCCTCTTTGATTGACTTCTCGATTTCAGTCATCGATAAGACGTCATATGTCTGTACTGTGCCCGTTTGACTTGAAAAGAAATGAGTGGAAGGCAGAAGATTTTGCTGTCGTCACTGCAAGCGTTGAGTGGTTAGTGCCGAGAGCTTGTGTGCTTTAAAATCATGCCTACGACAAAACTGTACTAAGGTTTGAAGGTGCTCAAACCTCTACTGCTACGCCAATAATACAGCAACAGCGAGTAGTACAAGCATTCTCTTTCAAGGACGCGGCCGCCCTCCTCCTCAACTGTTTCCTTTTAGTCGATCCATCATCGATCTGATCCGCCATGGACAGCTCTTCACAGCAGCAAGCACAACAATCCAATGCTAACGGCTCCAACTCGAGCGCTACTTCGTCGGCCGTTCCTCACCATGATGTCTCTCCCCATACCACAAACAGCCACGCCAGTACGGCTCCCGCGCCGCATGGTGGGAATCGTACTGTCGGTACTGGTTTAGCAGTGGGATCAACAAGTGATGGCAATGCTATTCCTTCTACTAACACGAATGCCAATGCTAACACTGCTGCTAGTAGTAGTAGTGGTGCGCATGCACCTCACGCGGGCTACGGGGGGCAACCGCAGCAGCCGACTCAATATCAACAGCAGTACGCTACTGTTAGTACCACGTCAAGGGGAATTAAGCATCAATTTCAACAACCACAACAGGGGCAAGCCCAACAGCAACCACAAACTTATGCGCAAGTCCAACCACAACCAGCAGGGCATGCTCCGGCTCCGGTTCCAGCAGCTCCGGTTATGACACATCATCATTACGGAAGACCGCCGTCGTCAACTCCAGCATCTGCCATTCAGCCGACTCCTCCTCAACAACCACCACCACCGGTACAGCAACCGCAACATGCACAAGCTGCTCCAGTTTCTCGTTCCTGGTCTGTTCCAAACCCTCTATCGATGATTCCCCCGCCTTCTTCTTCTTCCACTGGAGGAGCAAGTGGGGCCGATGGAAGCAGCGGGAGCCCCTCGGGTGGTGCCGTCGCTGCTCGCGCTCCCAATCCCTTGGCCAGTCTCACGACGAACGCATCGTCCAATCAATCGAGAGCCGCCTTGGCAGCTCATGCTCGAGCAACTCACCTTCAGCAGCAGACACATCACCCCCAACAACAGCAGCAGCAGCAGCAACAAGTGATGCAGCAACAGCAGCGTACTTCGCCAGTTCCCGCCATTACTCTGTCTCCAACTCGAGGGCAACCCGTACAGCACCACCATAATCAAGGACCATCCATGAGTGGTGGTGGTGTTCCTCATCCTTTGGCTCAGCAGCAGCAACAACAGCAGCAATCACAAGTACGTGCTGTGCAACACCAACAACAGCAAGCGCGTGCTGCACAAGAGCAGGCACGTGCTGCGCGACAACAACAACAGCAGTATGCCCAGCAGCAGCAACAACAGGCACAAGCCCAACAGCAACAAGCCCAACAGGAGCAGCAGCAACAACAGCAGTATGCTCAGCAGCCAAGAGTCCAGCAACAGCATTCGCAATATGTGGCACCTCCTCACCAACAGCAGCAGCAGCACGCGCCACCTCCTCAGCAACAACGAGTGGTGCAGCAGCCATCTTCGGCGCCCCACCAACACCAGCAGCCACATCCACACCAACAACACCGACCACAACAGGCTCCAGGGCAACAGCCGGTTAGGACAAGACCAAAAGTCGTGCTTAGCGAAGAAGCCAAGAGAGCCTTGGCCAAGGCCATTTGGTCAGCTCTCAGGAGTCCTACGGGACAGCCTCACGAAGAAGCCGTCCGCGCTGCCGAAGCTCATGGTTTGCCATGTCATGCGATTCTCAACGCCGCCAAGGTAGCACGCCAACGCGAATTAGCCAAGAAGCAAGCTGCGACCGCGGCTGCCCAGGAATCCGCAAAGCTCAATTCCATAGTTGCACGAGGGTACAACGTTCGTAGTGATCATCTGCAGCAGCAGCAGCAGCATCATGCTCCTCCTCCTCAGGAGCAGCAGCAGCAGCAACAACATCGTGCTGATGCTCCTACAGCACCGACATCGCACGCCCATCCCAGTAGTGGCACCACGTCTAGTAGCAGCAGCAGTTACCATCATCCACAGCAGCAGCAGCCACAACAGCAGCAGCCACAACAGCAGCAGCACAGTCAACCGCAACATCCTGGGGCGCGACCAACGAGTACTGTGCACAGCGCTCAACCGACGCCGACTCAACCAAAGGAACCGGCAAAGCCATCCCGGCCGCTGTCAAGACCGCCTTCCAAGACGGCCAGCAAAAGCGCTCCTCCTCCTCCTGTTGCTACTACTTCTTCTTCATCTACCACGACGGCACAAGAACCTGCTCCAGCGCCGGCACCGGCACCACCGGCCAAACCACCCGTGCCAAATCCGTGGACACGGCTGCAATCCGGGACCTTACTCATCCAAAAGGGACGGTTCCTGGCCGTGGCCAACTCCATGAACGCCTATTCCAGTAGCGCTTCGGAATGCAAAACGTTGGTGGCCAGCCGCAAGCTCAAAGCGACCAAGAAGCCGCTGGAGGTTGGTATCTCGGCTGAGACATTGCGCACTGTGCGATTGCTGCAGGAACAGCTGAGACAACAAAAGCAGCAGGCGTCCTCCCAAAAGAAGAAGCCCTCGGATAGTCGCAGTACAGGAGAGAAGCTATTGGATCCTCAAAAGTTCCGACGGGTCAAGGTGGAAACCAAGAGACATGCCAAGGCCTTTGATCGTGCTGCCAAGAAAGTTCGGCAGGTAACGGCCGAAGCGATGATCAAGTCGCACAAGGAGTGGACCAAGACCCTTCTCAGTCACCAATCGGAGTTTCTCAAGTTCCACAAGAATCGCAAGATGGAAATCGCGAGGGTTGCCAAATCTTGTCGAGATCGGCTGGACAAGGAGGAAAAACAGAAAGAAAAGGATGCCGCCGCCGCGGAACGGGCTCGTCTGGCAGCCCTCAAGTCGAACGATATGTCTGCCTATACCAAGTTGTTGGAGGAGACCAAGAATGACCGCCTCAAGTTTTTAATGGACAAGACAGAAGAGTCCTTTACGCAAATTTCGACGCTCTTGCATGAACGTGGCGGCGGCCATGGCAATACGGTTGCCGGTAAGAACGAGAAAAAGAAAGAGTCTTCATCGTACTACGAGAAAGCTCACTTCAAGTCGGAGGAAGTGCGGCAACCAAGTATTTTGGTCGGTGGCGACCTAAAGGAATACCAACTGGCAGGACTCCAGTGGCTAGTATCACTGTATAATAACAAGCTCAATGGGATTTTGGCCGACGAGATGGGTACGTGGACGGGGCTATTGCCTCAGTTCGTGTTGTTGAGTATGAAGTAAATGACCTCACATCTTTCCATTTCACCTATCATTTCCTTCATTTAGGTCTGGGTAAAACCATTCAGGCCATTTCTCTGATCGGTTACCTGATGGAATTCAAGCACAACCTGGGCCCATATCTTGTGATTGTACCCCTGTCGACTCTATCGAACTGGCAGAACGAATTTGTCAAGTGGTGCCCCTCCGCCCGCCTGGTATGCTACAAGGGAACCCCAGCAGTACGCAAAGACATATACAAGGACGAGGTCAGTAAGGGCCACTTCAATGTCCTTTTGACTACGTACGAGTACATTATCAAGGACAAGAAATACCTACGAAAGATTGACTGGACGTATGCGATCGTTGATGAAGGCCATCGTATGAAGAACGCGCAATCCAAATTTGCGGTGACTCTGGGTACACATTACAACACAGAGTATCGTGTCCTCCTCACAGGGACACCCCTCATGAATCAGCTCTCCGAACTATGGTCATTGCTCAATTTTCTTTTGCCATCGGTTTTCAATTCCGTGGAAACCTTTGATCAATGGTTCAGTCGGCCTTTTTCGCAGTTTGGTTCAAGTGGCGCGAACGCAAACGCCGAAAAGGAGGGCGAAGTAGATCTCCTGACGAACGAAGAGCGCATGCTTATCATTCATCGATTGCACGAACTATTACGCCCCTTTATGTTGAGAAGAGTAAAATCTGAGGTAAGCATATGATTTCGCCATATCAGAAGAGGCGGCAACTGGTTGTCTCACATTGTTTTCATCTCATTATTATCCTCCACAGGTTCTTGACCAACTTCCGGAGAAAGTGGAGAAGGTTCTCCGTTGCGAGCTCTCCTCCTGGCAAAAGGAGCTCTACAAGCAGATCAGCGTCAAGACGTTGGAACAGACCAATCTTCTCAACGATGGATTCGTTCAGCAACCGAATACTCCCAGCCGCGGCTTGAATAATGTTGTAATGCAACTGCGAAAGGTAAGTCGTTTCGAAAAGAAAATACTTTGCGCTTGGAAGAGAAGCATGTGGGCTGATTCTTGTCCTAATATTCTTCTGAACCGTGACAATTGTAGGTATGCAACCACCCGATGCTCTTTTCTCCCGAGGGATACCAGATTAATGATACCATCATTCGTAGTTCGGCCAAGGTTGCACTGTTGGATCAAATGCTTCCAAAGCTGAAGGCCGCGGGACATAGGGTCTTGATCTTTACACAAATGACGCAAGTTATGACAATCCTGGAGGATTATTTCGCCCTTCGAGGATATTTGTCCCTACGTCTGGATGGGTCGACGCCAGCCGACGAACGCGAGAAACGCATGTACAGATTTAACTCCCCGGACTCTCCCTATTTCATCTTTCTCTTGTCGACGCGAGCGGGAGGACTTGGTCTAAATCTGACAGCTGCTGACACGGTGGTCATTTTTGACAGTGACTGGAACCCGATGATGGATTTGCAAGCGCAAGGTACGATTCGTTGTTTTGTTGGAATACCGTGTCTTCATTTTGAAGTGTTTTATGAACTGGAGCGCACTAACACGGTCTCTTTATTTACCATCCTCGTTGTTATAGATCGGGCTCATAGGATCGGGCAGCGCAGCGATGTTTCTGTCTTTCGCCTCATCACAAACTCTCCAGTCGAAGAAAAGATTCTGAGCCGCGCCACAGAAAAGCTCAACACTGCCGCCCTTGTAGTGGAAGCTGGAAAGTTCAACAAGGGGAGTGTAGAGAGCGATAATAGTCTGGAGCGAAAGCAACTCATGGAGATTTTGCTGACAGATTTTGATAGTTCGAACGCGGCTGCTACCTCCAAGGGACTTTCAGAAAAATCCGGCGGGTCTGATTATGGAGACGATGACGACGACAACAGTGCTGGGAGCGAGAAAGAGGATCTGAACGAACTGCTCAGCAATAATGAAACTGATTTTAATATGTATGCAGCGTACGACGAAAAGCGCATTCGTGACGGCATCGGTCTGACAGAGTTGTACACCAGCCCAGAAGATGTTCCCGACTGGATCAAATTCCCTGGCGGCAAGAAGAAAAAGAACAACGGATCGTCGATCGACGAATTGGGAGATGGGTCACGCAAACGAAAAGAAGTCTCCTACGATGATGGACTGACGGAGAAGCAGTTCTTGCGAATGATGGATAAGCAGCTCATTGCAGAGGAAAAGGAGGCCAAATCACGCAAGAAGGCTCGAAGGGGGCCAAAACCAAAAGGTAGCAAGGTTGATGCCGAGGAAGACGACGACGAAGAAGAAGAAGAAGAGTTGACAGCTGTAAATACAGAGTCAGATCTGACGGATTGGACTTTCCGCAGATTGATCAGCTGCTGTAAGACCGTGGCCAACCTCAAGGATCCAGGGACGAAGCGTCGCCTAGCCGACTTGTTTTTGGAGAAACCCGCTCCACAGCAATTCCCAGATTACTATGAATTGATAGAGAAACCGATCGCAATCAACGACATCTTACGCAAGTTACGTGGCAAGCTGTACAATACCTTTAAGGAAATGCGCGATGACTGGAAATTGATGGTTGCGAACGCTATCAAATTCAATGGAGAAGACTCATGGGTTGTTCAAGACGCGCAAGCGCTCGAAAAGGAGTTGGATCGGGTGTGCAAGAGGAATGGTTTTTCGGAGGATAAACTTCCGTCGCCCAAGAAGAAACCGCCCAAGAAAAAGCTGCGCATTAAGCTCTCCTTGAAGGCTACAGCGAAGACTGAAAGCGACGATGCCGACGACGAGGATCCACCCGAGCCTGAACCAGCACCGCCTCCGAAAAAGAAACGTGGCCGCAAACCCAAAAAGAAAACACCTTAGATAACCTTTTATGATTTATAGACTTTGTCAATATTTATTTTGTACTTTCAATGAAGCAGATGGAAAATTCCAACGCTTGCTGCTTAACTTCAGATCGGACTTCAATAACGCCTGCTGCTAGCTTGGTAATTTGGTCTGTGTAGCTGGCCACAATACTACTGTAGCTGGTTCCTTTTTCGATGGGAAGCAGCCTTGGCAATATATCCAGCCCAGCCACTTCCTACTCTACTATTTGCAGGGCAGTGCACGTCCCTCGACTATGTCTACAACCGCCTCTTGAAATGATTCCTCTGTTGCGGGTTTGGAAGGAAACCCATTGGGAAGCTTTTTAGAACATTGTACCCACCAACCAAGAGTGGCTGTTGGGTGTGAAAAAACACAAAGTGATCAGTTCCCATCAAGATCTGTTTACTTTTGAATTAGAAGCTAATTGACTGCTTGTAGGTTCAATTATGTTGGATCATTCTGCACCTTTGGTTAATACAAATTTAGGTGCAAGGCTGCCCCAATGTATTGGTCCTAAAAAAAAACAAGTTACAAGTCTATTGTGTGAACGTATGTTAACAAAACACACAAACCAGTTTTAATGTTGCTTCACAGACCTAATGAGGTCACACACAAAACCCCATTCCCAATGTGTGCTGCACTGTAGTTTATAGTAGACTGGTAGGATCCATCTTGCACAAAAAAAGAAAAAGAAAATAAGTAACTCATTTTGCTCCTTGGTTCATTGGTTACAACTAACATTGTTCCAACATTGCACCTAATGATTGTGTTTGTAACAATCTTTGGAATTTGACACTGTTCATTGTTTCTAGCTGCCAAATAACCAACATAACAACATGTTGCTACATCACTTTTACTCACACCACTGACTCAATTGCTCTGAAAATCCACCAGATTTTGATAGATTCAGGAAATAAATTTTAAGCCCAGTCTAAGAATTGCCAATCTCTGGTTTTCTTTGGTGCGGGCCTGTAGTTCTGCTCTTCATAGTAGCACATGATGCAGACTCTGTGGTGGGTGCTCTTGTGCTTCATCTACAGTAGAAAAAGAGTGTCATCATCTGTGCAAAGTCCAAAAATTGTTTCCTTTCATTCATGTCAAATTTTGTGTGCGCAATTTTTTCAACCCTTGGGTCCAAAAGGGAGTGAAAGGAGCAAAAATGGAATTCCTCAAAGGAAAAGCCGACTTTTTCTCTTCACTTCCTCCTTTTAAAGGTTCACAAAATGAAAAGAAAAGTGAAGGAAAATTAAAGGAACGGAAAAACTAGCTAAAATGTTGCTCTTGGGTGTTGCTAACCTAATTAACATTGGTAAAGGGCAATCATGTTGATTCTCAAATAGCTATGCACTGTTGTTATTGAAACTGTAAGCTGATGTCCAGCAATGCAAACAAATGCACATCACTGTTGGTGTGCCACTGAGCCCAGCAATCATTTAATTACACAGCTAAATTATGAGGTCTTGCTTGAATTTGTTCTTTTGACAAGTCTCTTGTAGACACCTTCTTGCTGCTTCAGTTAGTTGGCAGTTTGTGTTTCATTCAAATTCTCTTTTGTTCAAGGCACTGCTTGGAGGGTGATTTGCTCTTTTAGCTTGCCAATGCAGTTGATGAATGCTCCATCATGTTGTCATCGTGTGTTTTTGAACATTTTGTCATTGGTTGCTTCTTTTAATCGACCAACAAGACAAAGGGAGGAGAAAGGAGGGACATGCGACATGAATTCTTTGCAGAAAAATGCAACCTAGCTAACAATGGAACAGGAACAATTGGCAATTCCACAGAGTGATCAATTTTGCTTGTCAACACAGACTTTGGGACCAGCTCAGCTTTGTGTGATATACAAGGTTTCAAATTTGAACAGAGTAATCAATTTTGCTTGTCAACGTAGACTTTGGGACCAGCTCAGCTTTGTGTGATATTCAAGGTTTCAAATTTGAATGCGCGTTGCCCAAAAACTGTTGGAATGATGAGAAAGCGCATGCACACAAGTAGCCAAGTGATGGTTGTTCCCTTCCAAAGCTTCCACACTAGATTCTGGAACATACCATCCTACCTGCCATTCTTCTCTTTATTGTTTTGTTGTTACTTCATTCTGTTCATGTTGGGCACAAGCTGACTGGCTGAAATCATAATAGCCACCTCCTCATGAGTCATGACGAGTCACAGACACAAGTGACCCAACGGACTCACTCACTGCATGTGTCGTCGAAGGTTGGTGGGGGTTCTCGTGTCCGTGCAAGTAAAAACTAGCCAGCAAGCAAAAGGTGAACAAAATAATAACCGGCGGCGAGATTCTTGCGATTTATTTTCATTTTCACAGGATTGCCATCTCTATCCTCATCTTGTTGAGCATTGGAGTGAACCTGTCTCTTATACACATCTCCGAGCCCACGAGACTAAGGCGAATCTCGTATGCCGTCTTCT
>ENA-ORBV01006865-ORBV01006865.1-microbial-mat-metagenome-genome-assembly--contig:-NODE-6865-length-19838-cov-7.433379_pt1 | contig 19838 bp, 13 predicted proteins | sample MGYA00237777_ERZ505514 | MGnify/ENA primary metagenome ERZ505514 (study PRJEB26160, sample SAMN06269048) | microbial mat metagenome | isolation source: Oligotrophic lake microbial mat | place... | reverse complement strand
GAAGGCACTCAAGGCGATCCTACAATGCTCCCATCCCGCATTTTAGATGAACCGGCTACGCTAGTCACCACCTATCCTAAACAAAAAGACAAGTCTCTTTTGGAGTACAAGATGGAAGCGGAAGACTTTCTACAGATGCGTTCTATTGTGCAGGGGTTCTCCAAGGAACTTGACGACCCTGGTGAGCTAGATATCTTCATCAATAACTTGAAGTACAGCACCTTCGTACAGCGTGTTACTCAAGATGAAAGACAACAGCGCTCCCTATTACAAAAGTATCAAGGAGACAAACTACTTGAAACGCTCAACTCGGTCTTGATGATGCCAGATTGTCCAGGAAGGAATGAAGCTATTAGCACTCCAAGAGTAGTTCGTCAAGTCTCAACTCCTCCTAGAGAGGCAACAACTGGCACTCGAACGTCCCAGATTCCACGGCTTTGTCCATGACGTGGCGCTAGACTCAATGCTATTGGTGCCGCTAGCCCTAACTCGGCTGGCACTAGTTGATCTGGCAGTGGAGGAACAAGTGGTGGATCTGCTGATAGAACCGACTCTGAAGAGTGCTACGACTGTTATCAAGGTGCTCCCAATGAAGATGTTCCTGAGCCGTTTACGAGTTATGATGAAGCCTGCCTCAACCTTTTACAGATTGAGGTTTCTGATTGAGACGAAACTCCCAATAACATGCTCACATATGATAGTTATCATAGGGCGGTACTTGAGATCCGAGAAAATCCAAATGCTGCATATGCACAGCATTGCATTGTATGTCGGGGGCAACATCGCTTCGAAAATTGTTCCACCTTGAATGATCACAATTTCCTCAAGCAGCACTGCATTCAATTCTGCCAGAATGTTCGTCGGGACCAACTCGAGCTCTCTCCACAGAGAGGGGAACAAGTCAACTTCATGGACCGCCAATATTTTGATAATGAGGAATCGACAGTGACAACAGTGATCGGGATTTTCTTGTTGGTATGACCGGGGTGAGCAAGAACGTCCGTCAGCCGACCTCACCACTCCGAATGTGCTTGAAAGTTGCCTTTCTTCTCATCTAGATTTCCATCATGATCCTCATAGTTCGGGAAAACGTCTTTTTGATAAACGTTTCTTCGGCACCCCAACGTTGGCAACAAATTAATGTCCTCAATGGCACATTGATTTGCTCCTACCATCGTTTCGGCCGATCAAATTTCTCTCGAACCTTGACAGTATCTCCACAACAACTAGCACAACCATCGGTCGACTTCCGGCGCCGAAGGTACAGCTACTAGTTGAGGTATCGTCAAGAAGCTGTTGTCATTGTTGTCCAGCATCACGAAAGTGGGACTCAGGCAATAACACAGCTCCATCCTCCTACAAGTTGACCTTGTTCCTATTAGCCTCGAAGGTGTACTTCACCTCCTCTCCATCTGATGTCCACGTAGCATCGTTGAAGAACTTCAAAGGGTGGTTGATGTGCTTGGGGCACACAGCTTTTTCAAAAGCATCTTCATAAGTAGTGATTTTCTCAATGGCTTTTTGTGTACGTCTTTACCTTGTCATCCTGCTTGATTATGTTTGGGTCAACTGGTTTGAGAATCTTATCCCAATCAATTTTACCTTCGATCTTTTTTCCTTCCGCCATTGCGTCAACATAGTTATCATCCCACAACACGTCTCCGCGAGACAATTGATTCAATGGATGATCAAAAATGGACGGAGGCTTCTTGCGAGACATGATTGTTTTTTTGTGAGATTCAAACATCCTCCTTCAGCAAGTGATACTGCTACCTTCGTGCACCTGGCGTCGGCCACACCTTCCCATCAACACCAACCGGCGATCATGCCGCTAATTGACAGTCCGTTAGCATTGGAACTTGACCAGCATTGTCTGTTGATCAGCTAGCCAATGCTAAAAGAGCCATTGGCTAGCTGCTAGTAGCATCGTGTTGCGGATATCTTTCGCATGTAATACCATTCTTAAAATGGTACTTGGGGGGACAAAAACAGGATTATCTAGTACTTAAACTAGACGATTTTCGAACATTTGGTCTTATCCCGCACCAGATAATTCGCATAGTTAACCCTAATTTTAAGCCATAAACTGATAGGAGTTAACTATAATGTCTTCTGCGCTTGAGAGCGCTGCAGAAAATTTCGTCGTCGGCATGACCAGCCTATTGTATTACAGAGCCAAATTTCCCACAACTCCAACAAATGCAGGATAGAAATCATTGTAAATGGAGGACTTCTACCATGAGTATTCAGGGATTCCCTTGGGGTCGAATGCCTTGGTGGTTGTCGAAGTGATTCCGATCCAAAATGTTGCGACGGGGGGGGGGGAGCAGCATTGTCACTGGCATTTGCCAAATTCCATCTACTGGAACTGGCTCTACAAAGTCGCATCCTGGATTCAAACAATATGGGTTTATCAGGTCTGGGCATTCAATGGGAGATGAGCAGCATCGACACAGGAAAATCTCGTTTTTTGGCATATCAAACAGACGACGCGAGCAGGGGCACGGGACACGCCAACGGATGTCTGGCCAAAGGATATTTGTTTAACAAGTTCGACAAGACATTTTCACGCAACAAAGTGCTCCCAGGGGATATTCAAAGTCGTCCAATTTTGCGTTTTCCTTCGGAAGATACGACTCAGCTCGACTACATTCCTTGCTGGGTGATTGGATATTCTTTGGGTAGTTGCTACTCCAGTGATGTTTCTGTGACAAGTGCAACATTGGTGCGTATCTTGCCTAGTGAAGATAAAGATTCGGGGAATTGTCCATCTAGCAACTACTGCGATTTGTCTCTGCATCTGGAGGGGCTCGTTGGGGAAGCTAAATCTTCGATAGCAACGAAATCCATGCAGGATGAAATCCGACACAACCACCACCCGAACACGATACAAGAGCTGTCATTGCGCATGTCGCTGCAACTTGCCGAACCCGTGTCTGTTGGGACCACCCAAGATGCATCTTTGTTGCAAGAGAGACAAGCGCAACGGCGCATCGAGCTTACTCAAGCTACTCGTAGATATTTTTGCCGCCGTCAACATCGCGGTGATACAGAACAAGACACGTCCAAACACTTAAAACAGGCCGAGCAATCTTCCGACACAACAACGCTGTCATCATCCTCACCATACGCGGTTCCACCCATCATGTGGGACTGTGCTCTACTAGTACACTGTCCTCATCATGGAGCTGGGAAGACTGCACTTCTCGAACACATTGCCCAGAGCGTCTTGCAATGTAAGGCAGTCCATGTTCTGTCGCAAGGCCCGTTGCTTGCAAAATATGGGTGCCATGCCGACGATGGATTAGAGTCTACCATTCATGCCATTACGACAAGTGCAGCTGCCGCGGCAGCTAATTGGAGTGAAGTTCCTTCAGTTTGCATTATTCTTGACCACTTGGATTCTTTCATGCCACCAGCGCTCTCGGCGCGATCCAGTGCAGGTGATGTTGCTGCACCGGTGTTTAACTCAAATGGTACGCACTCAATTCTGGTTTGTCTGACTTGTTTCCCTATATTTATCTCATTTATGATTACGTTGGCAACTCAACGGTCGCTTGTGACAATTGAGTTCTCGACGCTGACGCCGTTGCTCGATTTATTTCACCCGCAGCCTCGTATCTGAAACGCTTGATCTTGTCATTGAACTATCGGCGTCGATTTCCATTCCCGGCAAGAAATCCTGTGTATAACGTGGGGGGGAAAGGAGGCGTAGGGTTGGCGGTCCGATTTTGTCTTGTTGCCATTGCAACATGTCCGGACAATGGCTGGCGATCAGCACAGACGACCATGGGAGGTATAGGCCACACTTCTTGCATCCTTGATGCCGTGCCGACTGGCACCTACCGCCTTCCGACTTCAGACAAGAAAACACGGTTGGGAGCTTTAAAGTGGGCGTGTCAACAGGAAAGCTTGGCGTTCACAAAGGAAGCATTCATCAGATTGGAGGCACTGGCCTCTATGGTGGTTTGGTGCAGAGGCAGTCTATTTGCCACCGTAGCTCGAACTCTTCGGCAGATGTTGGATAAAGATACTCACCAGGATGACAAGGTTACGTCTACAGACCTTGATATAGCCTTTTCATCACTGGGAAGACACATGGCGGGTTTCTCTAACTTTGCAATTCAGTCTACAGAAAGTGTTCAAAGTTACTATGGAGGACCATCCAACCAGAGGAACGGTGCCTCTCACTTCGTTGGCGGAAATATTGTTGCGAAAAGATCCTTAGAAGATGCCGTCACCCTCGATTCAACTAAAAGGGAAATGCTGGAGTCGATGGGAATAGATCCTCCTGTTGGCGTCCTTCTCTATGGACCGCCTGGTTGCGGTATGTTCACAGCAAGTTTCGGTGTCAGTTCCTTGCTTTTTGTCGACGTACGGAAGAGGAAACAATGTTTGGGTCATTAACCTGTTTATCTTTATTTCCTTTAACCTACCTAGGCAAAACATTGCTTGCAAAATCAATCGCGTTTTTGCTAGCTACTTCAGGCACTGCGATGACGCAGACAGGTGGCCTATTCATTGCTTTGAACTCTAGTCAGATTGTTCAGTCCGAAATTGGTGCGAGTGAGAAGTTGATCGTGTCGGCATTTCAGTCTGCTCGTGAGAACGCTCCGTCGGTTGTGTTTATTGACGAATTTCAGGCCCTGTTTCTTGAACGCGGGAGCAGTGGAAGCAGCAAAGTGTCGAGCACTCTACTTCAGTGTTTGGACGACATACGGCAATGGAGGACCGCAACGAACTTAAAAAGGGAATCGTCAGGCGACCAAGGCTCTGCCGAAGACTGTGCCTCAGCTGGTAAAGAAGTAGTGGTGCTGGGAGCCACCAACACACCATGGATGGTTGACAAGGCTTTTCTTAGACCAGGGCGATTCGACCGGATCGTCCATGTTGGGCTCCCCTCTGACGAAGAACGACAGTCTATCTTGAATGTGCACATTAGGAAACTGAAGATCGCAGGTGGCCCGGATTTCCAATTTCAGCTAACCCACACGCTTGCAAAACATACTAAAGGGTACAGTGGTGCCGAGCTATCCTCCTTATGTAAAGCTGCTACAATCCAGTGCTTGCTGGAAAATTCGGAGTTCGTAGCGGAAGGGCATTTTATGAAGGAAATAGAGGAGGGCGGAGGCCGGAGCGACGACGAATTGGTGGAGCGCAACGAAAATTGGAGACCAGGATACAGTTTCTGAAATTGTTGTTAGGTTTTACTCTAGGCAGCACCAGGTGTTTCTAACTCTGGCGGCAGCTTCTCGTAGCAGCCTCGATGGATGATTCATCGCCAAACCCAAGATCGACACCACGACCGGCTTCATTACCATGATGGGCTTTTTTCTAATCTCCATGTGGCAAAGTCTCTCAAGAACTTGCAAAATCAGCAGCTTGCATGCAATGTCCGAGCGGGCGTCTGATTGTGGTCTCCCTGCGTAAGCCTTTATAAGACCTATCAAAATTATTTCCGAGTAGCTTGAAAGCTGTAATCGCAGCACGGAAGAAAAAGGCTGAGCTTTCGAAGGTTTCGAAACTGCAGCATTAAATGTCATCAAGACCTCTGATGCACTTACCAGACCTGGGCTTGAACATGACAAGGAAAGTATGGAGGCAACTGCAAACCTTTTCACTTCGCGCAGTGCTCTCTCTACTGCGGCTCCGTTCTCATCGCAGGCAAAATTTGAGTTTAGACTGCTCACTACTAGTCCCACAGCTCGACCTCGTTTTGGCATGCTGACATGTCGAAGCTCCCCGGAGCAAATTAGGTGGCATACTAGCGCAAGCAAGCTGATGCTTTCGACGCCAGGGTTTGTGTTCGTCTGCATCTGGTCAACCACAGGCTCCAAATACGACAACGTTTTATGACAAAGTCTTTGTTTCCAGAGTGGTTTCTGCACGCTCAGCATGGCACCGAAAGCGTCCACAGCGCTCATGCGCACCAGAAAGCACGATGACAGGCTGCCACCATCAATTGCGACCAGATCGAGTTCTTTCGCTGCATATGTATCGAAGGTGGCTCTGGCCTCTTTGTCGCAAGCAAGCTGAACAAAGAAAGACGCCAGATCGTCTGCAGTGCACGTAGATCTGCCTCCTCTCAGGGCTGCCGCAGAGCCCTGTCAACAAAACAACAAAAGAGATATGAGCAAAACAAGCATAACCTGGAGCAAATCTTTGGATCAACTTACAACTGTCGCTGCGAGGTTCAAGCCATCAGCGAATTTCCGTAAAACATAACTTTTGTTTGTTGCTTCGCCAGTTCTCTTCATTTCATTAAACGACTGCAGCACCCCTGGCACCAGAACATCCTTCATCAGCTCCTTCGCTGGGCACTCGGGAGATTCTGGTGGGACAAAGTGTGCGATGTAGGCATGTAAACATGTAGCGGCTGCTGACCGCGACCTTGCTTCGTATTCAGTGCTCAGGGCATAGGAAGCTAGATCGAATCTGATGGAAGCAAATCGATCCACGAGTCTTTGAAACATTGGGTCACTTTGAGGAGGGATGCTCCCACTTACAAGTGATGCTGATAGCAACGGCAGCGTTATTGAAAGCTCATAGGCATCTGAGTCGGAAAGAGGGGGTAACAGTTTTGCTGCACAACAAAGTAGCTTTGAAATATGTTCGGCGGGGACTGAGTTTTCATAGGCTGGCAGCAATAGTGAAATAGTATCATGCGCCTTAAATTGAAAATATTGTAGCAAAATCGCAAGCAAATAAGCTGATAGACTTACACGACGACGCCTAGCATTGCATACACATGGCTTCAGATGCACTCACCATTTGATTAACTTTTACCACCTCCTCGGCTGTCGCGGGAAGATCAAGATTTTTTTTCCCAACCCGCGGGTCCAATTCACTCAATTTATCGAGCACATCATACACAGTTACACGGGGTGGCGCGAGTGCATGGAATGCCCGGGACGCTACATCCCCAGCATTGCGAAACAGAAACGATAGCGCCGCAACGATCTCGCGCGACTCTGGTTCCGACGAGATCAGCCCAAGGGAATCTTTTAGAGAAAGCAGCAAGGCTTCAAGTATTACTTGGGAGGTAGCAGTGCTGATAGAGCAGGCTTGTGCCAAAGCAGTTCTATCGTACCTGAGCAAATCACCGTTGGTTGAAATCTGTGTTGACCTGGAGAGCAAGTCAGCCATAACTTTACCCTTGAGCAAATCGAACACTTCCCTGGATCTCAAAATAGTTTCATCATTGCCTTGACTACATTTTTCGTCTTGTTTAAAGGACTCTTCCACTGCCTTTCCCAGCAATCGTCCCAAAGACTTCGCGCATGTCATGGCAAATTCAGATGATACAGTGGCTGTGCCGTCAGAGACCCTCAGCACAGTGGTACACAGCTCCGACACCATCTTTGTCGTGTATTCTTTCTGCGAGTTGTTTACAAGATTCAGAGGCGTAATAACCAACAAGGACTCTAGCCCCGCCACCGAAGCCATCCTTAACGAAGAATTTTCGGCGTCAGTGTATACAGAGTACAGAGCTTCGAAGGCACCGGAGAAGAATTTTTCCATGGGATGAGGGTGCAGGTCAAGACCCTTTTCTTTGGACTTAACCATGGCAACGTGACAAGAGGAAGCGAGCGCACCAATCCCACAAGCAGCCATGGTTGCAGACTTTTCATTTTTGTCAGCTGCGCTAGTATTCAGCACGTTGATCAACCGAGGGAGTCCTGCGTTTAATACTGATCGTAGAGTTTCGGGCCCTCCACTCGCAGCCAGGGATGCCAAATAGGCAACCGCTACTCGTCCTTCCGTAGAGGTCGTCGCTAGTTTCGATGACATGACGACAACCGGGTCTTTGACGAATACATTCCACAAAACAGTAATGTTGGAGCTTTCCAGAGAACTTGCCACCATTGATATACAAGATCGACATTCATCAGCCAGCAACTTATTTTCGTCGGCATAGACGGGGCCACCTTTTGAAACGACATTGGAAGCCACTTCGAAAGTGTAGATCAAAGCATTGGAAAGCAGCTGCATGGATGACTCAGCAACATCATCCAGCTTCCCACTACCGCAATCATTCTCTTCGTCATCCGGAAACAAAAGTAACGACACATCATGCAGCGCATCCCGCTTTTCGGCTGCAGATGACGCAAGATTGCAGTCACCCCCCTCTACAGGAATCAAGCGCTCCAAAATAAGACCAAGACTCAAGCTGACCATGGTATCTTGATTTTCCTTTGCTGCCAACCAATCGTACTCAAAACCACGAAGAACATTCATGAGAGCATCGTGCAATCCTTTCCTAGTCATTCCATGATTGTCGTGTTGACGAGGCGAAAAATTGATGGGATAATAAGGCGCACATGCATCAAACATTTCGATGATGGGAAATGTAGCATCTGTTCCGTTCGAGAAAAGTGGCTCCAAAGCCACCTGGATCTTTCGAAATAAAAGCAACAGTTGCATCAGACACCGAGGATCAGATTCTCCATGCAGGCATTGACAAGCGAAGCTGACAAAGCCTTTTACATCGTTGCCAACATTGGCGGGCACTTTCTCCAGAAAATGTTCGTTCTTGTAGCCACGGATACTAAACGTATGCTCGATTCCTTCTACCGCGGCATGCAAAAGATCAAAGCACAGGGACCGTCTCGATCGAGGCAGGGTCGAGAGACCTCCCGCAACACCTCCGCTACTATCCAACCCATCCATGCCAAGACCGCGGAGATTGTCATTGTCTTCGTCTGGCAGCGCGCACCGTCGTTCCACGCCTTGCCGGGATACCGAGCAGTGGAGCGTGATTACTTCGTCGATGTGATTGTTTCTATTTTTGGTTTGGAACTGACATTTCAAGAGTGCTACAAGGCATTTAATGGACAGATCTCGCACTTGCTCGCCATGACCTGATTCCAAGCTGACAAAACCAACGCCGCCTCCATCGCTGATAGGAGCGCATTGTTCGAGAAAAAAAGATGCCCAGAGATTGACTGTTTTTAGAGTGAGGTGGAAACCCCGACATCCTTCCAGAGCGCCACAAAGAGTGTGCAAGGAGGAAATTCGAGCACCAAAAGAACTGGAAGTTACCTCAGGACCCAATGTTTTCAGGAGCCTGGCCAAGGAAGGCTCACAACAGCAATCTCCACTGTCAGACATTAGCGAAGAAGATGCCCCAGCTGCTTGGAGTGACCGAAAAAGGGTGCGTGCTTCGACTTGGAGCTCTTCTTTCGACTCAGCATTGCTCGTGCCCTGACAGGACTCTTGCCAGGAAACAAACTTCCTCTCGATCGCTTCTTGACATCGTTGTGTGTCCATGTTGCAACGTTAACTTTTTACTTTTACTATAATGGGCAATCGAAGTTGCGGGTGCTGGTACAGTACACCGGATGAGCCTGACCTCATCGATTTGAATGATGGTGATGGTGTGGGTGCGTAAAAGTCTAATAGCTATCGTTCAGGCACCCCCCGGGCTACCCTTAAATCTTTCATAACTAATCTCAATCTGGATTTAGCTATTTAGTGCCGCAAACTAAAAGATAGAGCTTCTTTTCAGCTTTCTTTTAAGCTACTAAGTGCCAGAATCGGATATCGTTTAGCTATCAAACGAATCAATGCCGCACAAGGTCTCCGTGAGTAGATGAACCCCTTCATTTTTCTACGGGGTTTCTGGTAGGATTTCTATGTGCCTGAATTATGTTTCGACACAATGACAATGTTGTCATTGGATACAAGATATTGTCAGTCAAAGTCAACACTATTGATCATAAAACCATCATGGCGACAAATGCCAACGGCAGCGGGTCTAATGACAACTCTGATGGGCGTTCTAATGGTGCGCCTTCTAGCGTTGTCCGTGGTGAATCTCCAGCGATTTCTGAATTGACAACTCCCTCTACAAGAACGCGCCGTCAGTCTGCAAGCTCTGTGAGAAGAGTTGAAAACGTTACTCTTGCCAACATGGCTTTAGACGACGAGGATCAGGCCTGTTCTCCTGTTCGACGAATCAATCTGTCTCCTGAGGAAGAGGAAGAGGCATGGGAGAACACACACCGTTTGGAAAACCCTGGAGCAGATGACTCGGATGAGGAGGAAGAGGTCATTCTTGGAACCGCGGCAACTGAAGCTGACATTGAAAGAGGACAACATGACGAGGATGTTAAAAGAGCTGTTGAAGTGGAAGACAGCTGGGCCGACTACATCGCGTCGTACCAAGGGGAAATGGATTTAGAGAAGGAACACCAACGGTTGCTTCGCGAACTGAAAGCGATTGGGGCTGTGGCAATACCTGGCGCGCCAAATGGATGGGTGCCACCAGCTGAACCTGAAGGGTGGAAGCCACTACCAATTAAAGTGGCAAAAAAAGAACCAGACGTGCCATTTGCATCTATCGACAACCCAGGCAATTGGTCCCCTTATGTCTTTCGACCCAAATTTGCTGGCAAAGGTGGTCATGGTGACTACATGGAACATCGATTGCCAACTGGTGCCACGCCAGTTCCCTTGACAGATGGCAAAAGAAGTGTTGGTGGCTTCGATTTCTTCTATCAAGGCTGGCAAAAAGAAGTGCCTTCTCTTCGTAGTGGGGCTTCCCGTGACAACATGTGGCCAAGCACCAGGAAGGGTTCGCTCGATGGGAACATGTTGAAGAAGCTCGGCATGTGTAAGGGACGCATGATGGAGGATGACGGTCATCCTGATTCGTTATTCTTTCATCAATTAACACTGCCAATTCACAGTATCGACAACACAAAAGTGCTTACAGTAACAGGCGATCCGAGGATGCCCTTCTATTCAAATGTCGCGAAATGGTCTAATCTTTATGCCTGTGAAGAGCTTGGCATACTCGGTGGTGGCTACGGACACGAATTCAAAGCAACCACACCCATTGAATGCATGCAATGGGATGGGAGCGTGGTTATGGATGGTGTTTTGGGAGGAAGCCGTGGTGGCTTTCTTAGACGTTTCGATACAAGGAAGGGTAATTGCATGTTCAGCAAAGAAATCGCTTCTTGTTTTACAAGAACACGATGGTTGGAAATGAAGAGATGCTACAAGCTATGCAATAATCTCACGGCGAAAAAGAAGGACCAGCCTGATTATGAACCTGCATACAAATACGATTATATTTGGAACACCATATGTCACAACACAAATGCCGTTACTCTTTTTGCTGAGAGTGATCTTTGTTACGATGAGACGTCCTTCGCGTTTAATGGTTGGGGCGAAGCTTTAACTGGTTTAATTGGACTAGTTATGGGGAAACCAAACATAACAAGAGGGGGGCAAACGTGTCTTTTGAGCGACGTCAACCGAATAAGGCCGAGGTCATATGTCCATCGACACAAATTACACCCTAAACATTACAGTCAAGCTGGACCAAATGAAGTTCGACTGGTGTGGGAGCAACTGCAGCCGTTGTTCAAGGCCAACGATTATCAAACCAGAGGCATCTTCCGTGAGAAGCCTCACTTCACTTGCGACAACTTCTTCTCTGGAGACGAGATCATGGACTACGCTGCTACCGAAGGTTTCGGATTAACGATGACATGTCGCCGTGACAGACTGCCAAAGGGAATACCAAAAAAGTACGTATGCAAGGAGAAAACTGCTGTTGACAAAAGAAGCCGCGCTGCAAGATTGATGCACCCAATGTTCTGCATTAAGGTTCACCAGTCAGGGGCTTTAATACAATTGACAACATTTCAATCAACATCGTCCTGTAATTTAATCCATGTCAATGCGGTTAATTCAAACACCATGTATGCAGCAAGTAAAGAGAGGGGCAAGGGTGCCCATAAGCGTCAATGGGCAATTGAAATGAATGAATCAAGAAGGCTTTACCTTGACAGTTATGGGCGAATTGATTCTATCGATCACTTGATCAAAAACTGCAACATGTACTACAGGTAAATACATTCAAGCGTTGGTGTTGTTTGCGATGATATCATTTTAATAAAACGAAGATGAATGCGTCTTACAGTTTTTTTGCTTAATTCTTTTTCCAAGGACTTGGAAGCATTGGCATTCTCCTATGCTTCATGCGAAGGCCTTGGCTGTAACCGTTGCTTATGACATGTATTTGGAGTGTGCAGAGGGCTCGTTAAGCAATGAGTGGAAGCAAGAGAAGCCTGTTGACTTCTACACCTTCAGAGAGAAGCTGGCTAAGCAGATGGTGTTGTACTCGCCATTGGATAGGAAGTATCCTGGCGATGAGAAGTTCCGAGTTGCCACACGGCAACCAAAAAAGAAGCGCAAATTTGCTAACGTTGCTTCTGAGATCAACTCGTCTGCAGCAAGTGCAGCAACAACCACATCCAACAGAACTACCATCACAAGAGAAGGTATCGTTGCCCAACACAAAAGACTGTGTGGGGATCTCACATTCCTGTACGCACACGTGCAATCAGTCAAACCAACTGATTCATCCGGCAGAATTTGTGTGGTTTGTGGAAAACGTTGCTATTCCGTGTGCGTTTCTTGTGGAGAGGCAATGCACAGATTTCCGTCCAAGAAATCAACTGAAGTCCCTTGCTTTTATCATCATCACAACACCTCTTTCTTTGGATTGAGCAAGAGGGATGCCACAACTGCAGGAACCAGAATAAAAGATTGGACGTTTCCATCACCAAACAGGATGGGCAATCACAGGAAGGACATCCTTTGTTTGCTCCAGCCAAGAGCTATTGCTCTGCCACCACAAACACCACGAGCAGCACCAGTAACACGAGCAGTGTCTGCACCAGTGGTGGTGCCTGCAACAGCTACGAATGATTTAGATGATAGCGCTTTGCCTCCCATTGACATGAATAGAGTAATCTGAATTAGATATTTTTGGTTAAACAAATTTTTGACTTCGCCTTGACCCAAATGAATGAGGTTAAAATCTAACTATATCCCTAAATTTGTGTAGAAAAACCTACCAGGATGTTGTGTAGACGCTCACCAGCCATTATTTATGGCCTGGGCGATACCAACGGTTTTATTTGCCACGCCTGAACGATACGCGCGTGAAGCGATTGCTTCGTATTCATTGCAAGTGGAAAACATCTTCGGAGTCAAAACGACGAAGACGGCCGTTGGAGTGGCGCAACGAAACGAATGGACTGAGCCAATGAAAAGCACCGACAGAATGCTCGTGTCCACGACAGCATTCATGTGAATTGAGTAAACACGCTGCTCCTGGGAGTATCCTCGCTGCCGAAATCTCGGAAACAAGGCTAGCGAGCGGCGCAATCAACGTTGTGCGAAACAAATTCAAGCTCACAAACTTTCGTTTCAGATTCTTCTTCTTCTTTTATTTCGATTGCACTTTTTCTTTTCGCAAGCATAAAAGCCTACACATCATTTTATTGACCATGGCTTCCGATCAAGCCATTAATAAGGCCCGCGAAGCCATCCTCCAAGCTCTGTCCGACTTGCACTCGGTTGGCAATACAAGCCCCGACATCAAACTCGTTGCGACAACAGCTGACTACAAAGCACCGGATGGCAAAGCATTTCGCACGGCGATCAAGCGTTTGGTAGATTCTGGCTTTATCACCAAGACGAAGGGTGAGGTAACTTTGACGGCCAAGGGTCTCGAAAGCTTGCCCGCTGCACGACCCCCTCCTTCCGCCGAAGAACAGCAAGCTAAGCTCATCGAAATGATTCTCAAGAATCCCAAGGAACTTCCTGGCGGTCTTCCCGACGTGGAAAAGACTACCCTCGTCTTCAAGACGATGCTCGATGGCAAGTCTCACACCAAGGTCGAGCTTGCCAACGTTGCAGGATACAGCCGTACGGACACGAAGAAGTTCCGTAACCTCGTCAAGCGCTTTGCCCAGGTCAAGGTGATTGATGATTCAGCAGGGTCAGAGATCCAGTTCAATGATTCGGTTTTTCCGTTCGGGAGACCAGGAGGAGACATTGCCACGGATGACGATGACGACGGCAACAGCAAGCGCAAGGCAACCAATGTGGAATCGAAGGCCGATGACACTGACGACGCGAAAACCACAAAGAAGCGTAGCAAGACGAGCGAATCGCCGAAGACGGATACCAAGAAAGCCAAGAAGGACACCAAGAAAACGGGGACTGGTTGCAAAAAGAGCAATAGCCAGAAGGCTGTGGAAGGCCTTTCTGATTTCCAAGCGGAAGAAGACAGATCCACTTGAAATGTTTTGATATTGCTGCTCTTCTTCGTAGTCGGTCTGTCTTCTCTACCCTGTCAGCAAAGCATTTGTTTCGATTGGCATCACTATGATAGTTTCTCTAGATATTAAAAGATAACTATTGTGACAACACCAAACTTAAAACATGTCTGCTATCATGTATATTTATGCATTGTGAATACAGCATAATTACAGCGCTCCAGTGCTAATGGCATGCTCTCGTGGTGGATAGCATCTATCGGGAAACTCCGTTTTTTGATCATCTCCAAAATCACGCGCTTGCTTAAAGTGGGCACCCAACAAACGAAGGAAGTCTGAATTAATTGTCTCTTGGTTCTCAGTTCAGTTCTAGCTCGCCATGCTGCTGCATCATTTTTCGTCGCTGCTGGCACGCTTTAATAAAAATTGTCGGCAAAACATGGACGGATTGAGTTGCATCAAATAGTAAATTCCATTGAGGTCGTCGTTGACCGCAACTAGAGCCGAACACCACTCGTCTACAGACGCCACATTGTCCCCCTCCAGCAATCGCTTTCGACCGGCATGGTTCAAACGGAGCCACAAATTCATTTGATGCATCAAATCATTCACGGTATGATAATCTTTGGGTTCAAAGCGCACCCGCATCAAGGTACTGATTTGTTCCAGTGTCGTATTGACGGTTACCAAATCGACCAAGGCTTGACAAGCTTCGGATTTTAAACTGCGTTGGACTTGTAAATTGATGTTCTTGAGGGTGGTGTTGCTTTTGAGAGCCCGTTCGACATTTCGGTACGTCGTTTCGGTGATTTCATTAAAGGAAAGATCCAATTGCAAAAGGGTGCCATTCTGGCTCAATACGTCCAACAGTGCCGCACACCCAAGGTCCGTGAGCTGCGTGCGGTGCAATTCCAGCGCTCGGAGCTTGGGATGTTTTTGTAAGAGCGCGGCGACCCCCAAAGCACCTTCATCGCCAATATCATTGCCAGCGACGTTCAACTTTTCCAAGTCTTGATTGGAACCCAAATAGTGGCACACCCTGAGACAACCTTCTCCCGACAGACCATTTTTTCTCAAGTTCAATTCCAATAGGGCCGTGTTGTAGGTTGTTGTTGTAGTAGTATGAGTCTCAGCTGTGGATAGTTCCGGATCACGTGACAAACTCTGGGCCATGGCCAAACATCCTTCATCGCCCAATTGATTTTCATTCAGGTTGAGAATACGAAGGGATTGGTTCGTTTGCAGGGCCCTTTTGACGCAATTATCATTTCCCGTGATCAATGGCGACGTCAAACCAATGCGTCGAAGTGTTAATTGCAATAAAGACTTGGACCGCAACAGGGCTGTCACACCTGTCGTAGTCAAACAGGATCTGTCGTCTCGTTGGTATTGAAATATTTCTACAAGTTCCATCTTGGGGCAAGTGGACAAGGCATGACAGAGGGAATCCAACGAAGGTTGTGGTTGTTCGGTTTCGTCATCATCACTCCCCGAAAAACGAAAATCGCTCAAATAAAAATTCTTCAAGGACGGGTGACCACACAAGGCACTGGCATCCAGGAGCGACGATGCGTCGGTTTGTTTATCATCATTGCTCCCGGCCAAGACGGTGACAAAACCAAATCCCAAACGCGTCAACCGCGTCGCTTTTCGTAACGCCAAACAAAAATCACGGAGTGGAACACGAAGACTCCAGACTTCCAATTCTTCCAAATGTATCAATTGGCCCAAAGCGTGCAAGAGGGCGGCCAATTTGGTCCTCGACAAGAAACGGGCAAAATGACCTTCCACGAGCACATAGCGAACCGTCGTGTTGTGGCGGATCGACTCTAAAAATTCTTCAAAGGTTGTCGAGACAAGATGATGGTCGTCACCACCACCACCACCTTGCTGCGGATGATGAACAGTATCCCCATCCGTGTCGCAAAAATAAAAGTCGGGAGGTTGCGCCAGCTTGAGTTTGGTCAAAGTGGGGTCATTTTTCTGTAGACGGTCCACAACCACCGAGCTTTTGGTCGTGGTAGTAGTAGTCGCCGCGGATGCCATTATGCTTCTACGAGCTAGTCCTTGCTCTTTTAGTATCTTCTTTGTCGCGTTGTGCTAAACTTTAGTAAATAAGTAGCCTTGTTGTTGTTGTTCTATTCAGTTGACGGACGACTTACAATTAATTGATTCCAGTGAGTCGAGTTTTACCTTGAATGAATGAATCAATGATGTCGGACAACAACAAAGCAAGAAGAAGCAAATTAATTGAATGACGAGTAATCAAATGACGAACAACAAAGAATCAAGAATGGATGAACGAAAAAGAGGAAGCCCGTCGAGTTCCGATACGATCTCGGCCCCTCAGATCTTTGGTCTAGCAGATACAGTATGCGTCCAAAGTAATATTTCTACCCCTTAGCGGGGGATTTCCGATAAGTTAAAAATTCGCTTAGAACTTATGGTATTCCAAATGCGGGGAAGCCTTCCATTTCTTTTCGCGGACGCGCCCAAGATCATCATTCTTTGTCTCTGATGCATGATATGGTGGCTGCTGTGATTGTGGTATCCGTTATGGGAATGCCAGTACACGTGCTGGAAGTGCTCTAACATGCACACCGTTCCTCGCCGTGATCTGCTCTCATTATTTCTTTTTAGGTTGCTGTTCATCATTGATTCTATCATCCACAATCGAAATAGACATTATTCCATCTTCTGGTTTTAGCTCTCTATATCGACTGACAAGATGATGATGATGAACAAATCCATTCTTTGCTCCTTGTTGATGATGATGGTCCTTTTGGGCGTGGTCCAAGGAGAATCCGTGGCGGAATTGCGTCGAGTGCGGGCGCTTGGATACGGTACGGGGAGTGGACACCATTACGGTGGAGACAATGGCCGGGATCATCCCCAGAATTACCCGCAAACGCAGCCAGAGCAGCAGCAGGTTGCGGAGGTAAGTTACTTTTGTCGTATGCACAATCATAGCATACTATTGGGAGTGGGCCGTAATGGGATCCATAGAATTCTGCAGAAAGTATCTTTGGAACGTCTGTCTGACACCCCCTCGCTTTTCTTTGACTCTCCACAACAGGAAGCAGCAGCTGCGCCCGCACCCAGTGCCACCACCACGGCTTCCATGATGCAAGAAAGTAATGGTGGAGAGGAATTGGTGGATTCCAAATTGTCTAGCGGAGCCTTGGCCGGCATTTTGGTCGCCGCCCTCTGCGTGCTCTTGCTGCCTGTTTTCGCGTATCTCTTGTTGAAGCGCAGCAATGCAGCAGAGAGTGTTCCTGTTGTTGTCAAGGTTGAGGCGGATGAAGAAGATGGAACCCAAGGCTCGGATACGTCCTCGGAGAAGTAAACCATTTGGAGAAGTAGGGCGAAAGAGAACGAGAGAGAGAACGAGATTGTGTGTGTGAATGATCTGGGTGATTCTTTCATCATCACGCTGTTTAGCACTGTATTCAAGAAGTAGTAGTAGGCGCCCTTGTTCCGATAACTTCTTTTTATAGATAAAATTTTGGTAAACATTCACTTAGCGCATAAAAGAGGAGATTTTCGTAGTATCACTCGGAAATGAGGAGGCGCAAAGAAAATGCGAAACCGATAAAACGAATAACTGGCAAGCAAGCAGACTCCTATAGCAGAGTATACTGTATTCAAAGTTTCCTGCTGTTGACGATCTTCTTTGTATGTCTCTTGACCTACTGTATTGTAGCATGTCTTTTGAAAATGGAAACGCAAGAAACCTACCGCAGGTGACAATCTCCGTTGGCCGATGTGCATCGTTGTCCCCCAAGATCTGGATCCACTTCGAGGGGGGGGCAATAGGCTAGTTGTATTGGTGGAACCAGGAGTTTCGGAGCTATTCAGCGGAGGAAAGCTAGCCCCCCAAAACCTCATATTTTGCTTTTGTAGGCTATGCGGTTTCCTTGTCCTGTAGAATAACAATGCGCACGGGTGGGATCGACTAGTCTCATCCGAAAGGGATGTTTCATCTCAAGACCCCAAACTGTGGGCATTTAAAATCAGACCAACTGTAATTGGTATCCTTTTGGTAAGCAAGTCATTTTATCTACTTCCGTACATGAACGAAAAAAGTACATACAATAATAGAGGATGTATCTAATCATAAAGGTTTGAATAGTAGACCGCCGCCGCCGCCTACTAGATATAGACGGATGTACAGGCAAGCAAAATCTCAATGTAACGATGGCAGTAATGTGCACCACCATCTTGGGCGGGCTGTTTGGGCCCCAATCAATAGTTGGTCATTCGATCGTTCGTTTTCCTTCTTTTTTGTGTGCATTCTCCCAACACCAAAAATACAAAATAAATAGATCTTTTTTCTGTTCTAAATGTAGTCACTCGCACCGTCATCTTCCAACCCCAATCCATCCAAATTGTGACTGATATCGGTCAATTGGGACATGACGGAATCGTTGGACGAAAAACGCCGACTTGAAGTGCCGTGTCGAGCGGAGCTGTCACCCAACTTGTCATCCATACTCATGTTGGACAACATGGATAGACCACTCAAACTTGTGGCATTGCTCTTGATTGTCTGCGTGGACATCATGGATGTACCCGACTTGTTCCGATCGACGTTTCGAGTACTTGGAGGACCGCGACTCAGCTTCTTTTTTTTATCCGTCTTGCTGCGCGGTTCTTCGTCCGGCCATTCTTCGAAGGATTCTACCGACAAGACATCTTCTTCGTACGGAGTTCCGACGGTATTGCTAATGTTGTTACTTGCCATGTACGATTCGAGCGTCTTGCGGTATTCTTCCAGTGTCAATTCACCCTGGGCGTCTTCGTCTTCGGTACCGGCATGGAACGGGAGGGGCGCATCATCGGCAGTCTCAGCTGCTTCTGGTGGATCTTGTTTCAAAGCACCCTTGAGTTTCTTGCTAGTACCAGTACCAGTACAAGTAATAGCATTAGCCGTAAAATTCTGTTGAGGTTGTTGTCGAAGAGGCTTGGATGTATCAGCCACCTTGATGGGTGACGACGGAGACACTTGTGCCGCAGCCTTTTTATTTCTTCTTCGTGGCTCCGCATTTTCTGGCTTGGTTTGCTGCTTGACAAGAGGACCTTCTTCCGGAGGATCCTCGGTGACTCCGGGTTTGGATTTCTTCTTTTTAATGGGGGCTGAGACGCTAGCCGATCCAGGGGCATCGGGGACGGCACCATCCGATTGCCGACGTTCGGACTTGATACGACCCGAATCATTAGGAGACTCTGTATGAGAAAGATCTTCTGGTGCGTCAACTGCGGCATGATGATTCCACTGTTGTTGTTGTTGTTGCTGCTGCAGCAGCTGTTGTTGCTGCTGCTGATGATGAGGCACACGCATGCCCATTTGAGCGGCGTGCTGCATTTGCTGCTGTTGCATCTGCATTTGTTGTTGCAGCTGTTGTTGTTGCATTTGCAATTGTTGCATGTGCATTTGATGTTGGTGATGCTGTTGCAGCTGCATAGCTGTCATACTAGAGGAATCAAAGGGATCGTACATACTATTGCCAGCATATCCGGGCTCCATTCCTCCCATCCCCATCCCCATGCCGTTCATGCCCATACCATTCATATTCATGCCATTCATGCCGTTCATGCCCATACCCATTCCATTTGCCGCAGCTGCCATGCCCATTTGATTCATACCCATGCCGTTCATGCCCATTCCATTCATACCAGCAGCAGCCATTCCATTCATACCAGCCGCAGCCATCCCATTCATACCGGCCGGTGACATTCCGTTCATACCCATAC
>ENA-ORBV01006862-ORBV01006862.1-microbial-mat-metagenome-genome-assembly--contig:-NODE-6862-length-19841-cov-4.214481_pt1 | contig 19841 bp, 19 predicted proteins | sample MGYA00237777_ERZ505514 | MGnify/ENA primary metagenome ERZ505514 (study PRJEB26160, sample SAMN06269048) | microbial mat metagenome | isolation source: Oligotrophic lake microbial mat | place... | reverse complement strand
GCATCTCACCGTGTGGAGCCCGCGGCTGATGAACCATCGCTTCGATCGGGTGCGCGAGCGATGAACGTGACGGCGGCTCGCCGCGCGTATGATCGCACGCACCGTCATGCGGCGGGTGCCGGAAGACACGATACCCCTGTCAGAGCCGGAGTTTTCCCATCCGGGCGATGACACTGCCCGACAGTCTTGGCGTCTTTCGTGGTCCACCCGGTAGCGCTGCGGTCCGCGCCGCGAGGTCGTCCCGACGGAAGAGCCGCCCGTTCAGGACGACCGCCCGTGCTCCGTAAACGCGAATGTCGGCACGTTCCAGCCGCCTGCGGCTACGGTGCGCGCGACGAGCGACGCGATGTGTGAGTCGTCGATCCGGTTCCAGGCGATGCTCCAGTCGCTAAACGATGCGTCGCTCGGCACGGCCGCCCAAGGAGGGAGCAGCGCTTGGATGTAGCCGCGAAAGTGCTCGATAAATGCCTGCCGCGCGGCCAGCGCGCCGTTGAGCCCGACCTCGAGCGGCACGTGCCCGTTGACCTGCACCCCAAGCGCACGCGCCACCGCGACGACGGAATCGTAGACGGGGCGTGACAGGTGGTTGTAGACCTTCACAAAGTCGTACCCCGCGGCGCGCTGGCGTACGAGCTCTGCGCGCACGGCCCCCGGGAATTCGAGCAGCACGTTGTCAGGGTGGGACAGCGGCGCCGCCTCCACGACCGGCCCGGCGGTAATGATGCGAGGCCCGATCATGCGTCCCGACGCGACGCGTGCACGCATGCCGAGCTGGCTGGTGTCGCCCGCCATGTTCCGCACCGTCGTCACGCCGTTGGAGATATGTGTAAATAAGTCGCAGCTTTAGTGTAAACGTGCATATCCGCGACGCCAGGCGCGAGGAAGCGGTCGGTCGCGTCTAACATGTCAGCACCGGCGGGGATTCTGACGTCGGCAGCCGGTCCCACCGTCGCGATCCGCCCGTCGTGTACCACGACCGTCTGGTCGACGTCGCTGCGTACCTCCGCGCACGATCGTCGTGAGCGGCGCCCGCCGACGTCACTATGGTGTCCGAACCGGCCCTTCGATAGGACCACGCACCGGCTGTCCGGGTAGTTGATTCGTCACGAGCGCGCCGCGCCGGACGACCACCACACCGGCCACGAGTACGTACGGGATGCCGGCGGGTGGGCGTGCCGCATCGCGGAAGGTGCCCGCGTCGCGCACAGTGGCTGCGTCGAACACCACGAGGTCGGCGTCCATACCGACTTGCACGCGCCCCTTTCGCCGCATCGCGGGGACGCGGCCCTCGAGCCGTTGCGCAGGCATGAGCGTCATGCGCCGGATGGCATCCGTGAGCGTGAGTGTCTTCGCATCGCGAACGTATCGGCCGAGCACGCGTGCCGGCGATCCGACCGCGCGCGGGTGTCCGTGGCCGTCGTACAGGATGCCGTCGCTGGCGATCATCGTGAGCGTGTCGGCGAGGGCGGCTCGCACCCATGCCTCGCCGTTTGCCGAATCCTTCGGATGGATGGCGACATTGCCGCCCATGAGGCGATACCGAGCGAATGATGTCCGCGTCAGTCGTTCACCGGTCGCGGGCCACTCGTAGCGCCCGAACTTCGCGTCGGGCCATTCCTCCCACCCGGTGAACATGGCCGACTCGATGCCCGTCATGGCCGTCGCGTAGGGGTAGGCCTCGGTCGTGACGTCGACGCCGCGCAGGCGAGCACCCCGCAGGAGGTCGAGGGTGCGCGGCGCGTCCTCTCCCATGGAGCTGTTGATGTGTACGAGGTGGGCGGCCGCCCCGGTTGCGGCGGCGGCCCCGACGAGCTCCGACACCTCGAGGTACCAGTAGCGCTCCTCGAGCTCGCGAACATGTGCGTGGACGGTCGCACCATGGGCTGCCGCCGCGCGGAAGAGCTCGAGCACCTCCCACGGGCGTGCTCCCGGTGTGTACCCGAGCAGCAGCCCGACGGCAACGGCACCCCGCCCCAGCCCGTCGTCGATACCGGTGCGGATCGCTGCGATCTCATCGTCGGTGGCGGCACGGTGCGCGGCGTCACCCGTCGGCGCGGCACCGCGCGCTCCGGCGGAGTCGCCGAGGACGCGCGCGCGGACGGCGGCATGGCCGATCGCCACCCCATGGTGCACGGCGGTACGTCCTGCGCGCGCTGTGTACCACCCGTCGACGTCGGCGGTCCCTTCCTCGAGCTCCAGCGCCGTCGTGGTGCCGCCCCGCACCACCGCGACATATCCCGCTGAGTCCTGGACGTGCGAGTGCAGGTCGATGAAGCCTGGCGACACGACGAGGCCGCGCGCGTCGAGCGTGTCCAGTCCGGCGACCGCCGCCTCAGTGACGGCCACGATGCGTCCGTTCTGCACGGCGACGGTGCGAACGGCGTCGAGGCCAGACTCCGGGTCGATGACGCGCCCACCGACAAGGACGACGTCGTACGGGGGCTGGCTCGGCAGGCGAGCGCCCGCATGTGCGCAGGCCGTCAGCAGCGGGACGGCCAGAACGACGAGAGCGAGGACGCGCATTGCGAGGGGAGAGCCGAAGAAGCGCGCGCGTTGCGGGCGCACGAAAGAAGGTCCACGCGAAGCTACAGGTGCGTGGTGTCGCCCACAAGCCGCGGGAGCGCCCACGCCGCGTGCTCGCGCACCAATGGCTCGGGATCGGCGAGGGCGTGCGTGAGCTCGTCCACGTCCACGTCCACGTCCTCTACCGATTTCACGTTGCCGAGGACGACGGCGGCATTGCGCTTCATACGGCGCAGTTTCGCGCGCTTCATTGGCGAGTTTTTGAACGCCGCATTGAACTCATCCTGCGACATCGCAGGCAGCTCACGCGCCATCGTCCGCGCGTCCTTCCCCGCAATAGACTCTCGCGCAGCAAACGCCGACCCTTCCGCCAACTCCCGCGAAAACTTCACGTTCCACGGACACACCTCTTGGGAGGTGTGCCGGCATACCCATTTGCGATTCCACTCGGCACGGGACGGCGAACGCTCAGGCGAGCAAGCACGAAGCGCTTCGTGTCCCTCCCTTTGGCCCCTGCAAATCAGAGCTAGAGAAAGATGCGCCGCACTTTCGTATGCGTCGGCTCGAGCCGCTGAAAGCCAAACTGTAGCGATTCGTACCATGCGGCCAGCTTGTCGTTCTTCGGATCGACCACCAGGAACGCTCCACCGCCACGCTCACGTAGCCGTAGCGCCATATCTCGACCGGCCGCAACCAAGTCACGTCCCATGTTTCCCCCTTGGTGCTTCACGGCCACGCCGAGGCGCCCAAGGAGCCACCCTCCCACTGACGGATAGCTGATGTGCGGCAGGCCGACAGCGGCCGTGACGATCGGATTGACCCGCACGCCCACCGGTGAAAGGGTGAAGAAACCGACGATCACGTCCTCCGCCTGCGTCACTGCGGTGTCGATCACCACCCAGATGACGGAAAAGCCGGATTCCCGCTCCAACAGGGCGCTCGTCGTCAGGTAGTCATCGATCTCTGCTGCGCCCGTCCTGCTGCCGCACGTGAAGGCGTGAACCGGATACTCGGCGGTGGGCTTCATGAGCGTGAGCGCCATGTTGGCGAGCGCGAGGGCGCGGAACCGTCACTCGTAATTGAAGCGTGCCTTCGCGCTGCTCGAAGCGGCCGCGAGCTGCGGCGTCATCACCGCCGGGGCGGTCAGCAGCGTGAGCAGGGCCAGTTGCTCGGTGGCGAGCAGGTGGATCTCCTGCGTCGAGACGATGTCAACGGCCACTTGCTCGGCCAGCACCGCCATATCGTACTCGGAGAGGCTCTCGCCCTTGGCCCGGGCCACTATCTCCGCATGCCGATTGAGCATGCCGGGAATTCGCGACTCAAAGCGCTCGTCCGCCGGAAGGTTCAGGTACGCGCGTGTCGTGGAAGCTGCCATGGGTCGATCCTCTCCTTTCGGTTGCCCTTCGCGCATGTCCGTACTGTGTACGGTTGTACGTTTGTTATACGGGTTGAGGTATGTATGTCGACCAAAACTGCGAACCATTGACGAGCGACCAAAGGCGGAGTTCGACTCGGAAGCCCTCGACTTCCGAGCTGCTTCCGAGTCCTTCACGCCCTGAGGCGAAGGGGTCGATGATGCGCACTCCCGTCTTTTCGAAGTCACTCCGGTTTCGCGTGATGACGGCGAGATCGTGCGTCAGCGCCGTCGCCGCGATCAGGCTGTCCTTGATCGGCATCGCGCGCCCGGCTGCTCGCAGCGTGGCCAACAACGCCGACCAGGTCATTCCCACCGCCGCATCGAAGGGCACAGTGAATGCGCTGCAAAAAGCCGAGTCGCACGTCGCCCAGAATAATCGGATCAATCGACCAGAAACTTCATCCGTGCGTCAGCGTGTGTCGGTCGACTCAGACGCGATCGGTACGAACCAGTCCTCGGCCGGACAGTCGAGGAGCCACCGGACGGCGCCTTCATGCACGGACAGCGAACGACGCTGCAGCAGGTACTCCCCGCGGTCGAGTCGCTCGATGTCGAACTCCTGACCGGCCTCGATACCATTCTGCTGGCGCAGCTCGGCCGGGATCACGATCTGGCCTTTGGAAGAGACGGTGGTTTTCACCTTCGTAAGACGATGTCTTACTGAGTAATCGCGGCATCAGGAGGCCTGGATCGCTTGATTCTTGAGCGCCGCTGCCATAACGTTTCCGTTCACAGTTCACGAACAGCGAACTATCTCGTTCACGGTTCGTGAACCATGAACGAGCGCCTCCATGGTCCAACTTCGGCCGCACGACGTCGCGATTGCGCTTCAGCTCGCGCTCCACCCGGGAATGGCGTACCGCGCCATCGCTGAGGCTGTAGGACTATCCCATAGCGAGGTGCATGGGGCCGTCAAGCGTCTGGCATACGCCCGTCTCGTCCGAGCGGATATCCGGGCCGCCCGTGTATCGGCACTCCTGGAGTTCCTCATTAGCGGTGTGCCGTATGCGTTCCCCGCCGAACCCGGCGCTGAGTCGCGCGGTGTACCGACCGCCTTCGCGGGCCCTTCGCTCGCCGGCGACTTTCCGGATGCGAGCCCGTTGGTATGGCCCGCGATCGACGGGGATCGACGGGGGGCCACGATTGAACCCCTATACGCGGCCGCTCCGGCTACCGCGAAAGGCAACCCTGCCTTGTACGACCTGCTGACGCTCGTTGATGCCCTTCGGGTGGGACGCGCGCGCGAACGGCACCGCGCGCGGATACTGCTGGAAGAACGCCTTGGGGCGACCGAGCTCGTGTGACGGCAGCCCGCATGGGCCCGAATCGGGATCGATTGCTGCGCACCGCACGACGGATGGCGCCGATGCTCGCCGACGTGGTATTCGTCGGCGGGCAGATGGTTGAACTCTTGATCACGGAGCCAGCCGCCGTCCGTATTCGACCGACCGATGACGTCGACGTCGTGGCGCACGTGACCACACGAACCGCGTACCATGACCTCCAGATGCGGCTCGTGGCGCTCGGATTCGCTCCCGACCACCGCCTGAACGCACCGATCTGCCGGATGCGCACGAGCGACGATCTCGTGCTCGATGTCATGCCAGTGGACGAGCGCGTACTGGGTTTCTCGAATCGTTGGTACCCGTTGGCGCTCGACACGGCCACCGTGGTTGTCTTGGCGCCTGACCTCACCATTCGCGCGATAAGCGCACCTGCCTTCCTCGCCACGAAGTGGGAGGCGTTCCGTGATCGCGGCGCCGACGATCCATTCCTCAGTCACGATCTTGAGGACATCATCAACGTCATGGCTGGCCGAGGGCACGTGATCGAGGAAGTGGCGGCCAGCGCCGAAGACGCGCGCCTGTTCATTGCCAGCGAAACGCGCGCGTTCCTGGCCAACCGGTGGGCCGTCGACATCGTCGCGGGGAGCCTCCCGGATGCGCGGCGGTTCCCCGGTTTTGCCGACGATGTGGTTGCGCGGTTACGCGCGCTCGCCGCGGTCTGAACGGCCGACGCCGTCCATACGCGAACCGGTGTTGTTGAGGGCGTCGATTTGTAGGATCGCCCACGCCGCGTGTTCGCGCACGACGTCATGCTCGTGCAACCGCATGGCCTCGAGCTCGGCGAGATCATCCACGGTGCCGACGTTGCCCAACACCACGGCCGCGTTCCGCTTCAGCCCCTGCAGCTTCGCGCGCTTCATCGCCGACCCCTTGAACGCCGCCGCGTAGTCCGCCGGCTCCATCGCCAAGATCTCCCGCGCCAACGTCCGCGCGTCTTTGTCCACAAACATCGCCCGCGCCGCGAACGCCGACCCATCCGGCAATTCCTGCGAAAACTTCACGTTCCACGGACACACCTCCTGACACACGTCGCACCCATACAAATGCTCACCCATCAACGCGCGCAATGACTCCGGAATCTCCCCGCGCATCTCGATCGTGAGATAGCTGATGCACCGATTCGCATCGAGCACGTGCGGCGCCACAAACGCATCGGTCGGGCAGGCATCGAGACACCGTGTGCACGTCCCGCACCGATCGGCGTCAAACGGCGCGTCAATCGGCAACACCACATCTACCACCAGCGCCCCGATAAAAAACCACGAGCCTTGCTGCGGATTGATCAGCATGGTGTTTTTGCCGAACCAGCCGAGTCCGGCGCGGCGCGCCAGATCGCGTTCGAGTAAAGGGCCACTGTCCACGTAGGGACGGGCATCGATCGCAACTCCGAGTTCCGCACTCAGCCACGCATGCAACTCGCGAAGTCGCGCCCGCATGACTTCGTGGTAGTCATCGCCGCGGGCATACCGCGCCACGGGGCCATCAGGCGTCCCGCCGCCGTAGTGCATGCCTACGACGATGGCATGTGTCGCGCCCGGATGAGGTCGCCTCGTGTCACGGCGGAGCTCGGCACCGCGCTCCATGTAGTCCATCTCTCCGTGATAGCCTGCTGCCAGCCACGCGTCGAAGTGCGCAACCGAATCGGGCGTTCCGAGTTCGGTTATGCCGACAAGGTCGAAGCCGAGTCCGTAGGCCTGCCCCTGGAGCCGTGTACGGAATCCGTCGGGCACACGCGGCACGGCGGCGAGGGCGGCGTCGTCCAACGGCCGAACACTCACGCGATGCTCACGGCTGTCGGCCGGTCCAGCGCGCGTAGGCGATCACATCGCGTACAGGAGGAACGGCGCGCTCGTCGCCATACGCCGTGTACATGCGCCAGCGCACATAGCGCAGCGACGGCAGAGGCAGGAACGGAAACCGGTGCCACCAGCCTCGAATCCGAAAGCGCCACGCGACGCGCAACAGGTCAACAGCGAGCGCCGGATTGAGAACGGCGCGCAGGGTCAGCGCGAAGACGAGTGAGAGCCACGGCATATACGATAAGCCTAGCAGCCCGGCGGCCTATTCGGCTATTCGAGCCACGGCGCGACCTGACCATCTGTCGATTCCCCTCTTGCCGATCTCCAGAACGGGCGCGAATATCGCCCTCACAACGGGACTGTCACAATTCGGACACATTTGCTGGTTGTTTCGGCCCGCTCGCGGTTACAGCAGTATATCGAACATCGCGATCCACCCATCCCCACAGGAGCGCACGTGCGCACACGCGTACAATGGCGGGCAGGTCTGGGCACCGTGTTTTTACTGTTCATGGTGCCGGCGACCCTGACCGCCCAGGATCGGAGAATCTCCGGACGAGTTGTGAAGAGTGGTTCCGATTCCCCTATTGCCGATGCCGTCATCTCGGTGATTGGCTCCCCGCAAACGGGCGTGGCCCGCACCGAAGCAGACGGTCGCTACTCCATCACCGCTCCAGCAGGCGCGGTGCGGCTGCAGGTTCGCGCGGTCGGCTACGCGCGCACAGAAGTGGCGGTCGCGGCTGGCGTGACCGCGATGGATATTTCGATGCAGCAGGACGTGTTCAAGATGAGCGAAGTCGTGGTCACGGGTCAGGCCACCACGATCGAGCGACGCAGTGCCACCACGTCCATCGCGTTTGTGTCCGGTGAAGACGTGTCCCGCGTGACGTCGCCCACCGCGCTCAACGCGCTCGCCGGCAAGATCACGGGCGTGAATCTCCAGACGAACTCTGGCGCACCCGGTGGTGGTATCCAGATGCAGATTCGCGGCAATACCACGGTCCTCGGCGGCTTTGAACCACTGTTCGTGGTGGACGGCGTGATCTATTCGAATGCCAGCATTCCCAGCGGTCGCGGGCTCGCCAACGCGGCGGCCAACGCCACCACGGAAGCGGATGCCGTGAACCGCATCGCGGACCTCAACCCGAGCGATATCGCGTCAATCGAAGTGCTGAAAGGCGCGGCCGCCTCGTCGATCTATGGCTCCAAGGCCTCCAATGGGGTGGTGGTGATCACGACCATTCGCGGACAAGCCGGTACGCCCAAGGTCAACGTCACACAGCGCTTTGGTCTCAACACGCCGCTGAATCTGCTGGATTCACGACGCTGGACGCAGGACTCCGCCGTCGCGCGCTTCGGTGCCGGCGCGGTGCCGTTCTTCGCTGACAATCCGAACCCGTACTTCGACCAGTACGGACAGGTCTACTCACAAAAGAATCTGTCCTACGAAACCATTGCCGATTTGAGTGGCGGAACGGCCACCACGCGTTATTTCCTGTCGGCCAACAACCGGCGCGAAGAAGGCACAGAAATCAACACCGGCGCGAGCCGCCAGTCGCTGCGCGTGAATGTGGACCAGGAGCTGGGGTCCAAGTTCGACGTCAAGGTGTCAAGCGTGTACGCGCGCAACGCGAACGAGCGTGGCTGGAACAACAACTGCAACAACTTCGGCTGCCACGGTTACGCCATCTCGTACATCCCGAGTTTCATCAATTTCGATCGCCGCAATGAGGACGGCACGTTTGTCGCCCCAACCATCGGCGTACTATCCAACCCGTTGCAGCTGGTCGAACTCGGCGTGAACAGCGAGGAGACGAATCGCTTCACCGGCGGTGCGACGCTGGGCTGGGACACGTGGTCGACGGAACGGCAAACTCTGCGGCTGATCGCTGCCGGTGGGTTGGACGTATTCAATCAGGCCAACGATGTGTGGACGCCGAACGACCTGTTCTTCGAGCGGCCACAGGCACTGCCGGGCGAGTCGATCGAAAGTGGTGGACGCAGCCGGTTCTTTAACTGGAATCTCAACGGTGTGCACTCGTTGCGCTCCGGTGGATGGGGCGCGACGACGTCGTTCGGCATGCAATACGAAGACCGTCGGCTCAATACGTTCCAGATTCGCACGCAGAACCTGCTTCCGGGCCAGCGCAACGTGAATCAGGGCACGAACATCACGGCGGCCGAGGCGCTGAACGAAGAACGCACGCTGGCTTTCTATGCGCAGGAAGAGATTCGCCTGCTGGACGAGCGCCTCCTGCTGCAGGCCGGTCTGCGCGCCGAACGCAGCAGTGTGAACGGCGACATCGACAAATACTACGTGTTCCCGAAGCTCGCCGGCTCCTATCGCTTCCTCGATCTGCTTGGTGATGGCAGTGAGGTAAAGTTCCGTCTGGCCTACGGAGAAACCGGCAACCAGCCGCTCTTCGGCCAGAAGTTCACCACGCTCGGCACGCCGCAGCTGGGTGGCCAGCAGGGTGTCACGGTGGGCACCGCGGCCGGCTTCGCCGGTGTCGCACCAGAGCGGCTCAAGGAAATCGAAGGTGGTATTGATGGCTCGGCGCTGAACAACCGGATCAACTGGGAGTTCACGTTGTTCGACCGTAACACGACCAACCTGTTGCTCTCGCGTGTGCCCTCGCCCTCATCGGGTTTTTCGAGTGAGGTGTTCAACGGGGGCCAGCTGAACAACCGTGGTATCGAGACGATGCTCGGCTACTCACTGATCCAGTCGGGCAGCACGTCGTGGATCACGCGTGCCACGTTCACGAAGTACACCAACAAAGTGGTCGATCTTGCTGGCCTGCCCGCATTCTTCCCAGTCCAGTCCGGCTTCGGCAACCTCGGACGTACGCGCATCGAAGTGGGCCAGCCGATCACGCAACTCGTCGGGTTCGCGTTGAATGACGACGGCACACGCGGCACCACGCTCGTGCAGCTCGGCAACACCAATCCTGACTTCCGCATGGGATTTGTAAATGACATCACCTGGAAGCGCGTCACGTTCAACATGGTGGTGGATTGGCAGAGTGGCAGCGACATCATCAATCTCACGCGCTACCTGCAGGATGATGCACGCACCTCCGCCGATTGGGGCACACCGGAAGGCATAGCGCGCTACCGGGGCTACACGAGCGGCTCGATTGAGCCGTACATCGAGGACGGCAGTTTCGTGAAGCTGCGCGAGATCAATCTCGGGGTGGACGTGCCGCAGCGCCTGTTGGGGCAGTTGCTCCGCACCGGCGTGGAATCGATGCGCCTCAGCCTCTCGGGACGCAATCTCTGGATGTGGACGAACTACAGTGGCCTCGATCCCGAAGTGGCCAACTTCGGTGCCGCTGCCATCCGTAACAACCTCGATATCGGTGCCTATCCGCCAAGTCGCAGTTTCTTCTTCAACGTTACCCTGGGTTTCTGATGACACCGACGACAGAGGTGACCCGAATGACGGGTTCGCGAATCCGCGTGTTGCTCGGCTCGGTCGCAGTCGCCGGCGCGCTGTCCCTGGGCGGCTGCGGGGAGTTCGACGTATTGAATACCAATGCACCAACGGTGGAGACGCTTACCGGTGCACCAACGCGTACGATTCTCTCGCGCGCGGCGACCGGGATTTTTTCGCAGGCTTTCTCGGATATCGGTACCGAGATTCAGTTCTACGCGCTGTATGGCCGCGAGGGATACAACCTGCTCGGCAACGATCCGCGCGAAACCGGTGAACAGATTCGTGGACCCGGCGACCCAACGGGTCGGCACTCCGGCATCTGGAATGGTCCGTTCGCGGCGATTCGCACCATCAACACGTATCTCACGGCGCTTCCGATTGCCTCGGGCATGACGGAAGCCGAGGTGAAAGCATCAGAAGGCTTCGCGAAAACGATCAAGGCGTGGCACATTCATCGCCTCGCGGTGCGTAGCGGCCAGCTCGGCATTCCGCTCGACGTGGACCGGCCGATCACTGCCGAACCCGCGCCGTTCGTGGGATTTTCGCAGGCGATGGAAGCGGCATCTGCACTCATGAACGAGGCGGCTGCCGATCTTGCCGCCGCGGGCGCCACACCGTTCCCGTTCACGGTACCGCCCGGGTATACCGGCTTCAACACACCGGCAACCTTCGTACGCTTCAACCGTGCACTCGCGGCCAAGATCCTGGTGCATCGTGCCACGTTCGTGAACTGTGCCGCCTGCTGGGCTGACGCCAGCACGGCAATGAACGCGTCGTTTGTCACGACCGCCGGTTTGCCAGGCGCGCTCTCGACGGGCGTGAACTACGCGTTCTCCGCGACGGCCGGTGAGCCAGCGAATCCCGTCTCGGAGCCGCTCACGAACAACCGTCTGTGGGTACACCCCAGCCTGCTCTCGGGCGCGCAGCGCAAGGCCAACAACGATCCTGATGATCGACTCACCCGCAAGGTCACGGCGGCGGGACGGACGATCAATCTCAATGACCTGATCGGCACGCAGAAGCCCACGTTGTACAACGCGGCGGGCAATCCGGCGGCGGCCAATCTTGGTGCGCCGATCCCGTGGATCAACAACGAGGAGCTCTTGTTGCTGCGCGCTGAGATCCGCTGGAATACGGCGGCTCGTCAGGGGGCGATCGACGACATCAACCTGGTTCGACAGAACTCCGGCGGATTGGCGGCGACATCGCTCACGGCGGCCAGTGCCAACGATGCGTTTATCACTGAGTTGCTGTACAATCGTCTGTACTCGCTCATGTGGGCGCAGGGTACGCGGTGGATTGACGCACGTCGGTACGGACGCACCCAGAACCTGCCGCAAGATCGGGCTGGTGATACGCGGTTCGAGAACATGTTGGTTCCGGCGGGTGAATGCACGGCGCGCGGTCTGCCTGCGCCCTGCACACCACTCTGATCTGAGTGATTAAGTGCGACAAACGGCCACCTCGTGTTGAGGTGGCCGTTTGTTGTGTTCCCCCGCAACGACGCCAAGTGCACCGCCGTCCGGTCGACGATGCCAAGGGCGGCGTCTCGGTACACGTACAGTAGATTTCTGCCATGAACTTCGCCGACTACCAGTCCCTCGCCGCGCGCACGCTCGGACGCGACCGCACGCAGGAACAGCAACTCGCCAACGCCGCACTCGGTCTCACCGGCGAAGCCGGCGAAACCGCTGAGATGATCAAGAAGCATCTCTTCCACGCGACGCCGCTCGACCGCGACGCCATGATCAAGGAGCTCGGCGATTGTCTCTGGTACATCGCCGCTTTTGCCACGGTCCTTGATATTCCGATGAGCGATATCGCCGATCGCAACATCGAGAAGTTGCGTCGACGTTATCCCGACGGATTCGATCCGCAGCGCAGTATCAATCGTTCGGAGTAACCGTGCGGCTCAGCGAATCCAGCTCACGCCATCGAGCCCGTCGGGTACGCTGAGGCCAAGTCGCACGAGCGCGCTGGGCATCACATCGGCGGTGCGTCGTGGCGTGCCAACCGGCGGGTTGTCCACAATGAGCGGCACCATCATTTGCTCCCGGTGCAGCGCACCGTGCGTCGAGAGATGCGGCGTGGGTTCGTATTTGTCGCGCAAATCCCATCCGACGGAGGCGGAAAGCAGAATGTCTCCGCCGCGCAGCGACGGCGTGACATCCGCGAGCTGCACGATCGCGTCGGGGTAGTCGGTTTGCGCGCACACGTCATGGGCTTCGCTGCTGCTGAGCGAAGCCGCATCGAGGCCCACGCCAAGCGGATCACCGGTGACGCGCTCGTAGCTCCAGCGCTGCACTGCCGCGTCGCGAGTAATCAGGGCCGACCCTCGCGTCGCGTGGCTTACGCGCACGATATGATCGTTGATCGCGACGGCGGCCAAATCCACACTCTCGCGTGCCAGGAGCGCGTCATGCAGCGACTCCCATCGGTCTGCCAACGACGGCCACCACGGACGCGTACGATGGTGCGGCTCGACGTAGACATGGGCCATCGCGTTGCCGCCCACCATGACCGCCACGTCAGGATTGCGCATGAAAATTTTCGGATGCGCGAGCACGCGATGGCCAAGCTCGCGAACCGCGTCGGCCAGTTCATCGTGCTGCGTGACATCCGCGTGACCATGATCGGCTACCAGCCATACATGCAGCCGTGAGGCCCAACCGCCACGTTGTGCAATGTCTTCGGCTTCGCCGATGAACGCGTCCACGTCGAGCAACGATCGGCGCACCTCGGCCGATTGCGCGCCGAAGGCGTGCGCGAACTTGTCAGGCGTGAGAAAGGTCATCACCGCGAACTGCGGCCGGTCTTTTCGCAGATGGCCGAGTACGCGATCAACGACTTGTTGCTCCACGCGCCGCCATCCATTCAGGTCACCCCGAAAATGCGGCAGAAACGCACGGGCGGCCCAGAGCCAGCCTCGCCCCGGGTGGCGCTCCCCCCGCGCGCCGCGTCCCAGCAGCGTGGATCCCGCCACGCTCGACGTGGCGAGTTCGAGCAGGGTCCGCGGAATCAGGTCGAGATCATCGTCGAGCAACCGAATCTCGGGCCCCACATAGCTCCGCGCGTACGACGGCCACGAGGCGGTTTTGCGACTGCGATCGAACCAGCGGAGCCCCGGCAACCCAATGCGTCCGGGAAACCGCCCCATCAAAAACGGCGCGTACGCCGGCCCCGTGACCGACGGGAAGCAGCTGGACACTTGCGTCGACGCTCCCCGTGCGGCGCGAGCGGCGAGGCGTGGCATCTCGCCCGCGTCCATCGCCGTCTGCAGCACATCGGGGCGCACGCCGTCGGCGACCACGAGCAGGAGCGTGTCGTGCGGTGCACTCATGCGGCGTACCGGTGGCGTGTGCACCGATCTGCGGCGTAACTTGAAAGATTCCTTCGGTTTGCCCGGAGCATGGCTCCTCTTACCCCCTTGTCATGGCGCGATCGAGCAGTCGAACCACGGTGCGAACCAAGTCCGGCACGAAGAGCGCGGCGCCGACACCGCGAAAGGTCGCCGCCGCGGCGACGACAGTGCGCAAGGCCGCCGCGAAGCCCGTCAAATCCACCGCGGGCCGGAAGAAGGACAAGAAGCTCGGCCCCACGACCATCACCGGCAAGCCGGCCACGCCCGCGGTGCGCGCGAAAGCGGAGGCGAACTCGGTCGAGCAGTACCAGCGCCGCACTGAAGAGGGGCACCGCATGGCCGGTCGCGATCCCGAGATCGCGCCGCTCGTCTCGAAGGGACAACGCGCTGAACGACGTCCGCGACGCGCGTTGAGCGATGTGGATGTGTCGATTCGCAATATTCCGCAGCTTACGGAAGACGAGAAGCTGTTGCACAGTGCCGACGCGATCGACGGCTTTAGGCAAACCGACCCGTGGCGCGCCATGCGCATCTTCAGCGAGGTCATTGAAGGCTTTGACGCGCTCGCACACGTGTCCAAGGGCGTGTCGATTTTCGGCAGCGCGCGCACCAGTCCCGACGATCCACAGTATCAGCAAGCCCGCGAAGTCGCGCGTTTGCTCGCCGACCAAGGCTTTGCGATCATCACAGGCGCCGGCCCGGGCATCATGGAGGCGGCCAATCGCGGCGCCAAGGATGCGGGCGGGCAGAGCATCGGCTGCAACATCGAGTTGCCCTTCGAGCAGGGCGCGAATCCGTACGTCGATACGCTGGTGAACTTCCGCTACTTCTTTGTACGCAAGACGATGTTCGTGAAGTACTCCAACGCGTTCATCATCTTCCCGGGTGGGTTCGGCACACTCGACGAGCTGTTCGAAGCGCTGACGCTCATTCAGTGCGGCAAGATTTATCAGTTTCCGATCATCCTCTTTGGCCGGCACTACTGGGCCGGCCTCATGCGCTGGCTGCACTCGCGCGTTGCCGGCGAAGGCAAGATCTCGCCGGGTGACCTCGATCTGGTCATGCTCACCGATGATCCGCAGGAAGCCGCGCAAGCGGTGATCGACGCGCACGCTGCCCAGAAGGCGTCCGCCGATGTCTGACTGCCGATTGTCCGTTCGCTCTTCCACGTCGAGGTCCGAGATGGTGTCAGTATTCGATGGTCGCACGCGCTCATCGCGCGTAGTGCTGCTCACGGGAGCGATCCTGCTGACGAGCGCCACGGGCTCTCGCGCCGCCGCCGCCGCATCGCCGGTGGTCGCACATCCGGTGGTCGCACATCCCGTCGCTTCGTCAATCCCCACGCAAGACGAAGCGTTCCTGCGGGTGCGGGTGGACGAAGCCCGAAACAAGCTGTTCCTCGAGATCCCGGTGGGGCAACTCGGCCGGGATTTCCTCTACCAGAATACACTGGCGACCGGTCTGGGCACGGGTTCGCTCGACCGCGGACAGCTCGGCGCGAATTTCGTCGTGCGGCTCGAGCGCCGCGGCGCGCGCATTCTCATGGTGCGTGACAACGTCGGTATTCGTGCGATCGGCGCCAACGACGCCGGTCTGCGGGCGGCCACTGAGGCGTTTCCGCGATCGGTGATCGCGTCGTTCACGATCGACGGCGAGACCGGTGGTGTGCTGACGATCGATGCGACCACGTTCTTCCTGTCGGACGTGTACGGTGTGGCCGACGGCCTGCGCGGCGGGCAAGGGGGCGGCACGTACCGGGTGGACGCCACACGCAGCTGGTTTGACGCCGACCGTACGAAGAGCTTCCCGAAGAACGCCGAAGTGCACGCCGTGCTCACATTCACGTCCGATGCCCCTTCTGCGGCCGCACGCCGCGTCGCGCCGGACGCGCGGGCCCTCACGTTTGAGCAGCATCACTCGCTGGTTGTGCTGCCTGAAGACACGGGGTTCACGCCACGCGCATTCGACCCACGGGTCGGTTTTTTTGGTACGCAGTTCAGCGACCTCGCGCAGGGGTTTGATCAGAACTACCGCGACGGTTTCATCAATCGCTGGCGTCTCGTGCCCAAGGATCCGGCGGCGTACGCGCGCGGCGAACTTGTGGAGCCGGTGACGCCGATCATCTACTATCTGGATCCGGGCATTCCTTCGCCGTATCGCGAAGCGTTCCGTGAAGGGGGCAACTGGTGGGCGAAGGTGTTTGAAGCCGCCGGCTTCAGGAACGCCTTCGCAGTGCGCGATTTGCCAGCGGATGCCGATCCAATGGACGCGCGCTACAACATGCTCTACTGGATTCACCGCACCGGGCCCGGCCCGTCGGTGGGGCCGAGTTACAGCGATCCGCGCACGGGTGAGATCGTGCGCACCGTGGTACGTATGGACGCGTGGCGCTCACTCATCGATTACAACATCTGGGCGGGCACCGTGCCGGCCTCCGGGCCGAACGGACCGAACGTCAGCGCAGAAGTGTTTGCGATGGCCAGGCGCAAGCAACACACCGCGCACGAAATCGGCCATACGCTCGGACTCGGCCACAACTTCATTGCGTCGTCACAGGGACGCACGTCCGTCATGGACTATCCGGTGCCGCTCATCACGCTCGCCGCAAATGGCACGCCGGATTTGCGCAACGCGTACCGCGATGGCCCGGGCGCGTGGGATTCGATTGCCGTGCGGTACGGCTACCGCTGGTATCCCAATGAAGCCGCCGAACGGGCGGGCAACGCGGCCATCATCCGCGAAATGCTGCAGAAAAATCTGCGCTATGTGGGCGATGCGCATGCCGGGCCGAATGGCTCCATTCCCGAGGTCACGCGCTGGGTGGAGGGCACCACCATGTTCGACGCGGCCACGCGCACGTCGCAGGTGCGTCGCGTGCTTATGGACAAGTTTGACGAGCGCGCGATCAAGCCGGGTGAGCCAATGCACTTGCTCAACATGCGCTTTGCGCATGTGTATCTGCACCACCGCTATTCGCTCGAAGGACTGATCAAGAATGTGGGTGGCATGGACTTCCGCTACGCGCTGCGCGGTGATGGGCAGACGCCCACCACCGTGGTGCCGGCGGAAGCGCAGCGCCGTGGGCTCACGATGGCGCTCGATGCACTGCGCCCGTCGGAGCTCGCCGTGCCGTCGCGCATTGTGTCAATGATTCCACCGTCGCCGCCGGGTATGGGCGGTGAGATGACGTGGATTGATGGCAGTGGCGGCACCGCGTTTGATCCGGTGACGCTCGCGGGTGGTCTGGCAACTGAAGTGCTGAATGGTCTGCTTGATCCCGAGCGTGCCGCGCGACTGGTGTTGTTCAACTCGCAAGACAACGCCGCGCTCGGCCTCGACGAAACCATCACCACGATTGTGGCGCGTACCTGGGGCGGGCCGCCGGCTTTGGCGACGGAACAAGTCTATCAGCGCGCCACGCAACGTGCGGCGCTCGATGCCCTGCTCGATCTCGCCGGTAACGTGCGCGCAATGCCGGAAGTGCGCGCCATTGCAATGCACCACGTTTCACAGCTCGATGCCCGCCTGGCTGCGGCGAGCGGTGGCAGTGGGTCGGAGATCGCACATCGCGCGGCCGCGCGCCGCGATATCGCCCGGTTCGTCGCCGGCAACGATGTGCCGGCTGAGCGCACACGATTCCCTGTGATCACGCTGCCGTGGCCGTGATGCTCTGTGATGCTCTGTGATGCTCTGTGATGCTCTGTGATGCTATGCGATGCCTGAAGACGCTCGTAGGGCGCGCACCATGTTGTCGGGCGAATATTCGCCCTGCGAGAACCAGTGCGTCATGGGACGCGCGCCGAGCACATCGCGGCGGATGGCCAGATCGGTCCATCCCGCCGCGATTCTCGTATCAATGGTGTGAATGGTGTGCTCCAGCCAGTCGGCTTTGTGCGCGAGTTGGGCCACGCCGCGTGGCAGCAACCCACGATGACTGCAGAATATTCGCGCCGGTGCGCGTGCAATCATCGCGCGCAGAGATACCAGCAGCGCTCGTGGATCTTCGCTGGCGTGGGCAACGCGCACTTTGGCGCCCAGGTAGAGATCGCCGGCGAAGAGCGTGCCTGTCTGGCCATCCCACACGGCGTGATGATCGGCGCTGTGTCCGGGCGTGGCAATCAGGCGCAGCGTATCGTCTCGAAACGCCTTCAACGCGCCGACGGTGGGTTCTGGCGACTGCCACGTAAACCGGCGATAGAACGGGATGCGCTGCCGTCGTGCCGCGTAGTCGATCGTGCGGGGATCTGCGGTTACCGGTATGCCGTGCTCGGCCAGCGTGCGGAGATTGCCCGCATGATCTTCATGGTGGTGCGTGATCAGCGCGCCGCGCACACCGGTCAGTCGCAGCCACGCGGCAAACGATTCGTGCGCGGCGGGAAATCCACTGTCAATGAGCACGCCGCGCACCAAATAGGCTTGCACGCTGTAACCCACGGCGCGACTGCGCCGCCACGAAAAGCCGAGCACGGTGACATCGTCTTGCTGCGTGAGATGAATCAAGTTACGCCATCTCTGGCGGGCGAACACCGCAGGTCATAACATTGTCCCGTTTCGACTCCACTCCAGCGCCTCATCAACTCCGCATGACCCTGGCTCGACTGTCTGTGAGTGTGATACCCGCGCACCGCGCCGTTCCCCGCATCATGCGAATGGGTTCGGCCATGCTTTTGCTTGTCACACTATCCGGTTGTGCGGACCGGGAGCAAGAAAGCGCCGCCGACACGCGAACAATACCCGAGCTCGTTCCTCGGCGCATCGCCAGCGTGTGTGACAACGCGGATGCGGCCGGTATACTCGGGCCGCTCGCGGGGGCGTTGCCGCGCGCCGACGGCTCGACGGTTGTCGCGCACCACGGCGGTCCGCTTTTTCGTTTTGATTCGGCGGGTGGGTTCATTGATTCGCTCGGTCGTACGGGACGGGGCCCGGGCGAGTTCGAGTCAATCATGCAGTTCGGCGGAGGCGTGGCCGACTCCGTTGGCATCGTCGATGTGAGGGGATTGCGTGTTGCGTGGATCCCGCCGGTCGGCGTGGGCGGACGCAACGAGCCGATTCCGTATGAGATGTCCATGGAAGACGTGCAGGTCTCGGAGCGGGGCAGCTTCCTGTTTGCCGTGCCGGGCACTGATACGGCCGGCGCTCGCGTGGGTGCGTACGTGACCTGGTTCCGGAATGACAGTACGCGCCGCTTCGCGAACATTCCGGCGATTAAAAGCAAAGTCGGAAGTCAACTGACCGAAGGCCGCGCGAAGATGATCGCGGAGAGGAGCGGGAGTTGGTTCATCGCGCACCTCCCAGCAGCACGGCGAGGACAAGGAGCACGAAGCCGAAGGCGATCATGCGGAGGTAGCCGTGGGCGGAGCCGGTCTGCGCGCGGGAGTAGGCCTGGCCGCTGCCGCGGATTTTCGCACTGGTGGCGTCGAAGCCGCCGTTGAGCACATCCTCGTCGACCTCGCGGTTCACGATGCCGGCGAATTCGCCGAGACGGGAGAGAAAGCGGATCGCGCCGTCGAAGACATGGCGGTCGAGGGCGTCGGCGAAGGTGGCGAGGGCATCGTTCAACCGGCCGAAGGTGGCGGCGTAGAGCTCATCGAAGCCGAGCCGGGCGGCGAGGGCGGCGTGGACGCGGGGGAATTTCGCGGCGAGCGGATCGAGGGCGGAGGCCTTGGCGCGCGGGCGGCGGCCGTAGATCGCCCAGCCGGCGCCGAGGCCGAGGGCGACGAGGACGATGGAGAGCATCATCAGGCCGTAACCGCCGGGCTCGGCGTGGGCCTTGGGGTCGAGCGCGTGTTGCAGCCAGGGCCAATACGGCGTGCCGAGGAAACCGAGCGCGATGGCGCAGACGGCGAGGATGACCAGCGGCACGGTCAGGCTGCGCGGGTTTTCGTGAGCGTGGCTCGCGTGCTCGCTGCGGGGCGCGCCGAAGAAGACCTCGGCGACGAGCCGCGTCATGTAGAAG
>ENA-ORBV01006860-ORBV01006860.1-microbial-mat-metagenome-genome-assembly--contig:-NODE-6860-length-19850-cov-5.495828_pt1 | contig 19850 bp, 16 predicted proteins | sample MGYA00237777_ERZ505514 | MGnify/ENA primary metagenome ERZ505514 (study PRJEB26160, sample SAMN06269048) | microbial mat metagenome | isolation source: Oligotrophic lake microbial mat | place... | reverse complement strand
GTATCGTTGCCATCGGGGCTCATCGAGACGATGCGCCGTTTACCGGACGTACCGTGATCGCTCACGAACAGCAGCCGCGCACCATCGGGCGTCCACTGCGGACGCGTCGACTGTTCGTTGGGGGGTGTCAGGCGTGCCAGCGTGCTCCGCCTCACGTCGTACAACCACGGCGAAACAGGCGCGTGGCTGTGGTTGACATATATATGTCAGCCACGCACAATCATGATATATGACACGCACTACAGTACGACTTCCTGACGAACTGCTCGCGGCGGCGCAGCAGCGGGCACGAGAGACTGGCCGCACCTTCACGGATCTGCTCGCCGACGCATTGCGCTACGAGTTGCGACGTGCGGCGGCGCCCAAGCGTGTCGCCGAACCCCTCCCCACGTATCGGGGCAAGGGATTGCAGCCGGACGTCGACCTCTCGGATACGGGCACCTTGGAAGATCGTATGCGGGGCCTGTAAGTCATGGTGTTGCTCGACGTGAACGTCGTGGTAAACGCGATGCGATCCGATGCATTGCGCCATGTGCCGGTGAACAAGTACGTCGAGGCCCTCCGCAAAGCTCCGGAACCGTTTGGCGTGTGCGATCTGGTATTGAGTGGCGCCTTGCGAGTGCTCACTCATCCGCGCGTGTTCAATCCCCCCACACCGGCGGCGCAGGCGAAGGCCTACGTCGTCGCTCTGCGTGCAACACCCAATGCGGTCATCATCGCGCCCGGTGATCGGCACTGGGAGATATTCACGAATTTGCTCCAACAGTCCCGAGTGATCGGCAATCTGGTGTCTGAGGCGTGGTACGCGGCGCTGGCGATTGAACATGGTTGTGAATGGGTCACGGACGACGCGGATTTTGCGCGCTTCGAGGGCTTGCGCTCGCGTCGGCCGGCGTGAGCTGACCGCCGACCTTCTCGTCTCCGCTACTGGCAACATCCGTTTCAGGTGGTGACCTTCCGCAGAGATCCTAGGACGCGGTCATCATCTTCACGCCGAGGGGCGTATGGCGGAACCGAAGACACAGCCCACCACAGAATCACTGGCGTCGTACCTGGCGCGCATCGATGATCCGGCGCGACGTGCCGATTGCGCCGCGATCGCCGAACTGATGACGAAGGTGACGAAGAAACAACCCGTGATCTGGGGCACGGGCATCGTGGGCTTCGACACGTACACGATGAAGTACGCCAACGGCAAGACCGGTGAGTGGCCGGTGCTCGCCTTCGCGGCCCGTAAAAACGACGTCACCCTCTATCTCTCCGAAACCGTCATGGACGAGGAGGATCTCGCCGCGACACTCGGCAAGGCCACACAAAAAGGCGGCTGTCTGCACATCAAGAGATTGGCGGACGTGAACCTGAAGACGCTGCAGCAATTATGCGTGCGGACGGCCAAGGGCAAAAAGACGTAGCGACAACCGCACCCTGAAGCCACTTTAGAGAGGTGAATTCTCCTCTCGAACGACTCTCCGCCGCCCTCGCCGACCGCTATCGCCTCGAGCGTGAACTTGGGCAGGGCGGCATGGCCACCGTGTATCTCGCCGAGGATCTGAAGCACGACCGCAAGGTCGCGATCAAGGTGCTCCAGCGTTTCTCTTACACCCGCACACCGACCGCTTCCGCCTCGACGTTACGCCGGCCCATCCGGCGGCGGACCAAACAGCTCAACAAAACTCACCTCCAGCGGCTGCGTGCCCGCGGGGAGCGGTGCTGGTGGCGTCCAGGAGAACGCGTCGTGGCACAGGTCGGGAAACTCCGACGCGCTCGTCCAGCGCTCGATGGTGCGCGCCTGTGCGTCGACGGTCCACATCTCGCCCACGCCGTGGTTGAGATATGCCGGACGCTTGCGGAATCGGTCCCGACGTGTGGTGGACGGGCTCAGGACTTCCACCACCAGCACCGGCGGAGGCAACTCCTTCCACGAGAGATCAGCCCGATCCGGCGCGCGGTAGACGGCGACGTCAGGCTCGAGCCAGGTGGTCGTGCTGATGTACACGCCTCCGGGTGCGCGAATGCTCCAGTCAGGATGCGCGCGGCACCAGTTGAACAGGAGCCACGTGAGCCGCACCGCGACGCCTTGATGCCCCCACGTCGGCAGCGGCGTCACGAGGAGCTCGCCGTGCAGGATCTCGTAGCGGTTCCCGTCGTCGGGGAGCTGCTCCAGATCGTCCACGGTCCACACAGCGCGATCAGGGAACGACGACGAATGCGGCATGGCCATATGGTCGGCTCGGCGACGGCGTTTGCGCAAGGGGCGAACATCGGCCGAGGCTGGTGTAGTGTCGCCGAAGTCTCGTGGCAGTCAGGCGCGTCTTATGGCGCCAGCCAGCGTTGCAACTCCTCGCGATACCGCTGGTATCACTCCGGGTTGCGCCTTGGCTGGCACCAAAATCCATCACCTGCCTTTGTCCACGGCACTTCGGAGACACCACACTAGCGACAGGCCTGTGGATCGTGATAACCGGAACGATGCGCGCGGTATCGTGAGAGTGCGTTGCCTCCCTGACCACACCCCATAACGCAGCACTTGGGCCTCGCTCGGCTACGCGCCATTGGTCGCGAAGTGGCGACGCTCGCAGACCACGGACTTCGCCCTTCCACGCTGGGCTGCATGGGGGCTCGTGAGAGTTGTGGGGCGATCGTCCCGGCCCCCTGCGCGTCACCGCGCAGTACTATCCATCGCGCTGGTCGAGATCAGGATACGGTTCGGTGCTGACGGCAGGGTCAGCAACACCATCCGCTTCCCATCGGCCGACACATCGTACTGCGCGTGTTCACTGAACTCGGGGAACGCGACCGGCAGCGACTGCCGGCGCGCCGTTACGGTAAACTCCACACCGGCTGACACGGTCGCTATCTCGAGCGCGGTGGCGGTCGCGTTGTACGGCGTCTTCACGTTCGCACGTGGCGCCGACGATCCATCCACGGGCGCCGCCCAGATCGAGCGCAATCTTTCATCCTGTCGGTCCGTGAACACCAACCACGTCCCGTCCGGCGAGAAGTCGGACGGCCATTGCGTGCCAGCGCGATCGAGCAGCTTGCGCGGCGCGGCACTGGCGTCGGCAGGCATGAGATAGAGGTGTTTGCCCGCCGGACCCGCCGAGTCGTTCGCCGACATCGCGAGCCACCGCCCGTCGCGACTCCAGGTGGCATCGTTGAAGTCCCGCTGTTCGACACCGCCCGATGTCAGACGTTGATCGGTGCCACTCGCCACGTCATAGATCCACAAGTCCGCCAACACCGGATTCATCGCGTCGTACTTGGCGAACACGATCTGCCGGCCCGTGGGTGACAACCGTGGCCCCCACAGGCGCGTGTTCTGGGTCAACGTACGTGGTGATACGCCATTGTCAGACAATTGCAGCAGCGCTTCGGTCGCCTGCGATGTCACCCAGCTCACCACGCCCGTGCGCGACGCCGCCATCCGCGCCACGGCATCGAAGCGCACGATCGCTCCCTGTGCAATGCGCGTTGCAGATCCCGTCGTGTCACCCGAGCTCAGATCGAACGGCTGAGACCAGATCGAACCATCCAGTCGGCCGAACACGAGATGACCGGAGGCAAGGTACATCGGACTGACGCCGCGCATCGTCGCGTGGAACTCACCGGTCGACAACGTCAGCACGCCCAACTCAGCCTGCATTCCAAAATCACGCACGCCCAACACACGCTCGCCGCCGGGGAGCGCCGCCAACGAGTGTATAAAGGTCGTGCTGTCTGCGCCGTGTCGTTCCACGCGTGTCGCCGCGCCGCCGGTGGCGGGTACGCGCATCAATATCCCATCGAGACTGTAGATGATCTCGGCGGCATCCGTCCACGCGGCGCCAGCAAGTAAGCCACCCGGCAGCGCCGTCACGATCATTTGCTCGGCGCCGTCCAGCGACACGCGCCGGAGCGCACGCGCGGTCGTAAAGCCAACCTGCTTACCGTCTGGGGAAAAGAACGGGAAGTCGATGACTTGGTCGTTGGCGCCGAGCGTGGTGAGCGCACGCGGCTGCAGATTGTCGAGGGAGCGCGCATACAACGTGAACCGCTCCCCGTCCGCTGCCCAGTAGGCCAGCGTACTCCCATCGGGCGAGATTGCGATCATTTCGCCCAACACCGACGATCGCGCACCTTCGATGGCGAATTGATATCGCGGCAATGGCGATGTCCGTGAGGCACGGCTGAACCATCCGCCGGCGCCACCCAGCGCCAACCCCGCAATCGCGACGCCGGCGACGATTGCTGCGGACATACGCTTCGCGCGCGGTGACGCCCCTCGTGCCGCGGTCGCGCGGCGACCGGTGGTGGTCGTGCCCGGCGCTGGCTGTTCGAGCGCCGTCAGAAAGTGCGCCGTCGTCTCGAAGCGGTCTGCTGGCAACTTCGCCAGTGCGACCTGCACCGCATCGGCGACATGCGCCGGCACCGTGGTCCGCAACACATCGAGCGCTTCCGGCTCACGCGTCAGCACCGCCGCCAGCACGGCCTGCACCGTGGGCCCGGAATGGGGCGGTTGCCCCGCCAGCATTTCGTACAACATGCACGCCAGCGAGTACTGATCACTGCGCGCATCGAGGTCACGCTCGCCGCCGGCCTGCTCCGGGCTCATGTACGACGGCGTGCCGAGCGACAGACCGGTCTCCGTCAGGCGCGCCCCGCCGGCACGACTGGCGGCCAGCGCGATGCCGAAGTCGGCAACCATGGCCTGACCATCGAGCAGGAGGACGTTTTCGGGCTTGATGTCGCGATGAATCACACCGCGGCGATGTGCGTAATCGAGTGCACTGCCGACTTCGCGGGTGATGCGCAACGCTTCGCTCACGGGCAGCTGGCGCTCACGCTCGAGACGCCCCCGCAGCGTCTCGCCTTCCACATATGGCATCACGTAGAACAGCAGTCCGTCAGTCTCGCCGGAGTCGATCAGGCCGAGGATGTGCGGATGCTGCAGGTTTGCCGTGACGCGAATCTCGGTCAGGAATCGCTCGCCGCCGATGATCGCGCCCAGTTCCGGTGTCAGCAGCTTGATCGCGACGCGTCGTCCGTGGCGGAGGTCGTCGGCGATGTAGACGGTGGCCATGCCGCCCTAGCCGATCTCCCGATCGACGCGGTAGCGGTCAGCGACGCCAGCTTGCAGGCGGGAGAGCAGGTCGGCCATGGAGGGCGGTGTGCGGAGGCGACGCTGCGTCGCGCGGAGCGACGCCGGGAGTGATCTTGCGACTGGAAACTAGCCGCTGGGCTCCGAGTCACAACGATCTCAGGTTCGACGCAACGGGCCATCTGCGGCCACCCAGACCCACGACGGTCGCGACAGGCGCCTTCCGTGCAAATACGGTGCCTTTGGGAGGGCGCGCCTCGGCGGGCGCTGGCGTTCGAGCACGCCGCTGACCGGCGAGTGTTCTGCTGCGGGCGCTTCAGCAGATCGTAGTCGCGATTCACCGATCGCCAGGTGCGGCGGCCGTCGGCGCGGAGCAAGAGCTCAATGCAAGCCGAGAGGGTCGCCTCCGACGCCGGCGCGTACGAGTGCGCGTGGCTGCTCTGATCCGACCGTTGACCGCGCGCGCCGCATCACCCCAGCGGAACCGGCGCCGGTTCGAGAATCACCGCATCCACCCACGACGTGAACGCGTCGCGCGGTGCGCCATACTCTGCCATATCGTTTCGTCGCCTGAGTGTTACATCTCGAGCTCCGGCCACACATCCCGCCTTGGCGGCAGCCATGATGGCGGTGTCACCGCGCAGTGTGCGGACTGCCGTGCAAAAGTGAATCGGGCGACGCTCACGCCGCGGTCGCGGTCATACCGAAGATCACCCACCGCGACGGAGTCAGCGCCGTGGGCTGTCCAGAAGGGCGCCCTGGCAAATCGCAGCCACCCAGCCACGTCGCAGCCGCTCCTCGCGAGCGCCACGAGTTCAGCGCGTGGCACATCCCAGGTCCATCCCCAGTGCACCGCCGCCGACACTGGTGCCGTAGCGCGGCGCATCGAGAGATGCTGCGCGCCGGCGGTCGTGTCAGCGTGTGCGGCGCGTGCGCACCAGGCGGCACTCAGCAGCGTCGGCGCGGCGCTTGCCCACGCCGTCGTCAGACGGTAGCGCTCTGCAGACGCATCGATCGTGATGACACGCGCACAGAGTGGATTCGCGGGGCTGGCGCTGACGATCAGATCGCGCAGTGCGAACGTGTCACGGCGTCCAGCGCCTGTTGCCTGATCGAATGGTGCCTCGCGGCGCACATGTGAGCGAGCCAGACCGGTGCCGAGTGCGAAGCAGCCGGTGACGGCCATCCACCCACCGATGCCTGCGCCGACTGCCACCGCTGGTGTCCGACGTGGGGCCAGTGTGAGCCAAACCGCGGCGCCCAGCGTGACAGTCACCGCCGCGGCAGCCGGAACCTGCGGAACCGCCCAGCTGAGGCCAATGCCGATCGCAAGGAGTGTCATCAGCGCGATCCGCGTTGTGCGGCATGCCGTGTTGCGAAGGAGTGCCGGGATCGCCATCACCCAGAGCCACGGCTCGATGATGAACACGCTGTCGCCGTACAGCCACTGCTGCGAGAACGGCGACAGCGGATGCACACCGTAGTCATTCGTGGCATCCAGCAGGATGTGGCTGAGTACGGCCACGCTCGACAACAGGATGAGCCGCCTGATATCGGTGGAGTATGTGAGTGCATTCACGGCCGAGCGCCGCAGTCCCGCGATGGCGGCGCCACTGAGCAGCGGAATCCAGATCAGTGCGGCCAGAAACGTGTGTGTATAGCCACGATGGTGCAGCAACGCGCCGAGTTCGTCGAGTCGGCCGAGTGATTGCAGGGCGGCAATCCAGAGCACGTCGGAGTCGGGCAGGTTGGCGCCAACGACTGCCGTGATTGCCGCGACGGTGGCAAAGCTTCCTCGACCCGAGCCGTCGATCGCAGATGGATTGCGCGTCCGAAGTTGTACCGCGGCGTCGGCCAGCAGCAGGCCGGCCAGGGAGTGCGTGATGTTGTCCACGAAGCGCGTGCTGGGGCGATGGCGGTGTGGCAGGTGTGGCGCGGCTGACGGAACATAGCGGCCACGGTCACTGTGGTAGTTCCGGGTCGCTCGACACCGTGCCGCACCGATGGTTAGTCAACCTCGCGAAGCCAGCGCGCGTGGCGAGTGCTGTCTGTCAATCTGCCGAGTTGCCACGCCAATCGCCTCGCGAGCTGGACGCAGTGGCTGGACACCACACTCCCGTGGCCCGTGCCATACGGACGGTGGTGCTCACCATCCCCAAGCGGCTGCGCGCGTATTGTTCGTCTCGGCGCCGGCTGCTCGGCAAGATCGCCCGCGTTGCCGCCCGCAGCGTGCCCCCCGCCAGCCCGACGCTGACCGGGGATCGCGCGCTCGCGGTCGGCATCGTCGGCTGTCTGCATACGCACGCGTCGCGTGCCAACTGGCATCCGCACGTCGCCGCACTCCGGGTTCCACGTGCATTTGGCCGTCTGAGTGCCCGAGGACGACGGCGCCTTTGCCACCCGGCTCGCGCGGTACTGCGCCCGGAATCAGGTGGCGCTGGAGCGACTGACGTATGACCGGACCACGAAGGCCGTGACGTATCGGTCCGACAAGTCCGAAGGCCTGACGGCAGGCACCGAATCTTGGCTGGCCGTGTTCACGCCGCCCCTCGCGAACAGGATGCAGCGCGCCACCGGAGTGCGTTAGTTGCTGAACGTATTGCCGAAGAACCGAAAGGAACGCGGAGGCATGTCGATTACGCCATAGTCGAGGCGCGACGGCACCCAGGAGTTGTCGCTATAAACGAAGCGGATGAAGCAGAAGCAGGGATACTCGGCGGCGTACTCCTCGAGCTCCCGCCAGTTCATGCCCTGCTGCGCCCCGACGTTCCAGTGCACCCCGACGCCTGACCGGAAGCGCGTGTTCACGGATCCCAGCTGCGGGAAGAAGTTGATATCCATCTCGCCGCCCATAGTGTGCGCGAAGGCATGGCCACGATCGCGCCCAGGGTACACCTGCGTGAATGTCCGCGCGCCGTGCTTTCGCTCGGCTGTCGTGGGTGACAGAAATTCCTTCTCGCGCTTGTGGTCGCGCGAGGCGCCCAATGTCGGCGATGAAACACCCCACACCGCGGCCAGTCGACCCTGTGATGTGTCTTTCGCTTCGTGGTCAAACAGGTAGCAGCGGAACGCCCCGGGGTGCGAGCCTACGGTGATGGTGTGCAGTTGTCCCGAGTTGGCCGGCATACGGGCATCGTGATCGATGAACAGGGTTTTGAGCGGGCCTTCAAGGTGCGCCACGGCGATGCCGACCGTCACCGGATGTCCCGCGCTGCGCGCAATCCGCTGGTACTCGTTCCACAGCGAACCATCCATTCGTTCCCCCGGAAGATTGCATTTCAGCCCACGCTCAGGGGAAAGCTGTCTGACCGTAGCCGATTTCCCTGGTTTCGGCGGGCCAAGCTCCTCAGAGATTCGGCTATTCGTCGCGCATTGCTTCTTCGAGCGCCTGCCGCCTGGAAGGCACGACCAACGACCCGCCGCGGCCCTTGATGCCAGTCTCTGTCAATCCCTTCGCCACCTGCTCTGCGGCGCTCAGTTGACTGGAATGGTACTTGGCCCAGAACTCCATGACCTCCGCGCGCGTCGGATTGTCTCCCCACGCGTTGAAGAGCGCATGTAGCGAGTTGAGTATGTCCTTGTGATCCGGCACCGGGACGCTGCCGCCAATCATCTTGCTCAGCGCCCACTGGATCGCGTTGGTGATCAGCGAAAGCCGACGATACGTCGTCCAGGATTCAACCAATTGCCATTGCGCGTCCTTGATGTCGTGCGCCGTCATGGCACTGGCCGATCTCACCCAGTAGCCGCGATCGTACCTGACGAACATGGCGCCATAAGCCTGAGGGCCAGTCAGGACCAAGGGAAGATTCATGGCACGTTGCCTGGCGTCGGCTGCTGCACTGGCCGCGCCAGCGGCCGCATCAGCAGTGGCCTTGGCTCCGCTGAGCTGCTCTACGGTCGCGCGCCCGAATGCCCATGTGCTGCGTGCCTGTTCCCAAATGCCCATGATTTCATCTTTCGTTGAAGTCGTGAGAACCCGGCAGAAGTCAAAAGTTTCGGCCTTTCGTGGTCTTGTCAAGTGCGCGTAGTGTCTTCGGGGTGCCTACTTCGCTGCCGTCCCGAGGTATCGCATCAGCGTCGGGTTGAGCGGGTGCGCACGAAAGCAGTCGAACTCCATGAAGTAGCCTTCCCTGTCGTAGCCGACGAAGGCCCGGTATCGGCCGGCGTCGTCGTCGTTGATTGCCGCACTCCGAAGCGCAAACGACTTGGCTCCTTTCACATAGCTGAACCAGCCATCGATGTCGTCGAGAATGAAGGACACATTGACGGCCTTGGTCTCCGACGATCGGTTCATCCCGCGCCGTTCATCCACCAGCCCGACGAATCCGGTGCGCGAGGCCTGATACACCTTCGCCCAGCCCTGATCGACGACCTCACGCAGGCCCAGCACCTCTTCGTAGAACGTCTCGATGGCAGGCAGGTCCTTGTAGTAGAGCCAGGTCACCGTCGCATTGAACCCGAGCCCCGCCGGCACGGTGCTGGTGGGCGACCGCACCGTGGCAGCCTCGGCCAGCAACGGAACGAAGTTTTCATTCTCCGGATGCGGATTGAATCGCTCGAACTCCAACAGATACCCCTCCGGGTCGGCGATCACGAACCCATCGTGCGCACGTCCGGGCCGCACGGTGAATGGTGACTTCGGCGAGAGTCCCCTGCTCGCCAGATAGGCGTGCCATGCCTCCAGCTGGTTCGTCAGCAGCGCCAGCGCCACTGACTTCGGTTCGTCGGCGGTGTGCATGCCTTTCGCTGCATCGACGAGAATCAGGTACGAATCAGTCGTCATGCGAAAGATGCGCGCCATCTGGTAGTCGGCCACCAGCTCCATGCCCAGCGTCTGCTGGTAGAACGTCGTCGCGCGCTCGAGATCCTTGTAGTAGAGAAAGAGATTGCTGGCCCGGATGCCGAAGTCGTGCAGCGTGCGAAAATCGCTCTGCTGCGCCAGCAACTGATTGATCCGCCACGTCGGATAACTCAGCATCCGACCGAATCGCCGCGCAATCGCTTCGCGCGCCTTACCCGTATCCGAACCCGCCAGTGTCTGCGCGCGCGCATCCGCCTTCAGCTGCAGATACTCGTCCTTCGTCGTGCCCTGATAGATCAGCAGCACATCCTTCCCTCTGGCGACATCGGCGGGGAAGAGATCGGTGATCAGCAGATCGCTTTCACGATAGAGCAAGACCTTGTTGCGCTCGGCCACCGGTCGTGCGGCCGCAACCAGGCGATCCATCTCTGCGGCGGGGAGCACCGCGCTCAGCGCGAGCTTCTTCACCCCCGAGTTCACCAGTTCGCCGAAACCAGAGATGGTACCGAGTGAGTACGAAAGCGGCTCGGGCTCTGGAGCGCCGCGCGGTGCACGGGCGCAGGAGGCGGCCACCAGCAGAACGGTGAGAGCGAAAGGAACGCCGATTCGGGGCATGGGTCGTGCGCGGTGAGTGAGTGCGGAAGAAGGGTGGGCTCGCGAAGCGTATCGCCAGAACCGGCAATTCGCCGGCATTCTGGGGAGCCGGACCATGTCCAACTCGTGACTGCCCGGCACGGCACTGGCGCCGTTGCATTGCAATATCCCACCCGACGTCATCCCAGCGCCTCGTCACCCCTCCCGAGCATCTGGAGTGCGCCCGCAGATCACCCGCAGATCACCCGCAGATCACCCATATGCTCGTGCAGGTGGCCGGCGCCTGCAGTCGATCGCGAAGAACTGGGCATCAGCGGCCACGGGCGCTGCAGCGCTGGTAGCCAGCGATCCTCGCTGGGTTCAGGAGGCAGGTGCAGCCGGCGTGACCTGAAGGCATGGGCGGAATCGGCGGGATGCTGGGTGGACTGCTCGGTGTACTGACGGACGGCTCCTCCGGCGGCACGCCGAGCGGCGGAGGCCTGGCAGCGATGCTCGACATGAACGGCGACGGCAACGCGCTGGATGACATGTGCCGGACGGACGGGAGGTTCTGACGTAGCGCTTGTGCGCGTTGTACGTCGGGTATGATTGGCACCAGCTGACTGCTTCGTTGTTGACGACCCGCACGCAGTGGTTAGGCTACTGAAAGATCAGCAGGCTTCCTCTTCCTGCCGCGACGTCATGAACTGCACCCTCATCAGACGCCCTTGGGCATTGTCGTGGGCGACCTGTCTGCTGATGCTGAGTGTCTCGGCACCCTGCGCCGTTTCGCAGGCAGGAAGGGAATTGACGGGCACGCTGCAAGGCAGCGTGATCGGTGCGCTCACGAACATCCCGTTGCCATTCGCGGTCGTGAGTATTCCGCAGCTGGCGATCGAACGATTTACCGATGCGGGCGGGCGCTTCACGCTTGCAGCGCTGCAGGCCGGTCGGTACGAAATCGTGATCCGTCGCATCGGCTACACCCCGTTTCGCGACAGCGTGCGGATCGTGGCCGGCGCGGTCGCCCGCCTGGATGCGACGCTGACCCAGATTCCTGCGCAACTCGTCCGAACCACGGTCGTCGCGATGACGAGTTGCCCGCGGCCCGGGGCGCCGGATCGCGCGCGTGATCCGATTGTGGCCGACCTGGTCTCGTTGCTCCGCGAGAACGCCGATCGGTACCGGTTGCTGGTGCAGCAGTACCCGTTCAGCTATCGGCAGGTGCGCGCGATGGGGCAGTTGGGCGATGCGTTTTTGACACTGCAGTCGGTCGATACCACGCTGAGCCGCGGTATTGCGCGCGTCACCTATCGCCCGGGAAGAATTGTCAGCCTCAGCTCGGATTCCCGGCGAGGGAAGGAGTATTCGATGAGTCTGCCGACGATCCTCGACCTGGCGGACGACCAATTCGTGCGGAATCACTGCTTCGCGTACGGCGGGGCGTCCGATCGCGAGGGTGAGACGTGGTTGCGGCTCGACGTACGTGCGGCGGACAAGATCCGGTCGCCAGATGTGCATGGCAGCTTCTATCTCGACAGCGCAACATCGGAGCTGCGTCGGATGGATCTCACGATGAGTCGCCCCGATCGGCTGCCGAAGGCGCTGCGAGGAGTGTCGGGCGTGGATGTAGTCACGTCGTTCGTGAACCTTGCCTCCGGCCTGTCGGTGATCGACAAGGTCTGTGGCCTGAACTTCCCTCGTCGGGTCGGGATCTCGGCCATCCGGACCATCCCGGCCGAGTTGCAGCAGCTGCTCGCATATCAGTTCGTCGAGCCGCCGACTGGTGTTCGGGCGAGTGGCGGTGTCGCCCCGCCAGCGGAATGGCGGGTCGGGGCGGTGCTGCCACGCAGCGTGGCGTGGTGCGCGTCGTAGCCGGGTTGCAGGCACGCGTGGCGCGTCCGATCCGACAACCGTCTACACCGTAGCGCCAGCTGCGACGATCGCATTCATCGCAGGCTGGCTGACGAAAATCGGCACATAGGCATCTGCCACCTCACCAAGCGCAGCCGATTGCCCGTCGCCCGCGGCGTCGCTCTACATGGAGTAGAAGAAGTCCTCGCGAATGATCTTCCCATCCTTCACAGTGTAGAGCGCCGCTTCTTCCATCATGAACCGATTTCCCGAGGGCTTGTTCGTCACGTCGTACTTGAAGGTGACGATGAACTGGTCGCCATTCGGCCACGGTCCGCCGAAGCTAGCCTCGTGCACGGTATGGTTGTCCTGCCACCACTGACCCTTGGCCATCACGGCGTCGATGCCTGAGACTTCCTGTTCCATCCCCGGCGCAGCGGCTGCTTCGTTGGACAGGATGTCCGTCGCGTACAGCGTGGTCATCGCTTCGTGATTCTTGCCTTGCTTGCAGAGATCGACCAGCGTGGTGGCGATCTCCATCGTGCTCATCATCGCGGTGCTCATCGGTGACACTCCTGTGACAGGCGTTTGGAGGACGGGAAGCGAGGATAGGAGATCGTCCCGCGATTCGCAACCGAGCTCAGTCGTGCCCCCAGGCGGGACTGTCCATCTCCGGCGTGTACGGCCCGACGCGTGAAGAGTGGACCAGTTTCGGGATGGACGCGCCGGCGATCTCGTGTCGTGTCGCCGCAGTCGAGTGGTATTGCACTATCGCGCGCGCCCTTCGGCATCCGCTCGCGCTCGGCTGTCCCAGCCGTAGTTTCCCTGAATGCGTCTCTCACTTCCGCAGGCCAGACTCACCGCCGCGACCTTCGCGATCGCCGCCCTGACCGCGTGCGACCGCGGCCCAGCGGTTTCCGCGCCGCCCGATCTGATTCTCGTCAATGCACACGCCTACTCCCTTCGCTGGAGCGATCCCACGCGTGAGGGTGCACCCTCGCCAGACGCGCCGTTCGACTCCGCCCGAGGGTGGTCACACGATGCCACGGCGGTCGCCGTGCGTAACGGACGAATCGTCTACGTCGGCAGCGACTCCGGTGCCTTGGCGCTACGCGGGACGACGTCGCGTGTCATCGACTTGCGCGAGGCAACGTTGCTGCCCGGGTTCGTCGACGCGCACACGCACGTGGCAGAACTCGGGCAGTCGCTCGATCGCGTCAACCTCACCGGCATTGCGACCGAAGCCGAGGCAGTGGAGCGTATCGTCCAGCGCGCCGCGACTACGCCAAGAGGCCAGTGGATACTCGCCTACGGCTGGGACGAAGGTGCATGGGCCAACCGATATCCCGACAAGCGGCTGATCTCGGCCCGCGTGCCCGATCATCCGGTGATCCTTCGCAGTCTGCACGGCTTTGCGGCCTGGGCGAATACACTGGCACTGGCCAAGGCCGGCATCACGCGCGATACGCCAGCGCCGACTGGTGGCGAAATCCGGAAGGATGCGAGCGGTGAACCGACGGGACTGGTCCTCAATCGCGCCGTGCCGTTGCTCGATGACGCGGTGCCACTGCCGTCGCCTGTGCAACGCGATGCGCAGGTGATGCGCGCCCTGCACGTGATGGCCGACGCGGGATACACCGGGGTGCACGAGGCAGGCGTTGCGCCAGATGTGCTGGCATCGTTCGAGCGTCTCGCTGCCAGCGATTCACTCCCCGTGCGTGTGTATGCGATGCTGAGTGGCCGTGACTCGGCGCTCATTCGACGCATGATTGCGCGGGGGCCTTTCACGACGTCGAACGGGATGCTTGGCGTCCGGGCCGTGAAGGCGTACTTCGATGGTGCGCTTGGTTCGCGGGGCGCGCAGCTGCTCGCCGACTACAGCGACACTCCCGGTCATCGCGGCGTGAGCGGCGGTGCGTATGGCTTCGATCGACAGGTGGTCGGTGACGCCATGGCAGCGGGGTTTCAGGTGGGGATTCACGCCATCGGTGACGCCGGCAACCGCGCCACGATCGACTTCATCGATTCCGTGATGCTGGCGGCACCGCGGGCACGCGGCCTTCGTCACCGCGTGGAGCATGCGCAGGTCGTCTCGCCGGTGGACCTTCCGCGCTTCGCGACGCTGGGGATCATCGCGTCGGTGCAGCCGCCCCACGCCGTGGAGGACAAGGGGTGGGCTGAAATCCGGCTTGGTGCGGATCGTGTGACGGGAGCGTATGCGTGGCGCACCCTTCGCAGGTCAGGTGCGGCACTCGTGTTCTCATCCGACTTGCCCGGTTCCGACTGGAGCCTGTTCTATGGTCTGCACTCGGCCATCACGCGTCAGGACACCGCTGGCACACCGCCCGGCGGCTGGTATCCGGAACAGCGGATGACGCCGGAAGAGGCGGTACGAGGGTACAGCTCGTGGAGCGCATTCGCTGGTTTCGATGAGCGGGATGCGGGAACGATCGCGGTGGGCAAGCGCGCCGACTTCACGGTGCTGGACGTCGATCCGTTCCGGCTCGCCACGCCCGCCGCGCTGCTGCGCGGGCGTGTGATGCTGACGGTGTCGCGCGGTCGCGTGACGTACTCACGCGACCGCTGATTCAGGCGCCGTCAGACGCGCAGTGCCGCCGGTAGTGCCTCGACGAAGGACTTCATTTCCTCGGGCGTCCCGATGCTCACGCGCGACCAGTCCATGTACGGCGGGAAGTTCCGGCCGGTCAGGAACCCCTGCTCCTTCATTGCGGCGCGGAACCGGTCATTCGGCATGCCGGCCTGGAAGAAGACGAAGTTCGTCTGTGACGCAGCCACGCGCTTGCCCATCGCCGTCAACGTCGACGTCAACAGCGCGCGGCCATCACGATTGCGCCCCTTCACGAACTCCTGATACGAGGTGTCCGCGAGCGAGGCGATCGCCGCCTGCATCCCGAAGGCATTCGGATTACCCGTCATCCGTTCCTCGAGTCGTTCCACGATGTCCGGCCGGGCAATCGCGAAGCCGACACGCAGCCCGGCCAGCCCGTGTATCTTCGACGCGGTCCGCGACACGATGATGTTCTCACCCTTGAGCACCAGGTCCGTCATCGAGCGATGGCCGGGCGTGTCGACGAAATCATGGTACGCCTCGTCCACGATCACCAGCGCGCGATGCTGCGTGGCGCTGACGAAGCTCCGAATCTGCTGTGCGTCGGAGACGGTGCTGGTCGGATTGTTCGGATTGCAGACGAAGACGAGTCCGACGGCGTTGGTGATGCGTGTGTCCATGGCCGCAAAATCATGACCCAGATCGGCCGTCAGCGGAACCTTGCGCACCGTCGCGCCCATGGTTTCGGCGTAGCTGGGCAGCCCTTCGAACGTCGGCCACGGGATGACCACTTCGCGTCCCTGAAGCCCATACGCCAGCGCTGCAACCGACAGCGTCTCGCTCGATCCCTGCGTGATCAGCACATTGGATGGATCGACGCCGGCGTGCTTTGCAAACGCTCGCTTCAGCGCACCGTTCGATTGCAGATCGTATTGACTGTGCTCCCACCAGCCGGTCGTGATGCCGTCCTTTGCCTTCGGCGACATGCCGAACGGATTCTCGTTGAACGCCAGACGGATCGGTCCGGCCGCGCGTCTCGCTTCCGTGGCACTGGCTTCCATCTCGAGCAGCCGGTCGTGATAGGTGCCGACGCCGTCGAGTTTCTGGGCCGCACCGAGCGCGGGCAAAACCTTCGGAAGCAGCACCGACGACCCGGCAGCAAGGCCGGTGGAGATCAGCCACTGACGACGATTCACGGGAGCGGACATGGAAGCCTCGGGGGGACCGGGTGGGCGCGCTGCGTCCGTCAGAATAGCACGATCGCGCCGTGACTGGTGAGTCCTTGCCCCCGGCCGCCGGTTACCGCCCCCGCAATCCGGCCCGCAGTCCGATCGTGGCCTGGCGCTGAAATGCCGCCGTCCACCCACTCGGCCGCTGATCGAAGAGATTCACGACGCCAAGTGACAGCTCGACCGGATGCTGCAGCCCGAGCCGGACCTGCCCATCGACCGACAGGAAGCCGCCCTGTGTGATCGCGCCACGTGGCGCCGAGCCGGTGTAGCGGGTCGAGAGGTCGCCCGCGACGCCGCCGAAAGTCTGCCACTGTCTGGAGAGCGCGACTCTCGCCGTGTGCCGGGAGCGACCGTCCAGGGTCGCGCCCGTCAGCAGATCGCGGGCGCGCAGGTAGTCGTAGCCAATGGCCAGTTCGGCCGATTGCCGGTTGAGACGAACGTTCGTCTCGATGCCTTCGGTCCGTGCACGTTCGACGTTGATGTTCTGAAACACCAGCAGCCCGGCCGCATTGGTGCCAGTGTTCCGCGTCGCGATCAGGTTCGAGAGCGCATTGCGATACCCCTCGACTTCCAGCGCCACTCCATCGGCCGGTGCCCACGTGCCGCCCGCGCTGCTGCTCCACGACGACTCCGGTCGCAACGCGTCGTTGCCGATGATCTGATAGCCCGCGGCGCCGTTGATGAAGGTGTAGCGCAACTCCTTGAATGCCGGAGCGCGGAATCCTCGCGCCACATTCGCCCGCCAACGCCACGCAGGCGAGGATTGCCAGACGGCGCCGACGCTCGGTGAGATGGCGTTGCCCCAGAGTGAACTCGAGCTCGAGCGCGCGCCGACGGTGACCAGCACCGGGCCGAGTGACCACGCATCGCGCGCGAAGAACTCGAGGACGCGATCGTTCACGCTGTCGCCGTCGATCTTGTTCGGCGCGACGATGCCGCGGGCGCTGAACTGCATGCCGACATCGAGCGAATGTGTCGACACTGCGCGGGTGAATGCCACCAGCCCGCGCGCCAGTTGCTCACGCTGCTCGAGCGAATCAGCCGAGCCGGCGATTGGCAGATCGCCGAGCGCTTCGCGGAACTGGTAGGCATAGCGCTGCCCGAAGACACGGGCGCGCAGCTGCCCGCCGCCGGTTCGCGCTTGCATTTCGACGAACCCCTGTGTCGATCGGTCGTCGATGAAGCCGTTGAACCCCGCACCAACCGGCCAGCGTTGCCGCTGCTGTGTCATGGTCAGGTCGGTCCGCAGCGAGACGCGATCGGAGACGCGAATCCTGGTGTCGCCGCGAAAATCATAGACGCGGTCGAGCGTGGACCCCGTGGCGTTGATCGCGGTCACGCGATCCGACTGGCGCCAGCCGCCACTGAGGCGCACACCGACCGGGCCGAAACTGTTGCTGATCTCGGCCGACGATTCCCGTCGCCCGAGTTCACCGGTCCGCACGGTGACATCGCTCGTCAACCGCGACGTTGGCGCCGCCGTGACCAGATTGATCACGCCGCCGAGTGCTTCGCTGCCGTACTCCACGCTGGACGGGCCTTTCACGACTTCGATCCGTTCTGCCGCGAGTGTCGACAGCCGACCGATGTCGCGATTCCCGGTCATCGCGCCGGCCACAGGCTCGCCGTCGACGAGGACCAGCACGCGCGACTGATCGAGCCCTCGAATGGCAATCGACGTCTGCGCCGGCGGTGAGCCGATCTCCTGCAGGCCGGGAATGCGGCGGAGCAGCTGATTGGCCGAGACTGCGTTCGCGGCGGCGATATCCGCCTTCGACAGCACCGTGACGCTCGCTGGTGTGTCGCCGACGCGGATTTCACGCTGCCCGACCGTCGTGACGACACGATCGAGCATGGTCGGCACCGGTTCCAGCACCACGCGCAGCTCGGTCACCGAAATTCGGAGGCGCTGTTCGCGAAAACCGAGGGCGCGCACCCGAAGACTGTCACCGACGTTCGCACTCACCCGAAACCGTCCTTCGGCATCGGTGCGTACGCGGGCGCCAACCGGGAGCACGCTCACTTCCGCTGATGCCACGATTGCACCTGAACTCCCGGAGCCGACCACCAGCCCGCAGATGCCTTGCGCCGTCAACGGCGCCGCCGACACCATCACCCCAAGGCACATCGCGGCCAGCAGCGACGACAATCGTCGCTGCTGGCCGCTGCCCCGATGTGGCGACCTACCACCGATCATCGGATGCGGGCGTATCGCAGAGTGGGGAAGCCGCCGGAACCCGACGTACCGTAGTAGCCGATCACCTGCAGCTTGTACGTCTTCGTCCCGCGGCGGATCAGATACGTGTTGAATGATGGCGAGAGCCGCTGGTCGTTGTTCAGGTCGTAGCGGAACGGACCGCTCACGTCTTCGATCGAGTTCGGGATCGGGCCGGTGAGCACCGAGAGGTATTGGGCGTACTCGGGCGCGTCGCCCGCCGCGGTGGTGCCGGCGAACCCAGGTGTCGCTTCGCCCGGATAGGTGCCGACGTTGCACGCCGTGTTCACGCCCAGTTCGTACACCGACGGCGAAACGAGAATGTCCCAGTTGCACCCGTTCGGCGTCACGGCGGCGCCGGTTGCGAGGTCGATCGAAAGCGGTGCACTACCGGTTGCGATCGTAAAGGCCCGTGTCGCACCGAGCGTCGTGCCGGCCTGTGCGCGCGACTCGAAGCTGATCGAGGTCAGGGCGCGTCCGGCAAAGGTGATGGCGGTCACACGAATCAGGGCGAAGGCACCGTTCGCACGGCGTACCTTCCAGAAGGCCGCGCTGTTGGCAGTCGGCGTGGCGCGACCCACGTTGAGGAACGCGTTCGCATTCGGAATCAACCGATCTGCCTTGAAGAACGAGTCCGCCGGAATCTGCGCGTCGCGGATCGAGTCGAACGCGGCCAGTGTGTTCTGGTTGGTGAGGGCGAGGACTTGCGCTGCGGTCGCAGTCCTGTTGTTGCCGAGGGAATGACCCGTGCCGCCACCAGCGCCGGACACACCACCGTTGACGCGGACTTCGTAGCGTCGCAGCGCGACGTCCCAGCTGGCGGTACGGGGCACCAGGCCGCGTGAGTCGAAGCTGAAGTACACCAGCGTGTCCGTGGAGCTGGCGTTCACCGGCCCGGCCACCACGACGGCGTTCAGTGCTGGCCCCTGACCCGTGATCGGGTCGGTGACGGTCGTCTCGGATTCACCGCAGGCCGCCAGCGCCAGAAGCAGTATCGGGGCGCGGAACGCGAGGGATTGGATTCTCATCATGCAAGCCGTCATTTGGGGCAAGTGTTCAAAACGCGCGGGAATGTTCTCCCGTATGGTGCGTAAACCCGTTCGCCCTCTCAAGTTCGGAACACTACGGATGGCCCTGCGGTATCGCGCTCGGCAGCACGCGTCCGCTAGTCTTCCACTGGCGCCGTACTTCTACCTCCCGCGCCAGCGGTGCCCCCTCGCCTTGCTTCTCGTCCGATGTCGCTACCCCGTCGCACATTTCTCAGCTGGATAGGCACGGCCTCGCTGCTCGGTACGGCTGGAACGCCGTCGATGGCCGGTGCCTCACGGCGACGGCGCGACGCACTCGTCGACGACCATGCCCAGCCCGTCGCCGAGACGTGGGACATGAGCTGGACGGCCCGTGTGACGGGGAAGTACAAGGCGGTGTTCGACTCGCCAGAGGCGCACAGTGGCGCCTGTCTCTTATACACATCTCCGAGCCCACGAGACTAAGGCGAATCTCGTATGCCGTCTTCTGCTTGAAAA
>ENA-ORBV01006859-ORBV01006859.1-microbial-mat-metagenome-genome-assembly--contig:-NODE-6859-length-19852-cov-6.743059_pt1 | contig 19852 bp, 18 predicted proteins | sample MGYA00237777_ERZ505514 | MGnify/ENA primary metagenome ERZ505514 (study PRJEB26160, sample SAMN06269048) | microbial mat metagenome | isolation source: Oligotrophic lake microbial mat | place... | reverse complement strand
GGGGCGCGAGTGGTGCTCCAGGACCGCCCGGTCAATAGAGCGGAAGAATCTATCCGCGTCGATGTCTATCTCGTCGGTCTTTCCGCCGTGGCCGTGGTGCATCGCGTGGCTCCCACCGCCAACGCCCCCGTAGGATGCGACCGTCAGGTGCGGCTCGGTGAGCTCCGTACCGAGCGCGTCGGTGATCGTGCGCGGCACCCCGGCTGCCAGCTCCACCTCTTCCAGGGCGTCACGATTTCCTTCAAAAAGACGGATCTTGTCGAGACTCAAACCAAGTACCTGATATCGGTCGATCGATTGGGAGAACTGCCACAACGGTTTGAGGTGAAAGCTCTCCCCCACGACCACCAATTCGGTGACCGGACGCGGCAGACGGAACACGCGAAAGCGGTCCGGAGCGGCCAGTACCCCTAATCCGTCAAGCGTGTGGTTCCAGAAGTCGTGGTCGGACGCGAGCGCGTCGAATGGCTTCAGCAGCAAGCGAGTCTCGCTCTCAGAATAGGCCTGCAGGAGAGATGCTTCGAGCTCCTTCACCAAGTTTCGAAACCGGATCGGGTCCTGCTGGTTCTCTGGATGCCGTCGATGTGTCGGCTGGTACAGTGAGAGACACGGTGCCGATTGAGGGCCCACAAGTTCGGTGAGCGATTCTTTTGAGGGTGAAGTCATCGTTTCTCCTTTGGTAGTGTAATCATCTGTCGCACCTGTCGGGGCACGTACGTCACTCTTCCGCCACCGGGCCACATCCGGGTTGTCCACGAATACGAACATCGCGCGCCGGGCTGGTCTGCGTTCGAAACGACGCGCTCAAAACGATGAGCCACCATTGGTCGCTGCTTACCTTAACGCTGTTAGTAATACCCATCACCGTTCCGGCCCACTTCCCGACCACCGTTTGTCCACTATTCGCCCGAGTAGCAGTAGCAGCGGAGTAAGCGTCCATCGTGACGCCTCTGCACATCATGCCTTGATCGGCAACTACTCACTGGTCACGCCGAGGAGCGCTTTTCATTCAGCGTCGTGCGAATTGCAAGGCTCGCGGACTCCATCTGTGCATTTTACACGGACGCTGGTTGAGCCTTAGTACCAGAAATAGCCTGCGATAATCACCACGATGAAGCTGACGATGCCGACGATGGCCAAAATTCGGATCAGCGGTGACCTAGGTTGATGCAGACGCGGTGATTGGGAGTCATCTGACTGTTGGTTAGGTGTTTTGTGGATTAATGGCTGTTCGTAAGGCATGACTCCTCCTTCAATCGTGGTTCACGCTACTCCTAAAGCGCTAGTCCAAGTCATGCCAATCGCCGGCTTAGTAGTCGAAAGCCGAACGACCGTTTGGTCGTCACTCGTTCCGGCAATTCGAGGCGTACTACGCCGGTGTGCGGCTGTCGACCACCCCGCAATTGAGGTCGAAGCGATCCAGCCTGTCTGCGGCGTTTCGTGTTGGTCATTTTCATCGCTGTACTTGGGTGCCACAATCAATTGAACAGAAGACAAAGAGACGCGGAGATCAGATGAGAGGAAATTGCACGGTTCACCGTCACCCCCCCTCACATCGCCTTTTTCGGTCGCTGCGTTTCCGCGTCCCCTGTTCGATGTTGGCCTTCCTCTGACGTCACCAAAGACCCACACGAAACGACGCTGAGCTAGTTGTTTCATTTTTAATTGCAAAGTGAGTGCGTGGTTATTGCTGCCGATAGAGTCAATGACAGAGTTCTTGCTAGGCTTTGATGGTTGCTGGCTTCGGAGATGGGGTTTCCGCTTGAGTGGTTGGCGATTTTTCTTTTCCTGCTTCGGCGCCCGGCGGGGTCTTGATCCTCAACAGTCGGGCATTGATGGCGACGATGACTGTGCTCGCCGACATCAGCACCGCGCCCATGGCAGGACTCAGCAGCACACCCCAGGCGTAGAGCGCGCCGGCCGCCAGCGGGAGCGCGATGACGTTGTAGCCGGTGGCCCAAACGAGATTTTGAATCATCTTCCGATAAGTTGCGCGGGAGAGCTTCAGAATGGCGACGACATCCAGCGGATTGCTGCGTACCAGAATCACGTCGGCGGTTTCGACCGCCACATCGGAACCGGCGCCGATGGCGATGCCCAGATCAGCCTGCGCCAGAGCCGGCGCATCGTTCACGCCGTCGCCCGTCATCGCTACGAGGACACCACGCGCCTGGACCTCTTTCACTTTGGCGGCCTTGTCCTGCGGAAGAACTTCGGCGAAGAACTCGTCCAGCCCGACCTGGTCCGCGACCCACTTGGCCGTCGCCTTGTTGTCGCCGGTGAGCATCAGGCAGCGGATACCCTGTGCCTTGAGCGCATCGATGGCCTGCTTGGCTTCGGGTCGAATGATGTCGGCCAGCGCGATCGCACCTTTCAACTGATCGTCCACCAGAACAAACACGACCGTCTTACCCTGGGCTTGCAGAGGCTCTACGCGCGGATCGCTCAGCTCGATATTCTTGTCGCGCAGGTAACCAGGGCTCACCACTTTCACGTCTTTCCCGTCCACCCGCCCCTCGACTCCCTTGCCGGTGATGCTCTTGAAACCTTCGACGGGCTTTTTGTCCTTGGATGCGGCAGCGATGGCCTTGGCGATGGGGTGTTCGGAATTGGCATCCACGGAGGCGGCGTACGTGCGCAGGGTTTCTTCGCTGATGTCCTTGCCCAATAGCAAGGTGTCAGTCACCCCGAATTTTCCCTCCGTAAGCGTGCCTGTTTTATCGAAGATGATGGCCCCCAGTTTGCGAGCGCCCTCGAAAGCAGCCCGGTTGCGAATGAGCAGGCCGTTCTTCGCGGCCAAGGCTGTGGAAACAGCCACCACCAGGGGCACGGCGAGTCCCAGTGCATGCGGGCAAGCGATGACCATCACGGTCACCGTGCGTTCGATGGCGAACGCGAAATCCTCGCCCATGAGGATTTGCCAGATCACAAAGGTGAGGACGCCGCCTCCAAGAGCAATGATGGTGAGCCACATCGCCGCGGTGTTAGCGAGGTCTTGAGTTTTCGATTTGCTCTGCTGCGCCTGTTTGACCAGGTCGATGACCTGCGAGAGAAACGAATCCTTGCCGGTGCCCTTGACCTCGATGGTGAGCGAGCCTTCCCCATTGATGGCCCCCCCGATCACTTTGCCGCCTTTCTTTTTGGCGACCGGGGACGATTCACCGGTCAGCATCGCTTCATCGACGGAGCTCTCGCCGTCGACGATGACACCGTCTGCCGGGATTTTCTCGCCAGGCTTGATCAGGACCTTGTCATTGACCGAAAGCTCGCCGAGCGGCACGTCCTTCACGGAGCCATCAGCCATGAGCTTGTGCGCGTCGGAGGGCATGAGCTTGGCCAGCGCCTCCAACGCCCGCGAAGCTCCCATCACCGACTTCATTTCGATCCAATGCCCGAGCAGCATGATGTCGATGAGGGAGGCGAGCTCCCAGAAGAACATCTTGCCGGTTAAGCCGAACACGACCGCACTGCTGTAGATATACGCCGTCGCGATGGCGACGGAGATGAGCACCCGCATCCCTGGCTGGCGGGCCTTGATCTCCTCGACCAAGCCCTTGAGGAACGGCCAGCCGCCATACCAGAAGACCACGGACGACAGGCCGAACAGCACGTACACGTCGCCGGGGAATCGGATGGCTTCGCGCAGTCCCACCAGCGACTGGAGCATCGGCGAGAGCGCGAGAATCGGTAGTGTCAGCGCCAACGAAATCCAGAACCGCGTGCGGAAATCCGCCGCCATGTGGGCGTGATGGTCGCCTTCGGCGGGCGGCTTTTTTCCTTCGGCATTTGCCTCGGCCTCCAGCCAGTTCTGTTTATCGTGACCCGGTGGACGACCCTCCTTTTCATAGATGGCATAGGCCTTCTTGGCCAACTCGTCATGCGCCGTCTGAGAGTCGGTGGGCTTTTCAGTGTCGTGTTCGTGTTTTTTCATTGGGGACCTCTCGTCGTCTCCATGCCTCTTGCACCAGCGCTGCCGCAGTCCGTGAGCCGGAAATGGCTCCCAGGGTCTATGCGGAGTTATTTTCCGTAATTCATGCTGGTTCCATGCTGGGCAGGTATGTTCCACGCCGGGCTGCGTGGTTGCATTGTGCGCGCTGCTGCAGGGCGCGTTGTGCTGCCTCGGTGTTGGCGGCGTCGCCGCGCCAGATCGCCAGCACGGGCTGCTGCAGTGCACGGGAAAAGGAGAACGTCACGGCCCAGGGCAGGCGCGTCCCGAAGTGGACGTGCATAGCGTTGAGCCGCTCCGTGGCCTGTTCGGGCGTCTGTCCACCGGAGAGAAAAGCCACCCCAGGAACGGCGGCAGGAACCGTGCGCCACAGGCAGCCAATCGTCGCCTCGGCAATCATGCCCGCAGAGACAGATCCGGCGGCGGATTCAGTCGATCTGGTTCCAGGCACGACCATGTTTGGTTTGAGAATGATGCCTTCGAGCAGCACGCGTTGGCTATGCAGCTGGGCGAACACCGCATGCAGGACGGTTTCAGTCACTTCGCGACACCGCGCGAGGGAATGGTCGCCGTCCATCAGCACCTCCGGCTCGACGATCGGGACCAGGCCAGCTTCCTGGGACAAAGCGGCATAACGTGCCAGGGCGTGAGCATTGGCTTCGATGCACCCACGGCTGGGCAGGTCATCGCTGACAGCGAACACCGCCCGCCACTTGGCGAAACGGGCGCCCAGACGCGCATAGCCGCCGAGCCGCTCGCGTAATCCATCCAGGCCCTCAGTGATGAACTCACCGGATTGCCCGGCAAGGCTGTGGGTGCCGTCATCAACCTTGATGCCCGGAATGATGCCCGCTGCGATGAGCACGGCGATCATCGGCGTTCCGTCCAGCGTGTGCTGGTGAATGGTTTCGTCGTAGAGGATCACTCCGCTGATGGAGTCGCTGATCCCAGGTGTAGTCACCAGCAAATCGCGGTAGGCGCGTCGGAAGTCCTCGTTCTGAGGGATCCCGAGCGCGGCGAAACGCTTGTTGCAGGTCGGCGTGCTTTCATCCATCGCCAACAACCCTTTGTTGTCGGCGACCAGGGCAGCAGCAGTGTTGATCAGGGTTTGGTTATTCATTGGTGGCCTGTGGTCTCGATGGTGAGTTTTTACCTGCGTCCGGGGTACTTCGCAAAATGCCTTCGCAGGTGATCTCTTTGCTGGTCGGAAACCCTGATGACGTTTTCATGTTTGCTCCAAGCCAGGCACGTTCTTGAGCGCCGAGCGCGCGTGTGCCAAGTGCTCGTCCATCTTCGAGCGGTCATGGATGGCCTGAAGGGTGCGTCCGGAAAGTTCATCGATCAAATCTACTTGCTCGCTTAGCGCCCGCCGTCGGTCCGGGCGCGTTGTCAGACTTCCTATGGTTTGCAGCGCTCCAAGCATGCGCGACATGATAGCGACATTGCCACTCGCGCTGCTGCGGATCTGGTCACACGCTTCGGTCAGCAAGCCCTCGAAGCTTGGCCCCTTGGCGATCACGCGCAGCTCCCCGTCATCGTAGCGATGCGGTGAGTGTATTTGCCGGGTCGCCAGCCGCGAAAGAATCGCCGTCAAATAATCCACGCACGTTATGGCGGTGGAGACGTCGTTGACACCGGGCGAGAGTGCCTTCAACGCTACATCGACGAGTTGCCGGATACCGAAGGCAACGTCCTGCTCCACGGTACGGTAGCAGTGGGTGCTGAAAGCCGCCTGCAAGGCCGTAACCGTTTCTCGATTCAGCGACCCTGCGAGAGCGACGGACACCAGCGCCGTTTCCTCGACCGCGAACTCGCCGATGGCGCGCTCAATGCGCACGATGGTCCTCTGCTCACACGCCACCTGGAGGAGCGCATCGTAGTCGACACTCTGGATGTAGCCGCTCTCCCTGACCGGGACAGCACGCCATTTCCGCTCCGGCGGCGTCTGTTGCATCGGATCTTCAACGTCTTCGCCCGGCTCCCGCCCGAGTTGCTGGGGAAAAAGTTTATCTATGGCGCTGATGGTCTCTGTGGCTACGGACGAAATGATAGCAGACGCTTGAATCGAAGAAGCGATGTGATGGATGAAGAAGATGAGCACGCCAACGCTGCCGATCGCGAGTACCACCCCCACGAATACCGCGATACTCGGGACAAACATGCCCTCATCGCCGCTACGAATGGCACGAATGACGATCAAGCAGTAGACAAAGATACCGGCGAATATGCCGAGAATGGCCTGGGTGGTCCGACTCTTTATGAAGTTCCGCAATATGCGTGAGGTGTATTGGCTCGAAGCCAGCGCCAGCGCCACCAAAACAACGGAGAACGTGACGCCTACCACCGACATCATCGAACTGGCGATGGTGGACATCAGCGCTTGCGCGCCCGTCGCTCCGGCTCCAAACAGACGTGGCCACTGCGCCAGCAAGCGATCGCTCGTCATAGCGTCTGCTTCGATCATGACTGCCGAAAAGACCATGCACACCGCGACAATCACCGAGGGGAAGAACCAGAAGCTCGACCACACATCGTTCCAGATACGCCTGGGCCAATTCATTATCCGTTCCATTTCCAGTTACGGATCTCTGGCAGGTCTTGGCCGTGGATGCCGATGTAGCGCCGGTGTTCACTGAGCTTGTCCGTGAGCTGCTGCTTGAGGGCGAGGCCCTGGTCGCCGGTCTGCGGCACGCGATTGATGACGTCCATCGCCAGGTGGAAACGGTCCAAATCGTTGAGCACCGTCATGTCGAACGGCGTGGTGATGGTGCCCTCTTCCTTGTAGCCGCGCACGTGGATGTTGTCGTGATTGGTGCGACGGTAGGTCAGGCGATGGATCAGCCAGGGATAGGCGTGAAAGGCAAATATGACCGGCTTGTCCTTGGTAAAAATATCGTCGAAATCGACGTCGTTCAGTCCGTGCGGGTGCTCGGATTCCGGCTGCAACTTCATCAAATTGACGACATTGACGACGCGGATGCGCAGGGTCGGTAGGTGCTCGCGCAGAATCGACACCGCAGCCAGGGTCTCTAGGGTCGGCACGTCGCCACAGCAGGCCATGACCACATCCGTAGTCGCGTCTTGGTCATTGCTGGCCCATTGCCAGATGCCGATACCTGCGCGGCAATGTGTGACGGCGGCGTCCATCGTCAGCCATTGCGGTGCAGGGTGCTTGCCGGCAATCACCACGTTAACGTAGTGCCGACTGCGCAGGCAGTGGTCCATAACTGATAACAAGCAGTTGGCATCTGGCGGGAGATACACCCGCACGATTTCGGCCTTTTTGTTCATGACGTGGTCGATGAAGCCGGGATCCTGATGGGTGAAGCCGTTGTGATCCTGACGCCAGACATGCGAGGCCAGCAGGTAGTTCAGTGAAGCGATCTTGCGTCGCCAGGGCAGATGGTTGGTGACCTTCAGCCATTTGGCGTGCTGGTTGAACATTGAATCGATGATGTGAATGAAGGCTTCGTAGCAGTTGAACAGTCCATGGCGGCCGGTGAGCAGATAGCCTTCCAGCCAGCCTTGGCATTGGTGTTCGCTAAGCATCGAATCCAAGACCCGTCCGTCGGGGGCGAGGAATTCGTCAGTCGGCACCATCGTGGCATCCCACTGGCGCGCGGTCTGTTCGAAGATGGCTCCGAGCCCATTGGAGATCGTCTCGTCCGGCCCGAAGACGCGGAAATTCCGCTGCTTCTGATTCAACTGTGCGACATCGCGTAAGAACGGGCCGAGCACCCGCGTATCGCCACCACCACGTGTTCCAGGCACGGGCACACTCTGGGCATAGTCGCGGAAATCTGGAAACTTTAGCTCGCGCAGCAGCATGCCGCCATTGGCGTGCGGGTTGGCGCCCATCCGCCGATCTCCTATGGGTGCCAGCGCAGCCAATTCCGAATTCAGGACGCCCGCTGCATCGAAGAGCTCTTCCGGTCGGTAACTTTTTAGCCAGTTTTCCAGCAGCGTGAGATGCTCGGGATGGGTGGCCGGATCGGATAGCGGTACTTGGTGGGCGCGGAAAGTGCCCTCGATTTGCACGCCATCGACGACCTTCGGCCCGGTCCAGCCCTTGGGCGAGATGAGGACGATCATCGGCCAGCGGCGGCGTTCGCTATTGCCGTGGACGCGGGCGTCGTGCTGGATCTTGCGGATCTGCGCCACCGCCGTGTCGAGCATGGTGGCCATGGCCTCATGCATCGGTCCGGGCTCATGCCCTTCGACGTAATAGGGCGCCCAGCCGTAGCCGCGCAGCAAGTTATCTAATTCCTCCCGTGAGATGCGGGCCAAAATAGTCGGATTCGCGATCTTGTAACCGTTGAGGTGCAGAATCGGCAGCACCGCACCGTCAGTGACAGCATTCAGGAATTTGTTCGAGTGCCAGGCGGTGGCGAGCGGCCCGGTCTCTGCTTCACCATCGCCGACCACGCAGGCGACGATGAGATCGGGGTTGTCGAACACCGCGCCGAACGAATGGCTGAGCGAATAGCCCAGCTCACCCCCCTCATGGATCGAGCCGGGTGTTTCTGGCGAGGCATGACTGGGAATGCCACCAGGAAACGAGAATTGCAGAAAGAGTTTTCGCAGGCCTGCCTCGTCCTGGGTGATCTCGGGATAGACCTCGCTGTAGGTCCCTTCGAGGTAGGTGTTGGCAACCACGGCCGGGCCGCCGTGTCCGGGACCAGAGACGTAGATCATATCCAGGTCATTTTTCTTAATGACGCGATTGAGATGAACGTAGATGAAGTTCTGTCCCGGGGTCGTGCCCCAGTGACCCAACAACATATGCTTGATGTCGGCGAGCGCCAAAGGGCGTTTCAAGAGCGGATTGTCGAACAGGTAGATCTGACCGACCGAGAGGTAATTGGCGGCGCGCCAATAGGCATCCATGCGCTGCAATTCTTGTGCGTCCAGGGTCGTTGCTGCGAGGGTCAAAGCGGTGTTGGTCATGGGGTCCTGTCCTTGGTCGGGGAAGAGTTGCTGCGAATACGAAGAACCGATCGGGCGATCATGAGTTCCTCGTCGGTAGGGATGACGCGGACCGCAACTCGGCTGGCATCGGTGGATATCACTGCCGCGTGCTCGGCATTGCGCGCCACATCCAGTTCGATGCCGAGAAACTCAAGGCCGCTGCAGATCCGCGCCCGGACCGGTGCCGCGTGTTCACCGATACCGCCGGTAAACACCAGCGTGTCGAGTCCACTGAGCGCAGCCGCGTAAGCCCCCACGTACTTCTTCGCCTGATAGCAGAAATGCGCCACCGCCTCGGCCGAGCGGATGTCCGTGTCCTCCTGGGCCAGCAGATCACGCATATCAGAACTGGTCTCGGATAGGCCTAGCAATCCCGACTCGTGATTGGCCATGTAAAAAAAGCGTTCGCTCGACAGCAGGTCGGTCCGCTCCAGGTAGGGAGCCAGACCAGGATCCAGGTCCCCCGAGCGCGTGCCCATGGGCATGCCCGCAGTCGGCGTGAACCCCATGCTGGTGTCGATGCTGTGGCCGCCATGAACAGCGGTCAAACTCGCCCCATTGCCCAGATGAGCGAGGATGACGCGGCCATGGGCTGCGCCGGCACCAGCCACGCGCGCCAGTTCCTCCATCAGGAACGCATAGGACAGGCCGTGAAAACCGTAACGGCGGATCCCCAGCGCCTGGTAACGCCTGGGGATCGGCAGCATGCTCGCCACGCGTGGCATGGCGTGGTGGAATGCCGTGTCGAAGCAGGCCACCTGCACCAGGTCAGGGTGACGCGTCTGGAACGCCTCAATCAGTTCGATTTCCCGCGGCAGATGGTCCGGGTCCAATGGGCTAAGTCGGTGCAATTCTTTCAGGAGGTCCTGCGTAACGGTCTCGGGTTGCGCGTGCGCCATGCCGTGGACCACACGGTGCCCGACGGCAGTTACCGCAGCGAAACACGGCTGTGATTCGAGCCATTCAAGCAGCAGGATCGCCGCCGAACGCTGATCATGGGCGGCGAAACCTACCCTGCGCTGGGGGCTACCGCTAAAGTCCGTGAACGTAAGACCGGTGTCAGGCAGCCCAATGCGCTCAACGGTGCCGCGGAGTGCGGGGGTCAACGACGCACCGTCCCGGTACACCGCCAAGCGGATGCTCGACGATCCGCCATTGATGACCAAGATACTTGGTTCAGTGGAGGCCATGGCTGACCCGATCGTCATCGCGCAGGCCGTAAGCGGCCAATTGAGCTCGGGTAGATGCGAGGTCCGCATGCAGCACGCTGCGGATCCCCAGGCCTTGTGCGATCTCGACGAACATCGCCGTGTTTTCCAGATAGACCACCTGGCTGGGCAGGGCCTGGGAAAAATCTAAGGCGAAACGGAATAGCCCGGCATCGGGTTTGCGTATGCCGACAAAGCAGGACGAGACGAAACCGTCGATAAGATCGGCCAGGCAGAAGGTCCGGATGCGATACGCATTCAATTCGCGGCCCTCATTGCTGACGGCAATGACCTTCAGGCCATAGGTGGCCTTGAGACGTGCGACCATTTTGAGCATCTCGGGAAATGGATGAGACTGCGCGAACATGAAGCTGCGGAACTGGCCCCGTGTAAAAGTCCGCCTGCCCTGGAAAACCACCTGATCCAGGTAATCGTCCAAGGTAATTTTTCCTGTCTCGTAGGTGCCGAAGATCAGGCGATGCCGAGCGTCCATCTCGGCATATGATAACTTGAAGTGTCGAGCCGCTCGGCGACGGGCGAGGTGATCCCAGCCATTGGTCAGCAAGACGCCGCCAATATCGACGAACAGACAGGTGCATGCGACTAACGTTTTATGCTGCGGTCGGCGGAGAGATGGTGTCATTGCTGAGACCTGACGGGCTGCTTATTATTCGGTTTTGCCACACCATCGCGAAGCGCCGTGTCCTGCTGCGTGGAGTGGGGCGGACGCCGCAAGGCACCGTCGATCATGACCGCGGAAAGATGCGATTTCGCTGCGCCGGTCAGGGATTCATACCCTGAAATCACATCGAAGAGTTCCTCGTCAATCGAGCTTTGACGCAAGCGGTTGAAGGATTGGCGGAGGTCTTCCAAGGTTTCTGCGATGTTGCGATCAGCGCGCTCCATGGCTGCCAGGCGACTGGCGTTTTCGCTGGCCAGGGATTCGGCGCAGGCCCGATAGAGCGAGATGAACAAATACTCGCGGACATACGCCCGCAACGTCGCCGAAGCGTCCCCCATCACTTCGGGTCTGATGGTGGTCGGCCAAGCGACGTTGGCCAACCCGTCCTGCCATTGCCGGTCGAGGGGCAACAACCGTTGGGTGACCGGCTCATACAACGAACCGGACTTCGGCCGGTTGTGAAATACATACAGTTGCAGGTGTTCGCCCGTGGCCCGTTTCGCTTCGATGGCGATTTGAATTTCCCCGACCAGCGACGTGATGGCAATCACCGCATTCGGCACATGGAAGAGGCCGATCAGCGGGAACTCGGCATCGTCCAGACGGGCATGCACACGTTCGCCAACCGCCCAGCACTCCGCCTTCCCCGGCAGGGCAGCAAGGGTTGTGATGGCGTGATCGGCGACGATTTGATTGAACTGGCCAACCAATCCCTGATCGGACCCGAAGACGATGGCGCCGATCGTGCCGGTCTGGGTGGCTGCATCCTTCGCTACTGCGCCGGTGGTCTGGTCGAGATCGCGGAAACACGCTCCCAATCCCAATTCCACCGTGCGGTAGTAATCGGCCAAAGCTCGAACGGATTTTTCATAGTGCCCGATATGCGACGCAGCGATCGCCTTCATGGTGCGGACCACGGATTGCAGATCGCCCGCGGTATGCAGCTGTCGGCGCAGACTGGCAGTGGTGTCGCTCATGCCTTGCCCTGCTTGTCGGTTTCGGTGGTCGCCGCTGACGCTGGTTCTGTATCGCGCTTGGATTCTCCAGCGGGGCTTTCGTCGGCCTCGGGATCCCCTGCTGAGGCGGCCTGAAAGGGTGTGAGTGCTTTGCGCGCAAGGTCGACAATCAGTTCCCGATCGTCGTCGCTCAGTTTGCTTTCGCTGTCGAAACGCGCACGGACCGCCTTGGGAATATGTTGTGCCGCGTCAGTCACCGCCTGTTTAGCCTCGGCCATGCGCGGGATCGGCACCGGAGCGAAAAGCTTGGCGTTTAGTGCCACCAAGATGGTGATTTGGGCCGGCACGGTCATCGGCGCCAATTCATGCTGCTTGAGGCAGGCGCGGATGCGCCGTCCATGCCCGATCGTGGTGCGGGCGCTCTCATCAAGACGGGCGCCAAACCTGGCGAAGGTCTCCAGTTCTTCGAACTGCGCATAGGCGAGTTTAAGATCGCCGGTCACGGATCGGTAGCTCGGCCGCTGCGCCTTACCGCCGACACGCGAAACAGATTTTCCCACGTCGACTGCGGGCAGGATGCCCAGTTCAAACAGTGACGGCGAGAGGTATATCTGCCCATCCGTGATGGAGATCAGATTGGTCGGGATGAAAGCCGAGATGTTCTGGGCTTCCGTTTCGATAATCGGCATGGCGGTTAGCGATCCGCCGCCACGTTCTGTGCGGAGATGCGTGGACCGTTCGAGCAACCGCGAATGGATATAGAAGATGTCGCCAGGAAACGCTTCACGACCGGGCGGACGACGCAGCAGCAGGGACAACTCGCGATAGGCGCGAGCGTGCTGGGTCAAATCATCATACACGATCAGGACATCGCGACCCTGCTCCATGAAATATTCGGCGATGCTGGTGGCAGCATACGGAGCGATGTAGGCGAGTCCTGGTGGGTCGTTGCCCTCGCTCACCACCACCACCGTGTAATCCATGGCGCCGCCATGGCGCAGGACAGCCACCGCCTTTGCCACCGCCGATGCCCGTTGGCCGATGGCGCAATAGACGCACACCACCTCCTGGCCTCGTTGGTTCAGAATCGCATCGATCGCAATGGCCGTTTTACCGGTTTGTCGATCGCCGAGAATGAGTTCGCGCTGGCCGCGTCCGATGGGAATCAACGCGTCTATGACCGTCAGACCGGTCTGGAGCGGCACCGTGACCGGTGCGCGATCCATGATCGGCGCGGCAGGTCGTTCGATGGGCTGACGCTGCTGGGTCTGAATTGGACCGAGGCCATCGAGCGGTCGGCCCAGCGGGTCCATGACCCGACCCAGCAACTCGTCGCCGACGGCCACGTCCAGCACTCTGCCCGTGCGCTCAGCCTCATCGCCAGCACGGACAAGGTGGAAATCACTTAGTAAAACTACGCCGATCTCATCTTCGTCGACATTGAAGGCGATGCCGCTGGCCCCGTTGCGTAGGAGCACCAACTCCTCGAAACCGACACCTGGCAGCCCAGAAATCCTGGCGATCCCGGAGGACACCGAAATAACCGTGCCGATTTCGCGCTGATGCAGCTGCGGCTTCGACCGTTTTGTCGCCTCGTCGAGGTTGGTAAACACCTGGTCGAGTACGCTCGTCAACTGTTCAGGATTCATGAGCGTGCGCTTCGTCAGCCGGATTCACTTCGCGAGATTTCGCGGCGAGGTTTGGCTTTGAGGGGGATTTTTCAGTCACCGCACCACCTGATGGATCCACCACGGGTGGCTCGGCCTGACGGTTCTTCTTGCCCGGCTCATCATGATGCGGTGGTTCTGCCGGGGTGTCGGGCCTTGGCTGGGTGACCGGCTTTTTAACCAGCTCGTCGACGCTGTCTTCCAGTGAGGTCAGGTAATCCGCGATACTCCATGATATCCTCTGTCCATTCGTGGTGAATTCGATACCGCTGATAAGATCGGGAGATTCGGCGAAGGTGATCCGGATGTCGGAAGATAAGGTTTCATTGAGCGTCTGCTGCAATGCCGCGCGTTGCCCGTCGGACAGCGCGAACGCACTGCGTAGCGTTGCCGGTTCAGAGGCGGTCGTGAGCGCCTCTACCAGTTGCTGTTTGCCGGTCTCGTCCAGCTCTCGCACCTGTCGCAGGAAGATATCCACGACGCTCTGCTCCAGAGTGGTCGTCGACAGATCCTTCAACGCTCGCCGCGCTACCGCGAAGACGTGCTGTTGGACGCGTTGGCCGATTGCCAGATTCAACTTCTGCGCTTCGTCCTTTGACGAGGCCTGTCGCTTGGCGGAAAATGCATCCGCCTGTTCCCTCGCCTCCTCGAGAAGGCGTCGCCGTTCAGCCGTCGTCTCGGTCTCCATGTCGCTGATGAGCGCCGCTCGGCGCTGGTCTAGTTCCTCGTTCTTATGGCGGAAATCGACGCGTGCCTGATTGGCTTCAGTCATCTTGGCATCAGCCCCATCTAGTTTTCCTGCAATCAGCTTTTCGCGTGCGTCGATGGCATTGAGGATGGGTTTATACAAGAAGTGCTGCAGCAACCAGACCAGAACTAGGAAGTTCAGGACTTGCGCACCAACCGTAAACCAATCGATAAGCACGGGTTATTTCCCAGCAACTTGCGCGATGACATGGTTCCAGAATGGATTGGCGAAGATGAGGATCATCGACACGACAAAGCAATAGATGGCCGTCGACTCGATCATGGCCAAACCGACGAACAGGGTTCTGGTCAGGGTGGCGGAGGCATCTGGTTGCTGGGCCAGAGCCGTTAAGGCGGTGGCGACTGCTCGTCCCTCGCCTATTGCCGGAAACATACATCCGATGCTGGTGGTGAAGCCGGCGGTGACAATCGAGGCGACGGCGATCATGGTAGAACTGTCCATAGTGATATCCTGGGTGGTGTTGTGGGTGGTGTTGTGGGGGGCTAGACGGCGGGCGATGAAACGGATTTCTTCTCTGACTTGGCCTGGCTTTTGCCAAGTGCAGCCGCGATATACACCGCAGCCAAAATGCTGAAGATATAGGCCTGCACCATGCCGGTCAGCAAACCGAGCGCGGTCATGACGATGGGAAATAGGAATGGGGTTATGGTCAGCAAGATGGCGATGATCATCGCCCCGCTCATCATGTTTCCGAATAGCCGAACGGCCAATGCGAGCGTCCGTGATATTTCGCTGATGATATTAAACGGCAGCATGATGAAGGTCGGCTTGACATACGATTTTAAGTAACGGGCCAGACCCTGATCCAAGATTCCGAAATACGGAACTGCAATGAAGACGCACAAGGCGAGCGACACCGTCGTCGACAACGATCCGGTTGGCGGTTCGTATCCCGGTATGACGGTGCAGAGGCTGGCCATAGCGAGGAGCAGAAACAGCGTGCCCAGGAAGCCGATATAACGTTCGGGATGGCGCAGGCCGACTTGCTCAATCTGCGTATTGATCGACATGACGATCATTTCCAGGAGGTTCTGCCAGCGCGAACGCTCCAAATCCAAAGATATTCGACGCGTGATCACGATCGAACCGATGACCAGCACCAACATCAGACCCCAGGTGTACACGATGGTCGCATTCAGCTTGATGAAGGCATATTGCCAAAAGATCAACTCGTCGGGACTAAGGCGCATGCGTGGCCCTTGGTATCGCTGGTGGTTGATCGGTCAGCGGCGGGCGAACCAACCTGGCAACGATCAGGCGGGCCACAAAGAACCCCAGCAGACAAGCGACCATGCGCTGCCAGTGACCGGCTGAGACCACGATGAATCCGGTCAGCACAACTCCCATACGAATGAGGAAACTACCGAGAAACCACCACGCTGGGTCAGTGGACGACAGCCCCTTGCGGACCGTCCACCACAGGCCGCCGAAAAATGCGAAGCCGAGTAACAGCCCGGCAATGCCAGCGAACGGAAGGATCACCATATCAGTCATCGCTATCCTCCTGAGTGTCCTGCATTTCCTTGTGCTCCTTGGTGACCCAATGCCATGCATTCAGGCAACCGACCACGAGTCCGCCAACGAGCAGCGCCAAGGTCCAGGCATGCTTGCCCGGATAGCGTGCGTCCAGCCAGACGCCAAGCGCTGCGCCGAGCAACGTCGGCACAACCACCGACCACCCGATCAGCCCCATCATGCCTAACCCAAACCAGACACCCCGATGCGAGGTTTTCTTCGCCTTGAGCTTGCGGTCTGCTTTGCTGCCAATCTGTTTGATCACCGCCGACTGTCTCCGATTGTTCTCGTGGTTTGAATTATTCACGATGCGCTCGCGCCAATCGACTCAGGAATCCTGATTCCAGATTTTCCGTTGCGGTGCGGACGCTCTGCTCGCTCTGGTCGAGGGTGAGGAATTCCTGTTCCATTGCCGTTTGCAGTTGGCCCAGGTCCTTTCCCCCGATTGCCCGGCGCACCGATACCAGCACCTCCCGCCCGGCCTTCACCAGCATGCCCTGATCAACAGCAATATACGTTTCGCCTTCCGCGCCGATTTCGTACATGAAGATACTAGGCACCATGGCTGCGATGCCGTCCAAGCGGTGCGGCAGAATCCCAAAAAATCCCGCGCTGGTCTCCACCACTATGCGCGACACACCGTCCAACTCCGCGAAGATCTGCGATGGCAGCAGGATCTTCAGATGCATGAACGGCGAACTCATGTGTTGCTCGCTTGCGCAACAGCCTTGTTTTCTGCGGCAAATTCTGGACTGGCCGCATTGGCGGCCGGTGGTGATGACGAGGCGGTCTGCTTTCCCTTTACGGCTGATGCCGATTGATCGTGGTCTTCCGCCTGGGACTTAGCCGCAGGCTTTTTCGCTTCGTCAATCGCGCCAATCATATAGAGCGCGCTTTCGGGATAATCCTTGAATTCATCGCGCAGGATGCGCTCGCATCCGGACAGCGCATCTGCGAGGCTCACCAATTTCCCTGCGTGTCCGGTAAACTGCTCGGTGGTAAAAAAAGGCTGCGTCAGGAACCGCTCCAGTCTGCGCGCACGGGCGACCACAACACGGTCTTCAGGGGACAACTGCTCCAAACCGAGCATGGCGATGATGTCCTTGAGCTCGCCGTATTGCGCCAACGTTCGCCGAATCTCCTGCGCCAACTGGTAATGCCGTTCACCGACAACGCCGACGGTGGCCATCTTCGAGTTGGACTGCAGCGGATCGATGGCCGGAAACAGACCTTCGCTGGCCCGTTTTCTGGATAGCACGATCGACGCCGACAGATGCGAGAAGGTATGAACAGCCGCCGGATCGGTGAAATCGTCGGCAGGAACATAAACCGCCTGGATGGAGGTGATGGCGCCACGATCGGTATTGGCGATGCGTTCTTCCAGGCCGGACAACTCAGTGCCCATCGTCGGCTGATAGCCTAGGCGCGATGGCATCTGCCCCATCAGGCCTGACACCTCTGATCCAGCCTGAATAAATCGGAAAATGTTGTCGATGAGCAACAGGACATCACGCTGTTCATCATCGCGGAAATATTCGGCCATGGTCAATGCCGCATGGCCAACCAAGAAACGACTGCCCGGCAGCTCGTTCATCTGAGCAAATATCATGACCATCTGCTGCAGGACGCCGGCTTCCTGCATCTCGCGGTAGAGTTCCTCGCCTTCACGGCATCGTTCGCCGATGCCACAGAAAATGCTGACTCCCTGTTCGTGGCCAATCATGTTGTGGATGATTTCAGTCAGCAGCACCGTCTTGCCGACGCCGGCACCACCAAACAACCCTGCCTTGCCACCCCGTTCGAGGGGCATCAGCACATCAATGACCTTGATGCCGGTCTCAAATATTTCCGAGGTGGTTGATCGTTGCACCAGCGGAGGCGGAGCACGATGGACCGGGCGCCATTGAACGTCTATCGGCTGCGGCTGACGATCGATGGCAGTGCCGAATACGTCGAACATACGTCCAAGAATGTTCGGACCCACGGGTGCCTGAAGCGGTCCACCGGAATACTCGACATGATCGCCCCGGGCCAAACCCTGGGTCGGCGTTAGCGCGATGCCGCGTACACGATGCGCATCAAGCAGCATCAGCACCTCGATCGCGATTTCCTTGTTCACGCCGGTTCGCAAAAGCGAATAAATTGGTGGTATTTTACCGTCAAAGACCACCTCTACGACGCTGCCACGGATGGCGACGACGACCCCATGCCCAGATGCGGTTTCCTCCGTCACTTGGATTGTCCGACGTCATATGCTTGGTTGGCCAAAACCGATGCGTCCTCGTTTGCAGAATACCAAGGATGGAGATATCGGACGATCCAAGACGGTGGGTTGCCCGATGCCTGTTCTGAGAGACGCCGACCAGGAAAGCAGGCGAGCTCCAAGCATGACATGTGGATTCCCACATTCCGCCGACCTCTACCAATGTGACCGTGCCAAACGTCTCCTGACCAACGATAGAGCATCATCAGGGTACAAATAGTCACTTGGAAGGCTCCACGGTTGTCAGCAGGTGCCAGATCAGAATCGCACTTAGCAGCCTTCGCTGAAGGCCCACACGATGATGTTCTGAAACAAGCAGCGCCATTGATGCCAAGGGTCGAAAATTTTAGCCGAGTGCGGATCATCGCCCGGATACCCCACTTCGGCCTCATTGACCACACGGCTGCACCTATTCTTCACATGGATCGGCCGGATGATCCTGCAGCTTGCAACGTAATCGGCCGTCATTCCTGCCAATCGCAACGCGCCCATGGAATGTCATCACTCCCTTGGTGGCGCTTCCTCATCGGTCAGCGTGCATGCGCCCCATCGCCAAAGAGTGCTATCGGATCTTCATCTGCCATCTGCTTGGGTAATAGCCGACGGGATGGACGGAAAGCCTGAACGTGCGTGATGTCTGACCTGGTCGACGTAAGGTGATGATCAAGTGGCAGAGATGGGATGGAGTCGCGGCTCTTGGCACAGGAACGGCTCATCTTTGGTAGCGGAGAGCACTGAGGGCTTCCGTACCACCCCTCAGGAGATTCCCATGACGACTCCCCACTTCGTGACCAAAGATCCATCCTACGGAATAATCCTGGATGGAGTGACCGCGCCAAATGGAACGGGAGGACCTACTATTTCTGCCGCACTACATGCTTTGAGAACATTATCTCCTAGACGGACCGACCAACCACGAAAGCCAAAACGGCTGATTATTGTGAATAAGCCTTTCGCCATCCACGTGCTCACCATGACCCGTGCCATGTGCCCGCTCGGGCGTTTAGGAATCGCGCTCATATTGGTGCTGGTCAGCAGTGCGCATGCCGTGCTCCTGGCGGCCGAATTGCCCAACGAGCTACTCACGACTGAGCCTACACTGACCGATCACTGCTATGATTTGAGAGCACAGAGACAGCTTTTGCATGCCGACGTTGCTGCTCAAAACGCCAACCTCGCAGGTCGAATTTTGACGATGAACAGCGCAGGAGAAGGCCAGAAGATCGACTTAATTTCCGCCCTCATTACGCAGATGGTGGGGCAGAAAACTGTCATGGATGAGCGGAAAGACAAGATGGAGGAACGGGTGATACGGCACTTAATGGAACACATGAGGGCACAGAAAAGCATAGATGGGAACTCCATCGCCCTCTGTCCGCTAACGAATGGGTTGAAGGTTACGAATGATCCTATCAGCAATGATCACAACGAACCGCGAGAGCCAGCCCCACGATGATGGATGATCGTGCATCTGGGACGCGTAATGGGCGGTCATCCCTACCCATCACAATGCGTCAAGGGATGTCTGAGATCTAAGACTATGTCGTTCGCCGTCGTGCATCTGTATCGCGCGCCGTGACGAGGATCATCCCGCCGCTTCGTTGCGCGCCTGCATGCCACGGGCAATCGCCCCGGCGCGGTGGCGGGCGCTCTGCCAGCCACCGGACAGGTTGCGAGCGTCGAATCCGTTCTGACGCAGCATACGCACGGCGTAATAACTGCGCTGTCCGCCGGCGCAGTAAACCGCCAGCGGCCGGTCGCGCGGGATCTCGGTCAAACGGTCGCGCACCTGATGCAGCGGAATGTGGATGGCGCGTTCATGATGGCCGGCAGTCCACTCATCCGGCTCGCGCACATCCAGGACGGTGAAGCCTATGT
>ENA-ORBV01006858-ORBV01006858.1-microbial-mat-metagenome-genome-assembly--contig:-NODE-6858-length-19853-cov-6.040150_pt1 | contig 19853 bp, 12 predicted proteins | sample MGYA00237777_ERZ505514 | MGnify/ENA primary metagenome ERZ505514 (study PRJEB26160, sample SAMN06269048) | microbial mat metagenome | isolation source: Oligotrophic lake microbial mat | place... | reverse complement strand
AGTCATCAGTCAGTTGATATCGATTGAGGCTCAGTTGGAGATCGAGGAGCTTCACCGTCTGCATAGTTGGAACTACATATAGGTTTCCCGGTTCTTCCATACTCTACGCCAGGGACTTGTTCGTTCGAATAGCTTCAAGCTAGCTACCTGAGTTTTGGCCCAGCCAAGCCAGTCGGCCAGAGAGAATAATTTTGAAGCGAGACAGGGTGTCACGGTGGAATACAGTACCTCATGCTTTTGATTCCAGTACCCAGCCACTGTCCCTGGTGGAGTAGCATTTCCGATTCTCAAGCACCGGTTTTATGAAGCAATACTAGCAGTAATAACAAAGAGTTGGAACTGTCGTCGCAGTTCGTAAAGAAATCAAAGTCCTGTGTCAGGAGCCACGCTGCCCTACCCAGATTTGACTGAAGAGGTGGACAACAAGCTACTATCGGATACGGTTGGGAACTGCAATACAGCATCACAAATGCAGCATATGTGATGCCGGGAAGTACAAAATTCGATCATCCCTGCATCCTAGCATGTGGGTATCGTCAGGTTTGTGTAACAAAAAACAGCAATTACTTTCCTGCATGGCTTGTGCTGGTTCCCTCCTTGGACAATGAGAAAAATGGTGAACAGAATACGAGCCAACAATCTGCAGCAGCGCAAGACACTACTACGTGGTCTTGCCAGTGGCGATCCAAGAAAGATTTTTTATTACTAAGCCGTGTTCTTGCAAAGGGGAATCATCACAATAACTGCAAATGCCAAGCACAGTCCAAATTAAGAACGTTTCCCAAAGCTCCATTTCAAAAACTCAGTGACAAAGCGCCATGGCATCGGCCGTTTGATGAATCTTTTCAGAGTGACCTGCCAGTCACCTTGGATGTTCTAAACGAAATCAACGAGTCGAATGAACCAAACGGATTTTTACCTAACATGAAGAAGAATCTGTCGCAAATGGATCAATTTTTGCTGGGATTTTACAGGCATGCGTTCTTTCGTGATTCAGCAGGGGAGCTTGACCTTGACGCGATCAAGTCTCTAAAAGATGCTTGGAGAATCTTTTCCCGTCCCAGTGATAGCGAAGAAATTGTGACCAATTCAAATGCTTTTTCTCGTGCGGCTAGAATGGATGATACACAAGAACTACCGACTCCTCAATCCTTGGGTCAATACTTTTGCACCCCTGAGAATGCCAAGCAGGTATGGATCTTGTGTCTCAACAGCTTTTCTGCTGTGCTTGTGGTAGTCATACTTACAACCTTCTGTGTGTGTTGTAGCTTGTGCAGCTCATGTTGGACAAACTGTCTCTCGTAACTCAAGGCAGGAGCGACCCAAACCAAAACACTAGACAGAAGTTAGTCATACTAGAACCCAGCTGTGGCCATGGGCAGATAATACAGACAATCCTGAACAAGGAGTGTTCATTTCTTGGCGATCTACTTCAAAGATACGACACCATCACAATTGTTGCAATCGACTTGGACCCACGGGCCATTGATGAATGCAGGAGACAAAACGACATCCTCGGCGGTCCGTCCTCAATCGGTAGCACTGGTAAAGACAGCCATCATTCAAGAATCTCTATTGTCTTTGACTGCCACAACTTTCTCGAGACTCGGCGGGAAAACTACATTCATGATCCATCATCTGTTGTGGTTTCAGTGGGCGGCCCTCCGTACGGAACTGATCCTGCATCACGAGATTTGCCCATGAAATTAGTCAGGCACTGCATGAGAGAATGGAAATCGATTGTCATTGCGTTTCTCGTTCCCCAACGATTATCGACAAAGATTAGCGAAGAGGACGAGCTGGTGGGTGCGTATGCTTTCCAAGGAGAAGAGCTAGCGGACTCAACCTTTTTCTTCAAGGGCGAGACGGCTGTTACTCAACCATCTCGACTGCACTGCTGGTATCGCAGCAGTGACACAAGCTAAAATAGTTTACCTGTAGATCATCTAGAACATAATTGCGCATACGCTAATTCGTTGAAAATATTAGACAATCTAGTAGCTAGTAGATAAGGTCTAGCTAGTAGATTAAGTGCATAATACTACTGTACAAGTGAAGGAAAAGTACACTCACCGTAGCTATAGCTCTCATCTCACCGTACTGTTTCCACCTGTTTGAAATTTGAATCTTACGTCAGTGTTACACTGACTGACTGAGTCAGTCACACTCTCGTTGGAAGATAGACGAAGTATTGTTTGCCAAAAACCATCTGATTATCTGCTCTGAATTATCCGGCAGGACCATGTTGCAGTAAGATCCAGCCATGCATCCATCTCCTATCTGTCACTCTCTTCTAGTAGATATATCTACCAGACAGACTAGTAATAGCCAGGACTCATTACTTCGAGGAGGATATCTGCTGATAAATTAATTCATTGGAAGATGGTGCTTCGCTTGGCTTCATACACTTCCATGAGAAGCGCTACCTCAAGATGGACTTTATTGATACTTGCTATATCTGTCATCCTACAGGTTCTATATCATATCAACGTTCAGGCCTTTCCGTTGACAACCACAGTCACACGAAACAGAATAAAATGTTCCATTGATAACAGAGCTGTTTTGCAACAATCGCGGCGAGCATTTGTGCCAACAATTAGCAGGAGATCGTTTCATCGCGGCTTCATCACACCACCGAAAGCATGTCCAGAATCTGCGGTTCGCCAACGCGCATCCTTATTTCCAACACGCCACAGCCCACTGCCGAAAACATCTAGCAGAAGAGTCTTGCAAAAATTCGTGGCCATTTTGATAAGCTTGGTGATTGCCTTTCCTACTCGTCGTGTCTGGGCGGCAAGCCCCTCGGGAAGCCTGTCGCGCATAGTATCTGTTTCTGAACCGTTACGAGCTCTGTGGAGAAAAACTTCGAACCTCCCCATCCAACTTCCATCCCTCAAAACGTCACTTCGACTTTTGGCCATTTCCTTTGCGGTTACCTTTTGCATTCGATTTGCAAGATTGCAAAAACGGCAATCCTTAGATGCGACTTCGGAATGGGCACGGTATGCTAATTATCCTGCCGCGAGAGGACGAGCGTTGGGATCCTTGATTTGTCTCCAACTCCTGCCACTGTGGATATGTACTCGGTTCTTGAAGATAATAGGACAAACCGAGCGTGCAGGGAAAATGAGGACCCGCATGGGAAATGTCTTTGCTGATGGACTGTTGCGACTTGGGTATGTACCAACAACTTGTACCTGCGGTAGAATGTTTCAATTGTCTCATATATTTATTTTGTTCAAATTTCTCATCGCTTTTTTCTTTTTATCTTTGTTTTCCTTTCTTTCCAGCCCTTTGTACATAAAAATGGGCCAAATTTTATCGTGTCGTGACAATTTGTTTCCTCCTGAATGGATTATTGCCATGGAAAAATTACAAGATCAAGTGCCGTCTCGTCGTGGGCAAGATGCCTTAGATTTGGCATATGATGCCATGGGTGGAAAGGAAGAATTTGATAGGATCTTTGTGGACTTTGATTCGGAGCCATTGGCAGCGGCCTCCTTGGGCCAGGTTCACAAAGCAGTTCTCCGAGAGGACGTGCGACAAAAGAATAAAACAAACGACGAGACGAATGGCGTTGTGGCAGTGAAAATTCAAAGGGCAAAGCTGAGAGAAATTTATGACCAGGACTTGGTAGTACTCAGCAAAATTGCATCCGTCATGGATAAAATGGGACAATCAAAAGGAAATGTCGGAGGAGTGAGTCAAAGCTGGGAGGGCATTTTCCGCGATGCGGAAAAAATTCTCTACCGCGAAATCGATTATCGAGACGAAGCGACCAATGCACGACGATTCGCCGACGATTTTGGCCTGGATATTGGAGGAAAACCGTTGGAGAAGCGGTCCTCCTCGTCCAACGTTGCGACATCTAAAGATGGCGAGCCACTGCCGAGTGCAGCCTCGTGGCTTCGAACGCCTTATGTATATACAGACCTTTCAACAGAAAAGGTTTTGGTTATGGAATACGTGCCTTCTATCAAAATTACCAACAAAGAGAAGCTAGATGCCGCAAAAATCACTATGGAAGAACGAGAGTATTTATCGGATATGCTGGCGCGAGCTTATCTGAGACAATTCAGCTGCAACCTTTTCTTTTCGACGGACCCGCATCCTGGAAATTTAGGTGTGGAAGTATTGGATCCTTTAAATATTGCGCCCACCTCTTCTTCGTCGTCATCTGTTGGCAAGGACCATCGTCGGGTTCGCTTAGTCTTTTACGATTTTGGCCAAGCAGCGAGTTTGAACGAGAACCAAGCCGATGGAATACTAGATATTGTGGAAGCTATCATTGATATGGACGTCGAACGGTCTGTCGAGGCTTTTCAAACAATGGGCGTCCTGAAAGAGGGTGCCAATCTAGACATGGTGCGAGCTAAAGTTGCAGATAACTACAAGACAGGAAAGGTCAAAGCGAACCAAAAGAAGATAAAGAGACAAGGGTATAAATCTTCCAGACAAAGGGAAGAGGAAAGCGGCGGCACGCTTAATGCAACGACCACTAATACCACAGCCGCCAATACGACGACAAACTCTGCAACCGCATCAGGAAAGGACTCGGAAGTTATGAAATTTTTCACACTCCCTGCTGAATATGCTTTTGTAGCTCGCGCGCTATCTCAGATGGATGGTGTCGGAAAGACCTTGGATCCTGATTTTGATTTTGTGTCTTCGGCCGCACCGTATATCGTAGAAATCAAGGGGGTAGGAAAATACCTCAAAGATGAATTCAAAAAGCGGGTGAACAACTTTGTGACACAGCTCCGGGGTCCCTGGGAGCAGTCGTTTGGGAAATCAAACAAACCCAAAATTAAATAAAGGAGGAATCGTCTGATAGCTATGTGATTATATTTGTGCGTGGTGAAGCATTGATAAACTTGCACTTTAAAGTACTTTCCGTCGGCGGACCTGTTATTCAGCGTACACAGCAATAGATAATATCTTATAATGTACTATTTTCTGCTGCTTCTCGAGCAACCGCCGCAGCTGCAGCCCGATCCTGAAAGTTCAATTTCAGGCGTTCAAACTCTTCTGGCGTCGGAGAAGAATCCTCATAATAGCCTTGATCAGCCTCGTCGTCAATGACACTGGTCAATTCTACCTCAAACACTAAATTCCCGCCTTGTTGCTTGATCATTTCTTCCAGTAAATTATTCAGACTCCATCGATTCCATGGCATTTCCGGAATGGGACCCAAACCCGACGAGATATAACCCAACTTTGGTGGAATAATGATGCGTCGTTTGCCCCCCACTTTCATGGTATGAATCCCTTCATCCAATCCGGGAATCATGCGTCCATTTCCGTGCTTGATCAAGAACTCGTTGGAATCAAATTGTTTGGGTTTGGAATCATTCGGTAATTTCATATATCCAGTGTATTTAATGGCACAAAGTTGTCCATAGCGGGGTGATGGTCCAGTACCAGGCCGGAGTTCCAGATATTTTAGACCCGAATTGGTCTTGAACACGGTTAGTTCACCAGATTCTTCTTCGGCAAGAGCTCGTTGAGGAGATGAGGAAACGGCAGCTATAGCAGGCACTGCTGCAAACGCCAATTTGACAAAATCACCCCTTCCTATTTGGTGATATCTCGAATCCAAAGTGTTGCTATTTTCACTGGTATCATCCTGCGGTGAAAGGTTCAAAGGTTGACATCTGTTGTTTTTTGCCGTCCTGCAGACCTCATTCTTCGTCCGTCCTCCATGGTGGAGATTTTGTAGCGCAGTGCTGCTGGCTAAAAGAAAGCCAAAGGTCAGTACAAAGATCAGGAATATTCTCCCTTGAAACATCATCATGGTAGTAGTAACTTGCAGATTGTACTACAGTAGCTACAGCACTAGTATGGGGTGCTGAATTGGTTGTGGTGATGTACTGTGTCGGCTCGATCCAATCAATGAATCCACTTGTCGATCGTTCGTTGAGCTTAGATTGATGCATAATAGGATTGAATGAGGGGTGGCAGTTGTTTGTGGATCTTGTCTGACATCAGTGCAAAGGAGAGCTAATGTGCGTTTCAAAATGAGAGATGAAGTAATGTGCGTTCTTCTGGATGTTTCGATATATCCAGCATGCTAAAGTACGTCATGGCTGGTAGACCAGGTTTGTAGACGCAACTTACGAAATCAGGTTTTACTTCGAAGCATGCAAAAGCTTGATAGGGAGTGTCATGAGAACGCTAATTTCATTGCCCCACACAACTCTTGGCCATGGTGGATCACGCCCCGTTTGCTTTGCTGATACAGGATTCCTACGGGAGTTCTGGTAGTACTTGTACTATTGAAATTTGTCATTGGCTTTTTGATGAGTCAGTCAGCAAATCGACGTCGATCGAATGCTTTCTGAAAATAACTATCAAGAAATTTACGAATTGAATCGCATTGCAGCAGTGTAGGACTATTGTACTTTCGCGTAATCTTCCGGAGCTGTCACGGCGGTTTGCCTCGCCTATGCTTCGGATTAATCCAGAAAGTAAGAGCCGGGGGGCTGTACTGCCTGTACAGCTTCTGGTGACGCATCCTGGCGGACGAGGTTACACGCGAAAAGTCAATTGCAATTGGAATAATTGAATAGACCAAAAAAAGATATAACGAAGATAATTCCTGTTAATAATTATTCAATGCCACCTTTTTTTGATTTAACGAATTGTGTCTGAAACAAATTCGAACAATGTTCCATCGGTTCCACCTGATTATGAGCAATTGCCCTCTCGCAACCGGTATTCGGGACGGTATTCATGATTTTGCGAAGGCGCCGATCAAACAATTCTTTCTTTCTATTATGATGTCGCTATGCATGAGTAGTCTACCGTGCTACTACTTACCACTAACAACTAGCAAGTGCATTACATTTACAAGTGTTGTTCGAGTGCTCACAACATGACATATTGACATTCGCTTCACGTCTTCTTGCTTTTGCTCCGAACCCATTATTTTTACAAAAAAATCTTGAGCTTGATCATCATGGAATGGCTTCAATATGCTGCGAATCTAAATGGACAAGGGGTAGCTCTTTGCAATGGCAAACATGGGGACGTGGCGCTGGAGTATTTCAAGGGATCATTAGAAGTAATGGCGTGGATCGCCATGAACTCACTGGATGATCTACAGCGAGAAGAGTTCGCCAAGCACCTTCCGTCAAGAGAGGTGTCAACCTATGCATCTTCCACGGTCCTCCGATCAAGAAGGAGTGCCAGTGGTAGCGCGCAACAAGGTAATACAAGTATTGCAAGCAGTGATGGAGTGGTGCAGCAAAGAAGTCAAGAAGAAGCCAAGCCAGCTACTCCTGTTGTGGTGGCCGAAGTAGAGGCCCACCACTTTGTCTTTGAGAAGCCTCTCACCTTCACGGCCGCAAGGAGTATCCTCACGGATCCTGGCCAGATTTCTTTTGTCATTGCCGTGATTGAATTCAACATGGCCATGTGTCTTCACCTGCAAAGTAGACAGCTGCTGAGTGACAAGACACTCTTCAGCTCGTTGCATGTCTACGACTGTTGCTTGGGGCACATTGCTCGGAGCGGATGCAGCAGGGAACATTCCCAGTTGATCCTGTTTGCAGCGCTCAATAACAAAGCTGCGCTATTGTACGAAATCAGCAGCTTTCAGATGGCCAGAGAGGTCTTAAAGGCCCTCTCCGATGAGATTACAAAATGCAAGAACACAGGGTTCTTGTACTCCATTGATGATAACGACCTTGAAGGCTTCTTATTCAATGTGATGCTCCTCAAGGGAGTTTGTGTGGCACCTGCGGCATAGCCAAGCTAAACACTTCTTGCTTCCAGTGGCACTGCATCAATTGTTTTCTATCAAAAAGTTTATATAGTCAATTTTAAAGAGAGTAATTTTTGTATTAGACAAGGCCTTCCGTCATGCATGGAGTTCCCATCTCAGTTCTCATGTGCACTCCGCACCGTTGTAGCTCGATGCTTTAGCATAGCGCGCATCAGTCGTTGAAACCACCATGGTGTAGACGAATCGTGACGAGGTTTTAAACCATTGATTTTGTCTAGTAGCAGCGTTGAGAGTTGTCTCGCACTCTTTGTAAACCAATCTCCGCCGGTCCTCCAAAAGCCAACCTTCCCACGGTCAAAAGACCGGTAGGTGCGTTCTGCATGATAGACGGATCAAATGATGATGATAACCGGTCCACTTGCTCCTTTTCCTTTACGATTCTTCTTCGACGTCTTCAAAAGCGAAGTAAGCCTGCCGACAAGGAAGCTTTCAGCTGGCTGAAGAGCTCCGGAGTTCTCTGCAACACCGAATTTCGCATCAACATCAGATGTAGAAACAGCAAAGTCGGTGATCTCGGTCCTCGTGTCTTCTTCCCAGTTTGCAGGCACCTGCACCTCGTCTCGTTCCGTCGGTTTGCTTTCCAAGACGGCGGGAGAGGCGTTTCCTGTCGTAGCTGTCGTAGAATCGGCCGCGATATCCGCCACTTTCTTCTTTTTGTCTGGCACGGCGGCCTTGTCGTCCTGGCTCTCTTCGTGGCCATTTGTACCTTCCGCCTCGCCGCTGCTCGAGTTGAGAAATCCAGGAGGGGGGGCTGCGATAGATTGATTCTCAATCGGTTCTTCCTGGCCTTCTTTTGTTGGTTCCGCTTCAGACGCCTTGCTGGAGGACCCAGGACCTTTCTTGTCTTTCTTCTTCTTCGGTTTCTTGTTCGCCTTGCTTGCATTCGAACTAATGGTGTTGCTGTCGCCATTCTGGCTAACTGGGATGTCTTTCTGGTTCCCTGACACGTCACCGTTGGTTGCAGCAGACTCCTCGAGCCCCGCAAGCTCTTCGCTCATAGTCGTCAAAAGTTCTTTCTCTGCCAACTCAGCTTGCCACTCAGAGCAAAGGTCGGATAGCTTTCGGTAGAAGAGGGCCAAAAGCATACCAAAGAATCGACGCTGACCACCAACCGCAACGGTGCAGTCGCCTTTTCTGTTTGCATAAACACCCCCCGCAATCAGGCTCTCGTAGTGGCCGTCAAAGGCGTCGAATGCATACATATCGAATCCTCCTGGTACGCTGCCTCGGGGCAAGCACGCAATGAGGCTTAAAGGCATCAAATATGATGCATTCGTAGACAAACAAACACGAAGCTTCCGTAGTAAGCGCAGTGAGGCAACAGTCATGTTTGCAACGGTGCGTCGTTGCTTTTGGACTGACTCGTGGCTTTGCCCCTCCAGCAATTCCTGCTGCGTTTGTTTAACCTTTTGCTGTTGAACGTCCGTGACAAGTAACTGACACTTAATACGCAAGTCAGTATCCGTACCTGGAACGCCACGCTTCTCAGCATCAATATACGATAAAAAGATCTCATCGCAGACTTCACCGAGTCGGCTGAGCAGCACTTCACATCGTAGATTGGTTTCCTCCCACATCTCTTCTGGCCGCGCTTTGAATGCAGAAAAGCCAAATTCGAGAAAGTCTTTCACTAAACGCTTTTCCAGCGTATCAAGCTTTTCCATCGACACGAAACCATCATCGTCGTCGTCGAGCTGGTCCCCAAGTGTAGCTGACTGCCCCTCGGTCTTGTTCGCCTTGCCATTCGAAGACGCGAGCGACCCTTTTCTGGCTGCTTCTGCGCGATCCGCTCGCTTGTGATAACCGACGGCTCTGAGCATTGCATGTTCCGCGAACCACTTCACACTAAATGGTAGCATGACACCGCTGATGCCCTGAAACTCGTGCCCCGAAGGCCCATTGCTGCTAGCATTTTTATCCACCAGCCAGGCATCATCTGGGGCTTCGGTTGCTTTCCCGATCTTTTGCAGCAAATTCAGCATGATTCTGATTTTGGTACTCATCATCGTTTGGAAAGCGGTGCGGGCAGGCAAACTGGTAAAGAGCGCAGGGAGGCCCCCTTGGGTATTTACAAGCTCGGATAGTGATCCCTCGAATTCCTCAACGGTCGACATTACCCCCAGGATCGCTTCAGTACAGCAATCTATCATGTAAGCTATTGGACTTTCCCAGGCGGGTGGGGTATGAACTTCGTGGTGATACCACAAAATGCGATCCCAGACGATATCCACGACAACTTCCCTGAAGCATTTATGAATAGCAGAGTTCAAATCTCGATAGTCCCCAACGTCCAGATTCATGTTCTGGCCTTGATTATCCGACTTCCGAAGTAAGTTCACCCTACCAAGGTACCGGTTTGCTTCGTTCGTAACGTGAGATATTTCTTGCTCCGTGCTCTGAGTCAATCTAGTCGCATCTCTTATCACTGTTTGCTGTTCATCCTGTGTGAGCCTGACATAGGTACCGACCAGCGTGTCCGGCGGGAGTGCCATTGGTATCAAGACATCTCTCACGATGTGTTCAAGATCTTGCACCGTGAATGACACTCGTTGTGAGTCAACATCTAGCCTCTCCGAAGCAATGATTTCATCCTTGCTTGTCTTGTTAGTGCTAGTGTTGTCAGCGGTCACTGCTGAGTCCGCGGGAGTTGTCGGCGATGACATGGAAGATACGAAAATCCAGTCATGCTGATTTTGGTCGGTCTCTTCAGAAGGCCCCCATTTGGGTGCAGCTTTGACCTGCTTCTTGTTGCCTTGATTGTTTCCACCGCCACTGCTGTTTGTGGTTTGATTTGCCGACGCAAGACGGGGATGAAAGTAGGGTATTCCAGCCAGATCCGCCTTGGCTTCCATCAATGTACCCGCGGGATTCATACCCTCTTCCAGAGCAACATAGTCAAAGTCGAGATTCGCATGAGGCGGTGCTGGGGGTTGGTGACGGACCGGGATGGCCAAACCATTGTGGTTATGGCTGTTGCGCTGTGAATTCTTTTTACCGAAGGATATGCTTGGTAACACCACCGGCTGGGCATCTTTCTTTCCCAAATACTTGACAAGCGCTTCCCGACAGTGCTTGCACTCTATGGATTTACTTGCCACTTCCAATTCTTGGTGGCTAATCGAGAGAAGATGCTGCTGCTGCTGCTGCTGTCCTTTTGGATTAGCTGCGGTGGCGTTGCATTTTTCATTCAAATACTGAATAAAGGCGTCCAACTCGCGGGGTGGCGCATCCACCGCTGGAACTGGTGACGGAGCTGCATTATTTTTGTTCGCCTTACTGCTTAGTGCATTATTGGTTTCGTCTGCCTCTGCAGCTAGGTAATTTTTGGATGCCAACAGTCTGTCCAAGTAAGACTCCACAAGGTCAATGTTTGGCCGCGGTGGTTGGTGTTCGTCGGTACTGGTAGTAGCGGAAGAAACATGACTAGATGGACGGGGTGGCGTAGACGGAGCCGGCCCAACCTCGGCTTCAGGAGGGGCCGTTACTTCGTTGTTTTTGAACTCATCCTTGGAGAAGGACTGCGACACAGACTGAGAGTCCTGCGACACTGTCGATGAGAGCGCTGCCGTCGAGTCTGTTTCGTCCGTTTCTTGCGTTTTACTACCCTGATTGTCGTCGCCGCCCGTAGTGCCAGCAGCGGGGGCGGCACCAGCTTTTCCCTTCTTTTTCTTCTTCTTCTTCTTCTTTTTGCCCGGCGTTGATGGAACGGCTCCTTCCGGGGACAAGGCAGCTAGCTGCTGTCGCCGTTGCTCTAGCAAATGGTCGCGCATCATACGACACAACAGATTGGTCGGTCTCTGTGTTCCGGCTGCTGTAGATGGCGACTCCTCTCCCTCAAAAGTCAATAAAAATTCTCTTGTCAAATCCTCTAGCAACTGGCATGATGGAATCTCCAAGTTATGCACGACATCTTTCGGGAGCTGTCCAACAGGCAACCCCCCTTTGGGCTGCTTAGCCTTCGCCTTGGGCTTTTTGCCACCGGCATTGTTCCGTCGACTACTCATTGTTCAGATCAATAATATTGGGGAGTGGACAAAGTGGGTCTCAGACGCGAAGGACCCAAGTCACCCAACCAACCAACAAAAATAAAGTTTTGACTATACGAACTCCTCTCTTCTTTCGCACCACTTCCTAACTACTAGTAGGGTCGTTTGCCCCCTTGACACGTTCTGCCTGTCAGTTATTACTAGACACAAAGTACTATATAGATGGTCGACTTACAAGATCGGCTGTATTGATTGAATGACAATCATTCAGCGCCGTACCGCCGAAGTAATTATTATTAGTAAGCGGTCATCACGTAAGTAGCACCACTAATTAAGCAGGCTTCATTGATTCAATTGATTGATTCAGTGGATTCATTTGGCACGAGGACTGTTGTTTGCGTGTGTTGGTTTGGTCGTCATCCCTCGATGGGGTGACAGACAGACCGAGCGAGATTTTTGATTTTTTGGATTCCATGTCTTTTGTAGCACAAGCAGCAACGATTTTTTCCCCATTAGCCAGCTAGATCATTTTTACTTATCTATGCTACATGCTGAAACAGTTAATTTTTAAATTCATTTGGGCAATGCCAGCATAATACAGAAATGGGAATGATTGTGGTGATTGGGTGAGTTGCAACTCAATGGTTGATCAATTGGTGTGATGTGTGTCAGTCCTCGTAATTGGACATCAACCAACAACATTTTTGTCAAACAATTTAGGACTCAAATGACTCTGAAAATAGAAAATGATAGAACCGTAAAGAACGGAACTCATTGCAAAGAGTAAGAGTTTTTTTCATGTCTGTCATTGTCATGTTGTCTCACTGACTTGTCAGCCGCACTTGATGTGCCCAGACTTTGCTGACCTGAACCAGAGTGGCTGGGTGTGTGACTCCTAGCGTGTGACCTGTCTGTCCTTTGCCTCACACCCTCCCCTGATTCAAATTGGATCACAGGAGGTTTGGACCAAAAGAATGCGTTAGCGAGGAAGAAGACAGAGTTAATGTGACTACAAAAAGAACGGAATATGGGGCTCGAAACACACGATCTGGCATGCAGTGCCTATCATTTTACCAAGTTAGGCAACCCAAAATTAAACTGATTGGGAATTGAACCCCAAAGGGTAGTGGGGTGCGTGGCTTAGTGTCAGAGGGTAGGTTCGCAAGCCCCCCAAACTGCGAAGGTTCGGGGTTCGAACCTCGGCACACAATTGTGGTTCGTGGAAGATCGGTTGCATGTGCTTCACTCTACATCGCTGAACACGGTGCAAAGCAGGGGATGGTGTCAGCCGTGCTTAATGTACCCAGACTTTGCTGACCTGAACTAGAGTGGTTGGATAGCAGCTTTGTGGTTCAATTCCCCATCACTTTAATTTTTGGTTGCCTAACATAACTAACATTTCACATGTGTTCTCAGTGAACACAAACTACATAAATCAGTGGCATGATTCAATGAACAACTCACGGGTGTCAGTGATCAGAGTCATGGTGAGAGGCTAGCATAGAAAAAGATGCCTATGAAGAGCATGTCAGGGATAAAGCTTTGAGACATGGTGAAGGAGTGCAACATTGGATAACGAACATTTTTTACAAAGAAAGAAATTCAATCTGTAGCAATCACAACTAACCAATGACATGATGGTTTTCTGTTAAGTTTTTATTCACTAAAATTTGGTATAAGGGAATATCATACAAATGTTGACAGCACATCTAAACAAGATGCTGTGTAGGCTTTGGTACCGCTTTATGGCACAATTGATTGGGCACTCAGGTTAGACTCATTGTCACAGAGCAATTAAAAATCTGACTGATAGTTCTGCAACATGGCATCAAATCACAATTCGCTCTTTGTAGTATACAATAAAACAAAATGTTGGACCTATGTGGTGCCTTCATTACAATATACCAGCATTTAAGTGAAATGCGCAAAACCTTTGTGAGGTAAGCCAGGTATGAAGGCATTGACAATTTCCTTCACAAATGTTGTCTATCCAGAGGCAGGTCAATTTTCGTTGAATTAAATGGTACTGGATGATAAAGATGACAGCCTGAGAAGTAAAAAAAGTGTAGTTGGGCTGTTATCATGATGCTTTAATAATTGAAAAAATGGTGACAAACATTTAGATTGCATGTGCATGCATGCCGTCCTACTTTGATTTCTGGGGGGTTAAATGAAATGCAATCATACCTTCTTTGGTGCGGATGGATTTTTCATTTTCTAGCTAGCTTGTATCAAGTGAAAGTCACATGTGTTTCCACCATCATGGTTCTGACCGCTACTTTGATTTTGGTGGTGTGTAGAGAGCAATGTATTTGTGTAAACTAAATTCCAGTGCGCGGACGGATTTATTCATGTTTTGCTGATTTTAGATTATTGGTTACAATGAACTACTAGAGGACAACTAAAACGAGTGACATTGATTTCACTAGCTCGAAAAAGATTATTATACCCAAATCATAGCAATAAGCTAAATGCAGTTCGGAACTACAAAACTGGTGATATTTAATAAGAGAGAGAATTCCCACTTTCTCAAGTGTCGACATTGCACGACACATCAATTTTTCTTTCGACCTAGAGATCGAATCGCTTTGAACAAGCCATTCTTGTTGCTGCCATGGCCATTACCTTGCACGGGATGCTGAGGGTGGTGGGCGTTGCGTGAAGGTCCCCCTTCTCCTGCATGCCTTCCGTGGCTCGCTCTACCATGTTGCTTTGGAGGCTGTGAGTGTGGGGGTTTCTGTTCGGCGGATCGTGCTGCTTCTCGATTTTGTTTTTGGCTCGGAGTGGGCTGCAGATCGCCAGGACCATCGTTTTCAGAAAGTACTTGCTGGCCACGAATGGTCAGAATTTTCTGCCTCGTGGCAAAGCAACGAGGGTCGTTGGGGCCATGTGCCTCCCTTTGCAGGTCGTAGATCCTTCGGAGCATCTAATGCAGTATTTGTACAAGAGGGAAAGGTTTCATGAGATGATCTGTGTACTGTGCAAACCATACCCCAGTGAAAAAAACGAAATAACATACCTTCACAGCTTTTTGTGTTCTTCCTTCCAGGAGATTTGCAACGGCCAAATGATCCATCGTGGAGACTAGAGTAACGTGGGCACCTCGGAGCAAAAGACGTTGTTCCTGCAATGGTGAAATAGGTGAAATGAAAAAGGAGTAGCCGGACGGGTCAGCCAACTGACTTTTCCGTTCACCTGAAGTACAAGCGTGGAAAAGCAAAACTTACCCGTAGTGCAGATTCAAGCGCCAAGATGCCACTGGAGACGTCTTTCAAAACCAATGCTAGGAAACCAATGTTGCCACGCGTCACAGAAATATTAAGGGTTGCTGTGTGTGTAGCGTACCTCGACCCACCGTATAGTGTTGAGTTGACCACAGCCAGTTGCACGTCCAAAGACTCCCGGAACAGCTTCATTGCTTTGGTGGGTTGACCACACATATAAGAGAGGCATCCGAGATTGTTCAATATTTCTGCGAGTTGGCAGTAGTCGCTAGTGGTCTGCGCTTTACTACCAGCTAAGGCTAGCGCAAGTTCTAGGTTGGTATGAGCGTCGGCAAAGTTATCCATTGCAAATCGGCAAGTCGACAATCGGACCAGGGACGTCTGAACAATAAAGAAAGTTTTAGTGAGGATTTGAAGTCTGTTCCAGGGCCATTCATCGAAATAACGCACAGGGGCAAGCAACTTACAATGCAATCGGGGTGAGAATCTCCCAGACAAGCGCGGCGGTTATCGACAGCCCGCTTGAAAAAAGAGAAGGCGTCATCGTAGTCCCCTTTCATGAGATGTATTACGCCCAAATTGTGGAGAGATGCGCCGATGTATGGCTTGAAATTTGACAACTCCACAGCCATGTCTTCCGATTCGCGCTTGGCGAGAACCTGCTCGAAGAAGGAATAATAGTTGAAAATAATATCTTCGTACAACTCAAGAGCTTGTTCAAACTCATTCTGTTTTAAGTGAGAAAGAGCTTTCTCCTGGATGGAGCCTACGTTCTGGATTCCTCCAACCACACGAACATCGTCCACATCAACAGGCAGCGACGGCGTCCTTTTCATCTCCCCGGCATTACCGTCGCTATCTGGTCCATTGCAGCTTCCAGCAGGTTCGAAGACATAACCTCTCATATCCCGGCATCGCCAAATGGCTTCTCGAACACGCCACGCCCAGGAATCAGGTTTTTGCTTTGACGCTTGAAAAGAATTGTCACACAACAGTGACAACATGACATCACCCTTGGCAATGCCAGTCTCATTATCGATGCTTTCCACCATGGTTGGCTTGTCCACAGGTGGCAACCCCTTCGCAATGCTACTTGGTGCAGCATGAGGTGGCCTGCCCAGACTTTCTGCATGCGCATGGGGTCGATTAGGGCTTATCACATTGCTGTTGCTGAAGCCATCCGAGCAAACGCTAGGTTGATCGGAAGTGGGGAGGCATTTAGTTTGCGACATGCCACAAGCAAAGATACCCCCGCCGCCCTCCGTCCGTGCCATTGACGGGTTGCCTCTCTTTGGTGGCGACATGCGCATATCTGCTTGGGACTCAAACGACAGGTTTTGGTCGTCTTGGCGCCTAACAGTTCCTTGTTGCTTTTCTTGCGAATCTTTGTCTTCGAAAGAGGCATTTGTATCCAACGAAGTATTATTACCAAGGTTGAGCAGCCGCGCTGACAGCTGATTTGCAAAGTCGGCGCGTTCTTTATGGTCTGGATCGCACCCAAAGAAATTTACCTGACCGTCGCAGTCGTCTGGTTCATCGTGATACCGGAAATCAAGAGCGGCATCGTATTGCAACACACCGGCTTGCCCTTGTTGGTAGTCCTTGCCTTTGCCATTTCCTTGTGCTGTGCTACTGTTTCGAGTTGCCACCAAAGGTGGATGGTCCAGTTGGGGCATCTGCAAACACGCCCCAAACCCAAGGTCCGGCACCATATCACCGTAGCCATCAGTATTATCATCCGCAGATGCGTCTTTTTTGGCATTGTTTGAAATCATGGATTCCATGCTTTGGCGATCCCCTTGGGATAGTGTTATAGCTGGAGAAATTTTTGTGTCCGTACTCAACCCTTCTTGTCCCGAGCGGCCGTCCTCCTGTTGAGCCAGTCCTGCAACTTCTTCCATAGACAAATTCCTCAAGGATTCGGTGATGGCATTCTGATATTCTTCCATCAACTGACTGACGCTGCTTGGCCAATCCGTGGCATTCGTATTACTAGTACTAACATCTGCATTGCGCTTCTTGATGCTATCGGTATTGTCTGCACTGCCCCCCAAGCCTTCCATCATAGCGGCGAGGCGATGCAACGTTGGTGGTATGGGTAGCGACACATCGCTCCCAGGTCCCCGTGCAGCATTGTTGCCCCCATCAAGTGTGGGATTGTCTGCTTTGACGGCACTGGCTGGGCCGCTGCCACCGTTGCTACTTCGGTTCTGTATCACTCGACGAGCCCGTTGTTTGTTGCTCGCATCTTCGTAGACGCCAGTGTTCGGTGACAATCGAGACTGTCGTTCCGACACCAAAGACCGTGCTTTGGCAAGTATGGCACTTGTTCCTTGACTATACATAAGATCACTATCCGTAGATGTTGCCGCATTCCCCGGTAGGATCGACGTCCCAGCGGCGGCATTAGAAGCACGATTGAATCCTTTATTGGGTCGAGGTGACAAATTTTCGAATTGTGGCGTAGAGTCACTGTCAAGAGAAGGACTAATGGGTGGGTACTTTTGTGATTGTTGTGTTGAGGGCAAAGAGGCCTTTCCAGGTCCGGATCTCGAGGGAGTTCCTCCAAAAAAGTTGGCCACCTCTTCCGTCACTTGATTAAAGGCACGGCTTGTATCCGTAATTGCATTGGCAAACATTCCACCGGACGCCTCACGATCAAAGCTTGCGGTGAATTCTTCGTAGGCCGTCGTCGCCGGGATGGTAGAAGCAACTTTTCCGAATCCACTGATATCGCTGGATACATTTTGGTTGTAAGTGTTGTTGCTACTGCGCATTGTATTGCTGTGGAAGGCGAATGCTGGTTCTTCTTCTCGGCTCGAATGGAGACTGCTAGCGTAATCGTTGGTTTTCCACGGCGATGCCCCGGGTTCAGTGGATGGTCCGTTGATGTTGCTGCTGCTGGCATAGGTATGTTCCATGTCCCCTGACAAATGATCAACTTGGTCGTCGTCATCCGCCATCTTCATGGTCTTGATCATATCGCTACTGGTATTGTTGGACCCTGCGTAGGCGCTTCCCATGACAGATCCATCGTAATAAAAGGACGAGCACCCCGATCCAACGGAAGTATTCGCCGCCGTCTTAGTAGCACTATTTAGATTACTATGGCTGGCAGGAGACAACGATGGCGGCTGGTCCTCACAATCACTGGGAGCATCGTGGCTGACAGCACTCTTAATACCAGTGTTGTTTTCGGGAGCGCTACTCAAGCCTCGCTTTTCAAGCATTTGTTGGACGCGTCGTTCCATCTCTTCCAATTCTCGCTCGGCGGTTTGAAGGGCCTCCTTCACTGGGCGCCTTGCTTTCTCCGGGGTTCTCTCCAAGTTGTTCGTCATCTTTTTGTTGTCGTGGTTGTAATTGGTATCCCCGACATCTAGATTGCGAGATGATTCAACGAAATCATCATTGGGCAGCTGGTGCTTTTCTTGTTGTTGCTGCTGCCTTGAGACTCGTGAGAGTGCCGGTGGTACAGGAACCACCGGTGGGTCCTCGAGCTCCATGGAGGAATGACGTTCATCATGGGGCATAGGTTCTTCGTCGTCATCATCATCGTCATCCAACGCAAGAACTTCAATACCATTTGTGTTGTTGGCATAAGCTTGATGTGAGTGACCATTGTTGTTGGCATTGTATTTCAACTTGTAATGCGACAAGAAACCAGCCGAAGCCACGCGAGTGTTGTCGCCGTTGTTGTTGTGACTGCCATGGTTGGTCGTATAGGCAGGATGAGGAGACAGATCCGGTGTATGGGTGTCCACCTTCTTTTCTTCGCGATCTTCTGCCGGATCTGTGACGGTCTCTTCTTCGGGAACATAGGCATCAATGTCTTCCTCCACCATGATGACACGTCGAGGAGATGTGGCATCCGACAAGGGGGTCACAACAGCAACAGATGTTGTTGCTGCAGCAGTCGTTTGTTTTGGGTGATTGGCTGGATTGCCCATGAGCTCGTCGGTCGTATCCGTGGTAGCTGGACGATGATCCTTACTACCCGCCGCATGACCTTCATCAAAGGGCACTTCACCCATAAATCTTAGAGGAGGCTGTGTCTGCTTTTCCTTTACTTGTGAAGACAAGTGGCGGTGACGATTGGACGCGGGCGTATTGAGCAATTCTTGTACTTCTTCGAGACGAACGAGTTCGTCTTCGTCATCATCGTCGTCGTCATCTTCATACGAGACGCCGCGATAGGGTGAATTGGGGGCTGTCGAAAGGGGAGAACACGTTTGATCATGAAGGTGGTGCGAGGTATCAGGACGATGAATGTCGTTGTTATTTTGTCCTGGGCTTGTAGGGGTGGACGAAGCAGCAACGAGCACCACATTGGGTGGGTGAATGCCATCACTCATCCCGCTGCTGTAATAGTCTTCTTCACTTGTCATGATGTTGTCGATTTATGGTTTGCGGTGGTGGTGGTGATACCAGTAGTGGTGGTGTATACAGTGCGCAGAGTAATAACCGTGTTGACTGCTGTTGTGAAAAGGGTTCTCACAAATTGGTGGGGGTGGAGTGCCTCAAGTCGTCTACTCCAGCTTCCAATACTAAAATTAAGTTTGCCAAACAGGACTTCTGGAGAGGAGCTATCGCTTTCAGAAGATGTGTCGGAGACACAGTGGAACGACTGAAGCTACTATTCTTGGAGTAGCTAATTTAAAGTTAGTTCCAGATCGGAGTACATTGGTTGTTGCGCAAAAGCTCGCCCCTGTATCGTGGTCTCTGTGTAGGCGAGAGATGAGGGCAACAACCAAAAAGCTGGTGCAACTCGAAGGGAGGGCGGGCGACGACTTTACGTGAAAAACCTTCTGGACATTGATTTTGTTAATTGAGATTTTTCATGTTTTTAGAAGATATATG
>ENA-ORBV01006856-ORBV01006856.1-microbial-mat-metagenome-genome-assembly--contig:-NODE-6856-length-19862-cov-7.535254_pt1 | contig 19862 bp, 11 predicted proteins | sample MGYA00237777_ERZ505514 | MGnify/ENA primary metagenome ERZ505514 (study PRJEB26160, sample SAMN06269048) | microbial mat metagenome | isolation source: Oligotrophic lake microbial mat | place... | reverse complement strand
GAGTACTGATGCCACGTCCTCGAAATAGCCTTCGTGGTCTTCTTTTGCCTGTTTTAGATCATATAGATATAAAGATTTGACGGACTTGTTGTTCTTCAACATTTGGCATAAAAGCGTCCTTTCCGGGAGAAATCCATGCAAAGAGATCTTTTGAAGGTAGGGGTTGTGATTCGACACAGCGACCAATGCTTCCGTCGCATCTCTTGCATCCACGGTGTTCCCGTCGGTTATTTTCATTGTCAAGATTAACTGTTGGAGAGACGAGAATCTCGAGAGCATTTTAAATACGGACTCCAGTGCTGCAGTACTTAACGAACAATTAAAGCACTCAAAGTCTTCCAATGTGCAATTGGTCCAATTCCAGCTGTCAGCTGTGCACAAATTTACATCCGTGAGCATTTTAAACACGGACTTCAGTGCTGCAGTACTTAACGAACAATTAAAGCACTCAAAGTCTTCCAATGTGCAAGTGGTCCAATTCCAGCTGTCAGCTGTGCACAAATTTACATCCGCTTGTGCAACGCGACCTCCAAGCTTTAGGACTTTGGGGGCAACCCAAAGCACCTGTGCAAGCATATTTGTGTCTAACCCATCATCTGGGTAGATTCGGAGCTCCTCAAGAGCTCGGCTTCCACGGTCGCCGCGCTGAATACTCTGGCTGAGGCCATGCATAGCACATTTCAGTTCTCGATAAGAAATCAATTCAATTTCTTTGATCCTCTGCCAATTTTCTAAGATGTACACTCCCAGGCGCATTCCAGCCAGGTCGCTGTCCAAGCTCGACAAACCTAGCTTCAAAAGCTTTATCTTCCTATTCTTCAGGCAATGGCCGCTGATCGCATTCCACCATTTCCATGGCATCTCTTCCCAGTTTTGATGCTGATGTGAAAAAGGATTGTCAGGAACGAGAGCGCAACGACATTGTGGTTGTTGTAGACACGTTCACGCGGTAGCCCGGCTTTTTTTCGATCGAAAATAAAACACGGTCCACGACTCCACCTCGAGCATTAAACACGCTACGACCGTTGGGATGCTTGGAACTGGCGTCCGAGCACGATGGATAGTTCCACGATTGGTATGAGCTTCAGAGTACAACCAAAGTGGTTGTTGCGCGCATGATTCCAACAGAGGTGCAACGGAAAACTGGCTAAACGTGTCGCTCAAACATCGATTGGCCTTCCTGTTTTCAGCCATGTATCAAATTGGCTTGAAAATTTTAGGTTGGGGATGGATTGCTCCTTAAATTGATGAAATTGGTCAACATCAGCTCCCAGATGATCGCAATATATTTGGTCGCTTGAAAGAGACAAAATGTGCAATGGAAGGCCTTTGCTTTTATCTGTTTTCTTCGTTTCGGTTTCGCCATTGCCAGAAGACGGCGATTCCGGCATGGCTTCGTTGTCGCTGTCGACTCTCAACTTGTTCATAAGATAGTAATGCCACCGTGGCAACAACCTTTGAAAAAGTGACGAAGCAATGTAGCGGCCACGAATGATTTGAGTCTCGTTAGTGAGTGAAAGTCCTGAAAGACCAGAAGAAGCGTTCGAATACTGCTGCTGGCAAAGGTTCCAATTGTCGTCCAGGGGAACGTATCCTGTTCGATTATAGAATTTCATGGTTGGTTGAATATTTCCTTCCAGGCTCAAGGTTAGAATGCCTGGATATTCCCCCAGTAAATACGCCAACGACGGCCCTGTCAATGTGCTACTTGTTTCCTCCGGTATTGTATCCTCTTTTTCAAGGATCACAATGCCGGGGTTGTTGATGCCGGTCCAGCGCACTGGCGGCGTGGTCGTTCCCCAGACTCGCGACAAGAATTCGATCGTTGGAACAATGTTATGCTTCAAACTCAGGGAGAACACAGCAGGAGCACGGAGCGCTATTTTGGATGCCAAGGATGATGTTCGCTTTGCTGGCTTTTTGGCCCTGTTCTCGTCAGCATCACTATCATCATCAACAATAGTAGGATCCTCTGACAATCGATCAATGGCTTCAAAATATGTCAACTTGGATTTGAGATTGCCCAAGGACAAGCCTAAAATTTGTGGATGAGACAAGATACAGGTCCGAATCTTTTTCTGTCGGTTGGTGACGGCGTCCTCCTCATCTTCGTCGTCATCAAAAGCACCTTCGTTGTCGTCAGCTGGATCGAGAATGTCCGACAAGAGCTGGATTGTGGGTTGCAAGTTGTCTGTCACGGATAGCGTCAGGACAAACCCTGCCATGGTACAGACTTTGAAAATATCGGAACGCGTCAATCCACACTGCTCTTGTAGAAATGCGATGCGTGGCTTTAAATTATATTTCACAGAAAGATTCAAGACGGTGGGATATTTGAGCAGCAAGTCGCGAATTACTGTGATGGTTTTCTTGTCCTTCTCACGAGAAGGCATCGTCTTTGTGGTTGGTGTGAGCATCTCTTGGAGATAATCAACAATGACTTCGAGCTTCTTGACGGTCCGCTGAAACAGCCAAGGAGCCTTGGCTTTGAACCGCGCAATCATGGACGGTGTCAATCCCAAGGATGCTTCGAGATACTCTTCAATGGCTTGCACTTCACCCTCGTTGGCAGCATCATATCCAACCCCTCGCGACAACAAAATACCGGGCTTGCGGGAAACTGCCTGTTGAATTGATGGATGGATTGGAAAAATAAAGTGTGAGATAAAAAGATGACGAAAAGGCGCCCAGTGAGCCAGTCATAGATGTGCCCTCATCCCATTTCACGCATTATACACACAAGCAACACATCCAAACATTCAGTACTGTACATACCTCATAAAACAAGTCGGGTCCATAAAAGGTTTGCAAAAATTCGGTCGTTGGCCTGAGGTATGTTTCGACATTTTTGCGGAAAATGCGGGGTACCGATTGGACAATCTTTGGCACCAGTTCGCTTTGGTGGTCCGGAAAGATTTCGTGTAAGAACTCTAGTACAGCATCGACTTGTGGTTCGGTAATGGCAGGATTGTTGTAGAGATAATTTCTGGTTTTGGCCCAGTCTTTGTTACTAAGAGAATCCCCAGAAGATGATGAAGCTGCTGTGCTTGTAAGAATGAGTTGCATGATATTTCGTACTCGTACATTGACCCGGCCTCCTGCTACTTTGGCCGTAGCAGGACCTTTATGAGTATGAGTGTGGCTAGTAATGGCAGTGCTGGAAGCACCAGTATAATTGTTGGCCTTTCTTCTTGGATAATCTTCTCCCCCTTCCAACAAGTCTTGCAGCGCGAGAAACAAGCGCGTTGCTGTCGCGCTTGTTCCACTACTAGTAGTAGTAGGACGGGCTGTTGTGGTGGCACTCATAAAACTTGGACGGGAAGTTCGTCGTGGATGACTGCTGGCAGTAGTACTACGCAAAATCAAACCATTGGCGACATTTTGATGATGGTGCATTGATAGCGCCACCATGCACAGCAAACACCATTTGGCCATCAGCATGGCCACAGCATGGCATGCCATCGTAGCTGGGGTTGAAGCATGTCGCACTTCGTTGTCAAACGACAGTGCCGCCGCCGCCTGTTTCTGGAGTGGCTTGCTGCTGTGGCCCATGATTGGGTCCACGGGAGCTGCACTCACATACCAAGAAAGCAATGGACGAATTGATGACTGTAGTGTGAGACTGCTAATGCCGTAGCTGCTCTAGCTAGTAGTAGCGAGAGCTTTGACGGCGAAGAGACGGATACAACAACATAGTCGCACTGATTTCTGCAAAAGTGACGGATGCGATGAGCGAGGGTTGTTGCTGTTCTGATGGACAAGATCGTTCGCTTGGGCCCGTTGACGCCGTGTCGGGATGATTGCAGAGATCAACTGTGCGAGTGGCAAGTAATCTTCAGATCAGCTGTGCGATCGAGCTCAGTGAGGATTATTTGTCCGTTCGCTGGATGCCTCGCCCCGCATTGTTACGTTTGTCGTCTCGACCATGACTTTTGTCTTCCGTCGCCGACATCAGAAAAGAACATTTCACGGCCCGAACTACCGCGCAAGCCTTGAGAAACAATTCGAATCAATACAACAGTTTGTGAAGCACCACGGCTTGTTTGGAAGTCCTATCGTCCATCAATTTGCAGCGTGCTTGGAATAAAATTTCAATCGTGCCCAAACGCTCTTTCAGCCACACTACTGACTGACTGGCGTATCCAAAATCGGAACCGACCTATGGTTTTCTGTCTTCCTTTCACCAACAGCAACCGTGACCAACATAACGAAATTGCATTGAATATATTCAAGCAAGATTGGAAATACAATGCCGGCCAACAAGCGAAAGAGCAAGAGTACGACCAAGGCCAAGGCCAAACCAAACGTTAGAGGCGTCTTGATCCAGCGGGAGATACCCACTATTCCACATGGGACACATGGGATTCCTTTTATCAGCAATTTTCACAGAGGAGAGGCAGTGAAAGCCGAATTAGTGATGGCTGGGCTTCCCCCGATACTTCCACCCACGGGGTTTTGGCGCGACTACAAGTTTTCAACGTATAGTACAAAGCTTGTGGAACCTGAGTTCGTCACCACCATCCAGAATCTAGAGGGCCGCTATTGTCAGGCGTGCCGGGTCAAGGACTGGAAATTATTTTCATTGATTGCTCTACAGCTAGTAGACTTAACGACTGATGGGGGTTGGAGCTATGCTCAGTATCGATATGACAAGTTGTTATTCCTGGACTTCCAATTCCCGGAATACAACTCGCCCCTCTCGGCTACCTCTATCAGGCTGCTGGAAGGTATGGCCTGCAACGATCACGAGGACTCCTTTTTTAGGGCCTATGCAACGCATTTACTAGCCAGGAGCCATATCTTTGGTGGCTACGACGACCAAGATGAAGAAGAGAAGTGGGCGCACAAGGAGGTTTTATTGTATTGCCTTACGGCTTTCAAGGTGCAAAGCGAGGCAGTATCCTCCGAGTGCCGAGACAGAAACATTGAACGCTACGAGAAGAAAGTGGCCATCGGAGAGCTCTTGGATGCTATTTTGGAGGCGTGGAAGTATGACGAAGAATTATGCGAAGACTATCTTTCAGTGCAAATCGAACTGCACAAGGAAAACGACGAAGTCGAAAGACAATACCGAAAAACTAAAGTGGAGGAAGTCTTCCCAGAGCCAGTCACTCTTGACCGCAAACTCCTGGAGTCGGTGGCGAATCTTCCTGAACTAGAAAGTTGCTATCTGGTGGTGAAACTAGATCTATCGGACGACGAGAAGTACCATCTTGGCGAATATTACGGTGACGGGCACAAAAAAAGGCTCGAAGAAGGGCAGAAGTACGCTGTGTTCACGGTAAATCAAAAGAATTTCATCAAAGGTAAACGCCGCCGGGTGTTCGATTTAGTACAACGGTGTCTTCTGGCGGAGAGTGACCCGCTTCCAAAGAAGGTACTAGCACCACTTGCTGTGGCGTGTCTTCAGCCGTACCAGGTTATCATTCCCTGTCGCGAGAATCGGAAACATGCCCAGGAACCTGCTCGGCCCAAGAAGGTACTCTTCGCGGCGGAAGAAGAGGCTTCCCACCAGCAAGTTCGTCTATTCATGTCTATGATGGGGTTCAAGTTGGCTGAGGTTGAAGTGGCCGACAGACAACTGATCCAGCTCTTGATCGAAACCTCGGATGGAATAACGGCTCCAAGCAAGAAAGAGTTTCCACATCTTCATGATGAAGCAAAAGGAATCGAGTGTGGCGGGTGCGGAAAAGTGGGAAACAGCTTGCAAAGATGCCCTTGTAAAAAGGCATACTACTGTAGTCACCAATGCCAAACGGAAAAGTGGCCTTCACACAAAGCAGACCACAAGCAAGAAATGGCACGTAGAGAAGCCAACTAAAAGCTCCCATGATGGCTTTGGCGGGATTGGCAAGCCTCAACAAAGGAAGTGGCGCTGTTCACATTCACCTAACATTCCTCCGCAAGACAAGGCAACGGATTCCTCCAGCGGAGCAAGGCTATGTCGTAGCGGAATGGGGTAGGCGACAGGAAACATACTGCCACACACTAGGTCCCACCGGGGCTGTACCTTCGTTCGGGTTGCCCGCGGTGGATGCATCATCCCCACTGCTTTCCCTAAATTCCATAAAAACTTGCAGCAACATAGCAGCAGCTACAACACAATTGCGTATTTGCACAAAAGTTCTACTAGCTAGTAGCAAGTAGGCAGAGGCATCAATCTTGTGCATGTCCCGCAAGTTTGACACAAGCTTGCTGTTATGACTACCATAGTTTTTTAGCCTAGAACTTTAGCTAGGTCACTCATGTCTTTCTGTCTACCTCTCCCTACATGTGAATGCTGAAGGAAATTCTAGTGGTTTGTCCCTATCTTTCCTTTTCCCTAACTCTTAGAGAATCGCAATGTGTGAAATGACTCCTGGAGGCAGTGATGAGTGGCTGCACCACACCAAGAGTCACAAAGTCGCCCAAAACAGTGTCTGCATTCTGCTGGCATGGCTCGCTTTGATGATGCTAGTCTTTGAGTGAAAGAAGACAAAGACGGTTTCCTTCTTTATTTCCAAACAAGTGCATTGACAACACATGTTGTGCAGTGCAGCAAACTGTTGATGCAATTGTGCTAATAGCAGTCAAACTGTAGAAGAAAAGAAAAGAAGTGGCAGAATGGATGTTTTTACCTCTGATGATGCGTGCCCTTCATCCCTAGACAATCTTGAAACTGTCAAATGCACCAACTGAAGAAGTGCAAACAACAAGAAAAACCAATGAGACTTTTGAAAGACACTCTCCATTATCAGGAAAGTTGTTTATACAATCTTTATGAGGGACCAAACAGCAACAATTGGAATTGAATTGAATGCATTTTCTATCATTAAAATGTGTTCTGTCACACTGACGTTTCTCCTTCAAGATGCATTAGGGGCTAAAGACTTAACACAAAGTAGCACCAGATCTGGAAACCCATGATGCCATATCCATGGTTCTTACAGTGATGGCAATAGATGTGCACAACGATAGGTTTGATTCAGCTGCATGCAGAGGTCCAACAATTGTTTGAACACAAGTTTTAGTCACAATGGGGAGTGACACCAGATGTGACATGCAATGACACGACCAAAGATTTAGCAAGAGCAGCACCAGAACTGGCCAAGTGGAATACAGTGCCAAGTTCAAGACTCTTATGGTGATGGCATCAGATGTGCACAAAAACAGATTGGGTTCAGCAGCAAACAGAAAGCTTGATGGTCAACAAAATGAACGACAACATTCACAGAATTGCAGCAGCCAAAGTCCTGTTTCCATGCAAAAGGTGAATGCCAGATCTGCAGCCCAAAGTCTTATGCGCTAGAGCCAAGTGAGAAGAAAAGGATGACTGGAAAAAGTTATTGAGGATGTTAATGTATTTGGAGAAGACAATCTTCAGTGCAGGGTTGATGCTCAAATCAGAAATCTCACATTCCTGTCACGGTGGTGACGGTGTTTCGAGATCAACTGTGAGACCAGAGAAATATTGAGATCAGCTGTGCGAGCTAAACGGTTTTCTGCAATTTCGACGGTATGACCGTGACTTCTCCATCGCTTTTCGCCATCATGGAACATTCACGACCAATAACAAGCAACAACCGCACCGTGCAGGGAGAAACAGCAAGTTCGAATTGCAAAAGAGCTCATAATAATCCTTTGTAGATTGTTGAATCAAAACTTGACGTGGACGATGATCGCCCATCGCCTTCGTGGCCGCAGCGGCGGCAACGCCCTCTTGCTGGTGCTGCTGGGGGTGATTGCCGCTGTTCAGGCTATTTATCCTGGTACGTTCTTTTCATAGAATTTGATTTTCATAAATTTTCATTATTTTTCTTTCTTCTCACAGTGTCTTCTCCCTGTACTACTCTACAGATGGTCATTTTGACCATGTGACAAAAATTACCGACAAGGCCCACTTGGATCAGGTCGTCCAAGAGTCTTTGGATGCCGACCAGACACTCTTTGTCCGTTGGATTGCCTCTCCCGGATGAGGCTGATGACGGAAGCAGGCACCTGCCTGGAACGAAGCAACCGAAATGTACAAAGCCAACGACAAAGTTCGTTTTGCCGACATTAATTTGAGTGAAGCCTCCGACACTCGCGGTGAACCCTACAATGCTGGCGCCGGTGGTTGGCCGACCGTGCGCTATTTCAATAGTGACACGGGCAAGGATGGCGCTCCCTATGATAAGAAAACCGACAAATCCATGTGTGACGAATTGGGAGATATCGACTATATGACTGCGTATATCGAAGAGGCTGGAAAGACGTCGTTGTGTGCCATTGATGGTTCAGGATGTGATGAACGGTCTGCCAAGTACATGGCCAAGATGAAAGTCAAGTCGAAAAAAGAGCTAGAAGATCAGCTCAAGCGTTTGGAAGGGATGGAAGGAAAAGAAATGAAACAAGACCTCAAACAGTGGGTCCGTGCCAGGAAGAAACTTCTCAAGGTTTTGATGGCGCATGGCCACGATGAGCTCTAGGCTTTTTCTCTTCTTTCTTGTGGTTTCTTTTTTTTTGCATGTAGTAGAAAAAGACAGAAATATAGTTAGTGTGGATTGACGCAAACAAACAACAACCTGTACGCATACAGTATTGTGGAATGATGCTACCAAAATAACCAGAGATGGTCTTTGGGGGCTGAAAAAGAAAAAAATGTCAAGATTTCAATTTACTCCGATTTGTATCGTTCTCTGCGTGGAAAACACTGCTTCGTTCCCCACCAGAGAAGACCAGGAGTGATAAATCTTGCACAAGACTGTGTGTGTCATGGTTTTTGTATTGCGCGTGTTGGTTTGCACGAATATGTTTGTCTACTTCTTTTATTTGCAGACAGAAATCAGTAATAAAATGAAATAAAAATAATCATTACAATTTACTGCTACAGTCGAAATACCAATATAAATTCCTGAAAGTTCCATACGAGCAAGAAAAAAAGAAGATTCCTATGCTGCTTGTTTGGCCTTTTTACAGTTTTCGAGCTGGGCCACCGACGCCTTCCTCTTCAAAAAGCTTGACGATGAAGGAGACTTTTCCTCGCCGTAATTGGTTGCGTCTCCATTATCGAGTAGAATGTAAGGGTTCAAGGAAAGAAAGTGATACACAATCGCTGAATCGTCCTTTTGCTTCATCAATACTTTGGCCCAATGTGCTTTGTCCTCAAACTTCTGTAACAAGTTCTGTCGACCAGCACGATTTAGACGCAAGTAAAAGTCAACCAACGGGTTTGTCCAATCCAAGCCTTGAAAGGTCAGGAACTTGAGGACGTGGTTGGATTGCAGCATGTCGGTAAAGACCTTGGTAATGGTTCGACTGTCTTTTGGCGAAATGTCACCCCAAGCCCAAACATCCAGACACTTTAACGACGTGTTGGTATGCAGGGCCTTGGCAATGGGGAATCCATAGGAGGCTTGATCCAAATCTAAATTGGCCACTTGTAAAGTGGTATTGTGCAACAACAAATCCGCAATGGCTTCTCCAGCCTTTTGTCCCAATCCATGGGAACGAATGGTTAATTCTCGTAATACTTTGTTGGCTTTTAAATGACGGACCATATAGGCAATGTGATCATCGTCCATTCCTGGCATGGTCTTCCACCAACTGCAATATATCAAATCAATGAATATCAAAAGTAATACTTGTGAGGAGAGAAATGAATTTTCATGCGGCATGTTGTCAAACCAGGACCAGGAAAGGATCAAGAAAATCATACTGCATTTCATGCAGCAAAAGGCAATAATCATGAATTGCCTGCTACTTCTGTATTGTACTTACAGTTTTTGAATACTGGTACTCTTACACAATTCACCCAAATACAAGCCCGTCCTTGCCGAAATGACCGTTTCACAAAACATGGCTTGTTGCAAATGAGGCATGGCCGCAATGGCCTGGACCAAGGGCCCCAACGTAATATTCGCAGCCAATTCTTCGGATCGACAACGAACCAAATCGACACTGGTCAATTTCGGCAGTTTTTGCAAGGCCATGGCCAAGGCTTGCATGTCGGCATTCTTGGCAGCTGCCGTCGCTGCGCTCGAAGTGGTCAAAATGACATGCCCCATTCGCAAATTGGTCAATTGATTCCGACACGACTGTTGCAAGGCAGCCGTCATGGCCTTGACGGGCAAGTACAGTCCTCCAAAGCGTCCATCACCACTTACTTCGAGGCGTGTAATATGTGGTAAGCATGTACTCAAGGCACGAAAAACCGCAATCGCCGTGTCTTCGGAAATGCGACGGACATTGCGGGACATTCCGCCCTTGACAAAGACGGATTCGACCAATTGTTCGCTCGTGGCAATGAAATTCAAATACTTTAAAATGTCATCGAGACCAGTCGGAGATTCGACCGTGTCATCGAGCATCAAGTACAGATGTGTTCCACGCAGTTGAAAGGAGGTGGAGGCTTCGTGACTGCCACCCCCGCTCTGGTGTTGTTGTTGATGTTGCGCCATGATTGTTTCTTTTGGTTTTCGTTTCCACTTGCGCAAGACAAATCCAGTGTCTCCTACGCCTTCTATCTGTAAATGTGTTATGATAATCTAGCTTGGCACGCATTTGGTCATGCAACAAAAAGGGCTATGGCATCCTCAGCAAAAGAAAAGAAGAAGTGGAGAAAACAACAACATCATCGTACGTGCATCGATCTGCTTTTCTGCTGAAGGTTTCGTTGACAGAAAACAAACGAATGTGAAATTCTCACGAACGGTCATTCGTTCAAGTGCGCGTTACTAATTCTGACCTATATTTTTTCGTTCAAGTGTGCGATATTAAAATCCGAGCATAAATCTTTCGCGGGCCCACGTGACCGGCGAAATGAATGAATCTATGAAGTTCATCGTGACGAAGTTTCGATCGCGCTCGCTCAGCTTGAACGACACGGACCTACTAGTGTACAGTAGCAGCACTATTGAAAGGTATCGTACCACAGGAAAAAGTGCAGCAACAGTTCATTAGTCTTCTTGCTGCAGTACAGGCACTACGAGAAGCTAGCTTGTAGCTACTTCCATTCGACTCGATTGTACTATTAAAGTCGTATAGATTCTTGGATTGCTCGAGCCGAGGTTTATTGGCAAATCTAGAAACCATGGTGTGGCCTTTCCAGGCAGCCGACGACAACGAAGTTTGCCTTCTCATCAATTCTACACTGGATGTGATCCAGGGCATCGTCGATATCGATGGAACGTTGTTGGATCCCTACAATAAGAACCGTAGCAAGAACTTGCTAGGTTTTTACTGGAATGTCGTGTGGGCGTACCTACAATCTACGTGGGCTTCTACACAAGCCTTGGGAAAGCAATTGTGGCGCTATGATTATAAGACGGCACTCCAAAATCTTTCGCTGCAAGAGATGAAAGACAAGGCCCTGCATCTCTGGCAGGTCCTTCAACGGCACGCCCATGAAATCTTTGACTACTTGTTGCATTGCTTTGTAGTGACTTGGGTACACGAAAAGACGGGCATTCGACCACACATACTACTCAGTGCAGGATTGATCATGGTAGCAGGACTGATGATGTTTGTCATGTGGAAATACCACAAACGACCACGCCACAACAAACGACGCAAAGAACGATCCCTCTCCATTTCGGGACGAGGATTACGAGATCGTGGATTCAGTTTTGACTTGGCAGACCATCAAGTCAAGGATCGAAAAAAGAGGGGCGCGAATCCTCTCGATTTTTTTAGCGGCAACAAAAACAAAAAGACGACACGAGTCACGCGTCCAGATAGTCTTTTGGGATCTTCCACGAGTGGTGGAAATCGTTCTCGATCCAACAGTTTGGATTTGTTGAGCAGTGATCAATTGTTGGACGACAACGCCCAGCAACATGGAATGGGTACGGTAGGACGAAACCGACGACACCAGCACCCCTCCAGAGATGGATCATCGCCTGATGGATACGATCGTCCCGTCGTGCAAGCCACCACGCACTCACGTCCCCATGTGACCTATCACGGTCCCACGGAACAGAAACTTTTATACTTTACCTGGTCTCCCCCGCCCTCTTGGATGGAGGCATCACGATCTCTCTTACCCTTGGATACACGCATGAAATTGCAGCGAGAAATTTCCTTGGATCTATCCAAACACGACGAATGCTTGATGACCATTCGAGAACCCACCACGACGAGTAGTACTACCTCGCGACAAACCCCCGTGATTTTGCCCGTAACCCAACTGTCGGTCCATGTCAAAAATCCCATTATTGGTGGCGTCTTGGAAATTTATGTCAAGGATTCCAGCAAGGAGGAATGGATGGAACATACCTTTGACAATGCCAAAAATGCGGCGCAATTTCAAATTGATTTGCTGGCCATTCAATTCTTTGGGCCGGCCATTTTTAGAATGTATCAATCTCTGGAATTGATTCATCAGGGTAGTATTGCCTGTGAAGGAAGGGAATATGTTTGTCATAATGATGAAATGACGACAGAAGTCCCACAAGGGGTTGGCGTGACGTGGGATGATGTCATGAGAGCCATTGGGAGCAATCTGCCGTCGTTGCGGGTAGCCCTAGAACGACTGTGGTGGCATCATTATACCATGACGAGTCTTCGCTTGAGAGCTCGGAAACGAGCACGGCAACAAAAACAAAAGAAGAAAAAGGGCGATGCAGCCTCTTTCGAGGGCGACGATAGTGAAGCACCGGCCGCTGTCGGTTCTACGAACGCCAAGGAAATGGCTGAGAAAGATCCAACGGCCAATGTCAATCAAGACGCCTACATTCATCTATCAGCCGAGTATGTACGCAAACGTCTTTTGTTGGGTCCTATTGACTTTTTCCGCCTATTTGTCCCGTGGCTGCCAGAGACAGCACTCCCGCGACGAGTCCACTCGAAAGAGAATGGAACAACTCGTGCGATGGCGAAAACGGACGGCAGCGGCCTCGCTGTTTGTCCAGGCCTACGTAAAGGCCCGCATTTTGGTCAATCGGGGCTGGCCGCTGAATCGACCACTCCCGACGCATTACGTCACTCGGCGGCTTTCCTTTGACGACAATCTCGATAACAGTCAAAGGGATACAACGGCCAAAAATGAAATCTACGAAGCAACGGTCGCCCGTGATGTGATGACATATGTGCGACCCAATGAGCCAGATGCTTTCAAATCCCATGAGCATTGGTGGCACTGGCGACCGGAACGTCGGCGTACCGCCATAAGCCGCTACCAGGCCTTTACGTTTGTGGGTTTTCACGTGTTCAAGATTCCAAACGACGAGGACTTTCCCTTGCATCCGCGATTTGATCCGGTCCTTACCCTTGGGTCGCTTCGAGACTTGATGGAAAGTAACCCGGACCTGGAGTTCTTTGTTTCTACCGTCTTCCCAGAGCAGCGTAAAGTGGCATTTGTGTCGGTATTTGTGAGATCGCTTCCTCGAGGCGTTGATATTGCCTTTGATAACAATGTAAGTATTAGATAGACAATGTGCGTAACTTGTCCGACCTGCGTATGGAATGACCTGATCGACATTGCCATATTTTCTTCACAGTGGTCCCGTTTCAAACACGGGAGCAAAATTATCCGTGATGAGAAGCTTTCGGTTATGTTCCAGATCGGCTCTTCAGAGAACAAGACGTGGACTGAAAGTGCAGGCATTGCGGGTATGACGGCATTAATGAGCACCCTTGCTGGTGAGATGGACACTAGCATACCTAATTCTGATGCCGGCCCAAGTGACCGCTTGCCGTTCCCAGTCATTCCTCACGCGAGCCTTGGAGAGACCCGCCACTTTGGAGGGGCACTACAAAGAGATCGCGGCCTACCGCAAAATTATTGCTCGGCAACGCTGCATGTGGATTCTGAAAACGTGAAGTTCAATATTGTTTCTCGGCTAATAATGTCAGTGATAGAACGAGGACTCCTGTCGAAAAACGTGTTTGATTTAACTTTCGTTCTGGCTGCTAATGAGCAGGACGAGCTTCCCGAGCGTGCTCTGTGTACACTGCGACCAGTCCGAATTTCGGCAAATGATATTGCCCTTCCAACAATCTTTGTTTATGAATCATATCGAAGGCCATCCGAACGGCGAACGGGGGCGAGTCAAAATGCTGGCTACTTCAACACTGCCATGGGACAGTTTTCGCTGAAAAGAATGACAATGCTGAGCCAGCGGCTGTTTGGGGTTAGGCTGATGGAAGACAGTGCGGATGACGAAGAAGGGCCACCAAGCAGTGCACAGCTGACGCTGAAGGGGACTCATGTCAGAGCCGGGAATCACGAAGCCATTTTGGATAGTTTCAGGTCTAGTGGTGTGGCGACAGACTGCCCCATTCAACAATCAGTCAACCACCTAATTGAAATATTGGAAAACGTCAGGGTGCCGGTTCGGCGAGATCACCTGCTCCTTTATCCATTTGCTTCCGCTGTACCACTTTCTCTCCTCGAAAAGCAAAGCGCTAGCGACGGCACGCTGCACGATAAGGACTTGATGAGTATGCCGATACTACTGCTTGTCACTCGTGCGGAAATCGAGCGTCATTTTGTGGCTTCGAATTGTCATATGAAGAAGGCTGCAATTCGTGTTGTGGAGACTGCGGCCTGGCGTGGTCAAACGTTTCCCATTGATCTACGACTTTGTCGGATTGAGCTTCAAAGTGGCCAGTTTTTTCAGCAAGGGATAGACATGGGAGGTAGACCAGTCTTCTACTTTCGAAACATGGGGCTCGGGCCATGGCGCAAGGATACGGATGCCTCGGTAGCTGCGGTATTACATCGTCTGGATGGGGCGCTTCGCGATTTTTCCAACCTTACCGACGATGTGACCTGCACTCTTATCGTGATTATGGGAAAACCCTACAAAGGTCTATTCAAGAGAAAAGGTGGCGCGAACGCGTCTGTAGATGGAGATGATAAGGGCGAAGACGAACTCGGCGAATCGATGAATTCAATGTCTGTCATCGAATCTCACGAACAGCGCGCCGACGGCAATATCATCGCCAATCCCCGTGTAAACCCAAACGAGACGTGGCAGATTCAAACCAACAGAAAATTGATTCGGCAACTGATTAATTTAATTTCGGCCCACTATCCCGAAAGATTGCACCAGGCACTAGTGGTTATCAAGCCGAGCCACACAATCACGCTGCGAAAGCTTTGGGGGTATCACACTCTTTCATCAATTGTTGAAGCTCCTGTGACGCGGTCCAAGGTGAAACTTCTTGCCAAATTCTCCGAGCTCCAAAAATATGTGAGTAGACAAGAATTATCGGTGATTGCTGGCGGAGATGACCCAATAGACCCGGGTGTCTTTGGGTTGGAGGATTACTGAATCATTTTGTGGATGTTTAGTGGAATAACGTAAAAACTACTAGTAAAAAAGACTAAATACTGCAGAATGTTGTTTTCTTCGAACTGGAAGGAATTATTACAGTAGCTAAGAAACAATGGAAGGCGCGCTGAATAAATAACTTGATGCCAATTCTGGCAGTAGTGCCAACCTTCGGAATAGCAACCAGCTAAACGGTAGTCCACCAGCCGGCTAGCAAGAGCGTTTTACGCACTTTTTCCGACCATGTCCATGTACGGTGTGCTTTCCAGTGAATCAAAATTCAAAAGCTGTAACAGGAGATCAATGTTCCCACCAACAGCTTCCTCGCCTATGCAATGGCACTGTCCACAGAAAAGATACTGCGACCCAGTGTCAGGCCTCGCAAACAAAAGCAATCTGCTGCTGACGGGAAGCTTCGGTGTTTCTTGACCATGATAGCCAACTGACACGAAGTCATAAAACAAACCGTCAAGATCTTTGCGTGGGTCGATGGAAAATGTCATGTACCTACCATGCCCCGTAAACTTGTTTGAAAACTTTTTTGCAAACTTTCCATGACGACTTCCACTACCAAAGCTTACAAAGAGAAGATAGGCGTTGTCGAGTTTCACAATGCCACCTCTGCGGTTGAATCCAAGGTAGCAGCCCCCTTCCAACGTCTCCAGGACTGAGCTTGCCAAGAGTTCAAGTATGCAGTTTTCTTTCGTGTATCCGAGGTAATTTCCAGGGGTAGGGAGTGTATCTACAGCAAGAGAAGCCAGATTCAGGGATTTCTTTGTACGCTTTGCTTTCCGTTGTGCTTTTGTTTTCTCCTTTGGTTCATGCGCCCGTTCTTCCTTCACTTCGATATGAGCCGCGCGCTGAATATCCAATGGGATAGGGACCACTACAGAAGGCATTTCTTTTGTCGTTTGCCAAGTTTGACGTACATACCAAAGAGAAAGAAGATTTCTTATCGTGCCTTGTTCAACATCGTATGCCGATCGTGGAGCTATGGATGACTCAACATGCTGATGGTCCAGCAAAGTTGTTCGCCACGATGTTAACAAGTGCGGGTGCCTCGAGAAGCAGCCAACTTTAGAAGATGGATTGTTGTTTTTGAATGATGAAAGGGTCTTCTTTAGAAGCCGAGGAAGCACTGCCGCGTCCAAGGCGGCGTACTCTATTTGTGCGTCCGACAGTGGCCGTTGCTGCCAATTCGAACACTGCTCAGTTTTGTCGAGGAATTTCTGCAGCAGAAATTTGACAGATCTTTGCAAACTTCTCAAATCTCTATTCCGTGAAGGAGGGAAACAATTGTGGAACACGGCATCAAGGTCGACAACAGCATGGATTAGTTGGAAGCACGGAAGATGCGGGAAGGAGACCGCAAGCTTGGTAATGTCACCGCCAACACCAAACCCGATGATTGGGATGCAAGGCTCTGTAAAAAGCTTTTGGAGTATGCCATTGAGCTTTTTTTCGTTTTCCGTCATTACTATATCACCATCCTTGACCCCTGGCTGGCAAAGCTGTTGAAGGTCGATTACGAACGCTCGCTTCAGAGAGCTCAGCTGCAAGGTTGCCACGGGATACTCTCTCCCGCGGTCTCTGGATGGCTTCCACTCACAATCCAAGCCCCAACTCAATTCTACTAGCTGGTAATCGTTTTGCTCCATTCCTTCTTCGCCGGATGCTGAAAATTCTTTTGCAAGCAACAATGTGCTTGAGACTTCTTCCGTAAAAGCTTGCAATGCAGTATCATTGTCAACAAGGACAGCGCGAAGTCCCTGACTTGTCTCATCTACCAGCAAATTTCGTAGGCAAAGCTTGGGGAGGTTCTTTGAGGGCACTTCATTATCTTTTTCGACGACTTGTTTCGGGGCATCCCCATCAACAAGGTTGATTTCTGCGCTTACATTCTCCTGTTTCCCCTCTTCTGTTGCATCATCCAACGTCTCAAGAATCTTGCTTGCCGGTGGAAGTTTATTTTCAAACTTCCTCGCCTCCTTAGATTTTTTCTGGCGGAATTTCATAGCACGGCATTCTCGAAATTCTTTTGTCGTTGGTCGTAAGCTTCGAGGCTGGAACGACGTTGGAAGACATTTGTAAGAGGGTATTTTGTCTCCGCTTTCTATCATAGAGTGAAAGTTGAGTCGAAATTCTTCGACAGCAGCCAAAATGTCGTCTCCAGCGTTGAACTCGTCGATTTCAAATCGTGGGTCTAAATCGCCATATCGCTCATTGTCGTTGTGCGAGACCCGGAAGTTTCGGAATTCCCTAGATTGTATTTGCTCAAACTCCTTTTGGTACATGAGTTGGCATGTTTCGGGATGAAGATGGCTCACGGCCATACTACACGCCGTCTGTCCCTTGTTGTTTACAATCAGTAAATCAGCACCGTTTTCGAGCAAGAATCTCACAATATCATCTCGATCCTGCGTAATGGCGTAGAAAATGGCTAGTATAACCCCCGACCCACGGTCCACGTAGCTCAAATTAGGTGAGAGGCCCAGAATGGATTTTCCTTCGGTTCTTAAGAAACCACCACTTACGCGTTTTCCCATAGTTTCCAGTGCCAATACTAATGGTATTGACAAGATCCATCCCGTATTTTCTACCAGCTGCTATGAGCAACTCAATGGACTCTTGATCACCTTTCCACGTAGCAAGATGCAAGGCATTTTTTGTAAAGTTGCCTAGAGAGTCCACATAATCATTATAGCATGAGTAAATGTTCATTGTAAATGCATCTCTGCGCGAATCCAACATCTACAACAAAAGAATGGCTCACCCTCTGTCCCCAATTCAACCAACTTGGTATCGTGGCACACGCCGGGATGGTTATAGTATGTTTAAGCATTGTGCAATCATCCCTCTCAAATTCAGCAACAAAACACAAAAAATAAATAGACTCACTTTTGGAAATTGATTGCCAGCTTCTTTTATGATTTCACGGACAACGTTAGCTTTTCCCTGTTTTCCCGCCGAATCCCTTAGCTTTTTGGAGAGCTTCTTCAGGGACGGGAATTCAGCTGTTGTTTTGGAGTCTTTGTCGATGCATGTTGTGTGTTTATCCAGCGAGGAAGTAGCCGCGTTTGCTTTTGGAGGAGTCTGGGCAATGGTCGGTACTAGGGACGCGGTCTTACAACCACCGACGAGAGTAGTCGCAGCAGAGCCGTTTGTTGTTCTATAATCGTGAAATGTCCCACCTGCTTTGAGTTGCTCTGTTTCGATTCTTTGTAGGAGCTGGCATGTTTCGGGTTGCAACTTATTATGATCAGCCGCTATCGCACATGGTGTATTGCCATTGCGATTGATCAGCAACAAATTGGCTCCATGAGCTAGGAGAAGTTGTACCACATCGTCACGCCCCCGGTTTATTGCATAAAATATTGCTACCAGAGAAACAGAGAAGAGAGAAAGCAGGACGAGTCAGTCAATATCTCCACAGACAGAAACCGCAGCAAGACAGCAGAGACGAAACAACAATACATAACGTACGAGTTTTCCCTTTGTTTCCCTCCCCTGTACTTATAGTATTGACCAGGTCCATTCCATGTTGGTTTCCTGCATGGATCAATAACTCGACCAATTCTAAATCTCCTTTCCAGCATGCCAAATGCATGGCAGTGCGACTATAATTGACTTCGGTCCCTAATTGGAAGAGTTCCGGAAAGCGGCCCCCGGCTTGAGAAATGACTGTCTTTACAATCATGACATTGGTGTTGGAAGATCTTCCTTTTCGCAGAGCAGCATCTCGCAGTAGTTTGGACAAGGATTTGATTTCTTCTGATACGGGCAGCGCCAACGATGCGAAAGCATCAAATTCTTCTTCGTCGTCAGAACCAAGTTCGCCATCATCGTCGTCGCGAGAGTTACTGCTAATTGTCTCTCGCAATGATACATGCTCCTGCGGTGGTTGACAGTGTTGTTGTTTTTGAACCGAAATAGGAGCCACGGAAACACCACTGGTCATGCTCTTGGCACAATTCATCAAATCGTCTAAACGAATGTGCAATGCATGGCGAAAGCTCCCAGATCCAGTGCTCAAAATTCGGGATTTGTTGCTTTGGGGTGTCATTTCTATTTGTTCCAAGGTATCTAAAATATCGTGCCCGCCATTGGTTGGGGCTGAAGAAGGATTATTATTGCCAACCACCAGCGTTTTATCCAATATGAGCATCATGGGTGTGCTATGCCCCATGGGTGGTATAGCTCCAGACATGTAACCCGTCAAAGCTTCAGCCGTGGTCGTATCAGCGAGTTTCAAGTTTATGACAACGCCATTTCTACTGGCTTCTTCGTTTTCTTCTTTTTGACGGGCGGGCGTCCTCGTCGTCCTCCTCAAGTGTTCTTTTAATTTGTTTTCATCCACACGGTCCTTGTAGTGTAGGGCAGTCACACAATAGATGCGGGTCGTATCATTTTCCACCACTGCTTCCCACACCAACGTTTTGACGTGGATCGTGTGTGCTGGATCCCTGATATCATCCTCGGATCTTGGTGCCGACGCCTCTACTACTAGGTCATCGTCATCCTGAACGACAAAATGAAATCTTGTAACACCTGCTTCGTGGAGGCGCTTCTTGAGAGTCTCCATGCTTCTTTTATTGACAAAAACTAGTTATGTATGTTGTGTAAATG
>ENA-ORBV01006855-ORBV01006855.1-microbial-mat-metagenome-genome-assembly--contig:-NODE-6855-length-19863-cov-6.786920_pt1 | contig 19863 bp, 17 predicted proteins | sample MGYA00237777_ERZ505514 | MGnify/ENA primary metagenome ERZ505514 (study PRJEB26160, sample SAMN06269048) | microbial mat metagenome | isolation source: Oligotrophic lake microbial mat | place... | reverse complement strand
CGCGCCGGGCGAATCCGGTGAAACTCAGGGTCAGGCTGGCGGGCAGCCGGCTGTTCATTCCCAATAACTGGCACATGTGGCAATCGTTTTCGGGGCTTTGGGGCAAACATTCACCCGTCAAGGCCCAAACTACAGTTTAGCGGCGCTGCCCCATGTCGTCTGGCACTATTGCCCGGATTGTTGTTGCGGCGCTGCGCCGCTGGCAGGTGCGCGTAGCTGCCAGGCCGCCAGCATGGCCAGCACGCACAAGGCAGTCAACATCAGGAAGGCCTCGTTGAACGCAGCCAGCCGCGCCGGGCTGCTGGCCACGCGGGTCAGGTCATCGCCGTGTGCGGCCAGGCGCCACTCCAGCACGATGCCGCACAGGCTGACGCCGGCCGATCCGCCGAGCATGCGCATGAAGTTGATGGCGCTGGCGCCCTGGGCGATCAGGTCCTTGTCCAGCCCCCGCATCGCGCCCAGGTTCAGCGACGGCAGAATGAAGCCCAGGCCGATACGCCCCAGCACCGTGAATCCAACCACGTACCAGATCGGCGTGTCCAGCGTCACCACCAGGATCAATCCGAACGACAGCGCGAGCAACGCCAGGCCCAGGCTGACCAGGATATGGGTGGAGTACCTGTCGGCCAACCGGCCCGCCAGCGCGATGGTCAGCGCCAGTGCCACTCCCGAGGGCAGCAGGATGCCGCCCACGTAGGACGGTGATAACTGCAGCCCCAGTTGCAGGTAAACCGGAAGCAGGTAGGTCGATCCAAACAGGGCCATGCCGTAGATGAAGGCGACGATGCTGCCCATGGCGAAGCGGCGGTCCGTGAACAAGGCCTGGTTCACCAGCGGCGAGCCATCCTCGCCGCGCGCCATCGACAGGCTCAGGTTGCGCTGGCGCACAACAAACCAGACGATGATGACCAGGGCTGCAGCCAGCAGGGCGAAGGTTTGCGGGCCCAGGCCCTGGTGCAGTTGCACCAGGCCATTGAGCAGGCACAAGGTACCGGCCCCGGCCAGCATCAGGCTGGGCCAGTCCATCGCGGCTGCGGCGCGGCTGGCGCCGCCCGGTGCCGAGGTCGGCACGTAACGTGCCGACATCCACAACGAGGCCAGGCAGAACGGCACCACCATGAAGAAGATCGAGCGCCAGCCGAACCAGTCCACCAGCACGCCACCCAGGCTCGGGCCCAGCGCCGGCGCCAGCACCACGCCGGTGCCGAAGATACCCATGGCCCGGCCCTGTTCGTGCGGGCCGAACAAGCGCATGATGACGATGGCCGGGATCGGCTGCACCACGCCGGCCGCCAGACCCTCGGCCACGCGCGCGGCCAGCACCCACGGGAAGTCGGTGGCGAATCCGCCGGCCACGCCGCCGGCCAGTAGCAGCCACATGGTTCCGGCGTAGGTGTGGCGGTAGCCGAAACGTCCCAGCATCCAGGGCGTGGTCAGCATGGACACCGTCATGGCCATCATGAAGCCGGAGGCGACCCACTGCGCGCGATCCTGGCCGATCGCGAAATGCGCGCTCAGGTCGGGCACCGCGACGTTGATGATGGTCGACGACATGATGGCCGCGATCGAGCCGGTCATGACCGCAAACAGCAGCAACCAGCGGTAACGCGGGCCGAAACGCGCCTGCAGCTCCGGCAAGGTGCTGGCGCGTGTCATCGTCCCGGTGCTACCACGCACCGCGCCGCTGCGCTCGCCGTGCTGCACCCCTTCCAGGGGCTGGTGCCCGGCCCGCGCCTGACCGCGCGGGCCAGGTCAGTTGCGCGGTTCAGACCACAACTTTCCGCCGGTGGCCCAGTTCTCGCGCTTGACGTCGGTGATCAGGATATCGACCGATTCGGGCGATCCGCCCAGCACCTCGACCGAAACGCGGGTGATCTCCTGCACCAATTTCTTCTTCTGCTCGACGGTACGGCCTTCCATCATCTCGATGTGGTAGGTGGGCATGTCAGTGACTCCAGTTGTTTCAGATGGATTCGAACTTCAGCGGCCAGGGCTTGAGTGATGGCGTTGATCGCTGAACCGGTTGCCTCGCGCCTGCCTGCGGAAAATCGGCTGAGGCACCGCATCTTGGCACGCGATCGACCGCCACATTGTCGAGGGCACGCAACGGCATGTTGACCGCAAGCGAATTTTCATCTGGGCAGGTGAGCGCCAGGGTCATGCCAGGGGGATGTCCCGGTGCAGGATGGATTCAATTTGCCGGGTTGCGTCGATCAGCAACGGCAACAAGGTCGATTCCACTGACTCAGGCGCATGCCGATCAAAGCCCAGGCTGAGGTTGAGCGCCGCAACGGTGGCGCCATCGCGATCGCGAATGGGGGTTGCCAAGCCAGCAATGCGGTCGTCGATTTCGCCATCAATGTAGCAGTAGCCCAGCTTTCTGACCCGCTCGATGCGCTCGCGCAACTCGCGTTTGTCCAGTACGCTGCGCTTGGTGAGCCGCTCCAACCTGATTGCGCGCAGCAGCGCGTTGAGTTGCGTTTGAGGCAGTGCTGCCATCAATACGCGGCCCATCGAATTGAGGTGGGCGGGAATGCGACTGCCCACGTTCAGGTCGATGCGGATGATGCGGCGCGTTTCCTCGCGCGCCACATAAACCACCTCCGCCGCATCGAGCACGCCGATCGAACAGGTTTCCCGGGTTTCCTTCACCAGTTCGAGAAGGATGGGTCGCACGATGCTGTTGAAACCCAGCGACGCCAGATACGAGTAACCCAGGTTCAGCACGCGCGGCGTGAGCGAATAGGCGCGCGCATCGAGCCGGACATAACCCAGGCTACTGAGCGTGGCAAGGATACGCAGCGCCGATGCGCGCGTAATCTGCAGCCGATCAGCCACCTCGATCATCGAGTAGGCGCGCGACTCGCCCTGACCAAACAACTCCAGCACGCGCAGCCCGCGCTCAAGCGATTCAAGGCGCTCTCCGCGAATTATGGTGTCGGGGGGTGTCGGTTTTTTGCTGCGCGTTGACATGAATCAGACTATCGCTTAAATTCCGAACAGATGTTCGCGTTTTACGTTTGACCAGCGGCGAACGGACAATCCCGGCGGGTGCTCTCGTGCGGCGACAGGCAAGAATTTTCCGCCTTTGGCGGCGTCTATTTCAGGAGTTATGCCATGCAGCCATCGGTGCTCGAAGAGTTGGTGCCCGTTCCCAATCCCTATCCGGTGGTGTCGGAAGTTGGATACCCCGAGGTGTGGAAGCTGTGTGAGGAAGCTCGCCGGCTCGCATGGGACCCGAATCGCGACATCGACTACAGCGATCTGGTCAAAGCCGATCTGCCGCCAGAGGTTCGCGCGGCAGGCGCGGAATGGTGGAGCCTGCGGGCCTGGATGGAGCACGGCGCCACGCCCTACGGTGCCGAGCGTTTGCGCGAGGCGATCTTCGATCATCAGCCGTTCGAGATCAAGCAGCACATCACCAACTTCATTGCCGAGGAGTTTCGCCATCACGAGGTGAGCTTCCGTATTGCCATGGCTCTGGGAGGTTACCAGCCCACGCCCCGTGCCGACTATTTCCAGCAGGTGATTCCGCGCTTTCATGACGAGCGCGACGAAAAGCAGATGAGCTTCTTCGCCGGACTGTCGGTCAATACGCTGTTCGAGCAACTCTCGGGCGAGTTGCTGCAAGCGCGTTATGAGAATGCCCGTTTTGTGTCGATCAAGGAGTCCTGTCGCCTGGTGCTGCGCGATGAGGCGCGCCATATCCAGTTCGGTCGCATCATCATGCGTCGCTTCTTTGGCGACCTGACCGATGACGAGAAGCGCGTGATCGGTGCAAAGTTCGCAAAGAAACTTCGGGGCAGTCTGCTCAACGGTGTCTATGCGGTGGTGAATCTGCCTGCGGACGAGCGTCAGCGCTCCGGCAAGAATCGTGCGCTGGCGGCCGAATACGGGTTGGGCGCCACACACCCCGACGAAGAGATCAGCATCATCCGTACCGGAGTCGACAAGATTCGGGAGGACGTCGGGCGGTATGGCGTCGAAATACCGCGTATTGCCGAGATCGACGACAACCGCCCGTCCGCCTTGGCGCAGTAGGGGCGTGGTCTGCGGTAGATGCGTGGTGTGCGGCGCAATGTCTGGCACTGAGGTGATGCTCGCAGCGCGTCGTCGCCGACCCCGTGAGGCATGGGTTGCTGCGATTGCCCCGAGGGCTCGCGCGTTGTCGACTGCCGGAACATGAGCGCGGTCGAATTCGAACCGCAAGATGGCATCGGTGCGCCACCGGCGTCACGCTCCGTCGTCCGGCGTCTGATGGACGGCCTGGATGCCAGCCTGACGGCGCTGGCGGTCATTTGCCTGTGTGGCATAGCGGTGGTGACGCTGGCCGGAGTCGTGGCGCGGTACGTCTTCAACAACTCGTTCACCTGGACCGGAGAGACCGGCCAATGGTTGTTCATCTACCTGATCTTCCTGGGGATTCCACTGGCGCATCGCATGCGCATGCACATTGCGGTGGGTGCGCTCAAGCGGTTCTTGCCGGATTCGATGCGACAAGCCCATCAGGTGCTGATCGATGGTTTGGTGGCCTACACCACGATTGCCGTCTTGTTCGGCGCCAAGGATCTGATCGGTCTCATTGGCGGCACATCCACGGCGCTCGGCATTCCGAGTTGGCTGCAATACGCCGGCATTCCCGTGTCGTGCGCGCTCGGTTTGGCGTACATCGCGCTGCGTGACCTTGACGCCGCACGTGGGCGCTGGGTCGGTGCTGCCGGCGTGGCGCTTGGCGTGGTGCTTTACATGGCGCTCGATGTCCAATCGTGGATCAGCGTGCCGCAAGGCCATGCTGTCGGGGCCATGGCACTGGGCTTTGCGCTGGCGCTGGCGCTGGGGGTGCCAGTGGCTTTTTCCATGCTGCTGGCCGTATTCCTGGCCAATCTGTCCGCCGCAACTCTGCCGGCGCCAGCGGTGGTGCAAAACGTGGTGCGCGGCTCCGGGCAGTTTCTGTTGTTGGCGATTCCATTGTTCTTGCTGGCGGGTTCGCTGATGAACGTTGGTGGCCTGACACAGCGGCTCATCGATTTCTCGTACGCGCTGGTGCGGCACTTGCGCGGCGGCATGGGGCAGGTGACGGTCGTGTCGGCAACCCTGTACGCAGGTATCTCGGGTTCGTCAAACGCCGACGCCGCGCTCAGCGCCAAGATGCTGCACCCCGCAATGGTGCGCGACGGCTACAAGCCCGCTTTCTCGGCCGCCGTGTGTGCGGCGTCGGCACTGCTACCCAACATCATCCCGCCGTCGGTGGGCATGCTGATTCTGGCTGCCGCCACAGGCCTGTCGGTCGGACATCTGTTTCTGGCCGGCATCGTGCCGGGACTGTTGATCGCCGTGTCCTTGATGGTGGCGGTCTGGCTGGTGGCGCGGCGCAACAACTATGGCGCGTCGATGCCCAGGGCATCATGGCGCGAGCGCTTGCGCGCCGGCAAGGCGGCAGTGCCCGTGATGATGCTTGCGCTGTTCATCATCGTCAGCCTGCGCATGGGCATTGCAACCCCGACGGAAACCGGCGCACTCGCCGTGGCGTATGCCTTTGCGCTGGGCGTTTTCGTGTACCGCAGTTATTCGATGAAAGCGCTGTACCAGGTGCTTTCGTCCACGGCGGTCGATTCAGCGCTGATCGGTTTGCTCATCGGTTCAGCGTTGCCATTCGGTTTCATCCTGACCACCGAGCGTGTGCCGCAGGAGATCCTGGCGTTCACATCCCATTGGACCGGGGACAAATGGACGGTGCTGCTGTTCATCAACGTCGTGATGCTGGTGGCCGGCATGTTCCTCGATATCGGTGCGGCGATTCTGATCCTGGCGCCGCTGTTCCTGCCGCTGGTGGTCAGTATCGGGGTGGACCCGATTCATTTCGGCCTGATCGTCATTTGCAATCTGATGATTGGGGGACTCAGTCCGCCGGTCGGCATCCTGGCCTATATCGTGGCCACGGTGGCTCGGCTGGAAGTGACCGACGTATTTCGCGCATCCTGGCCGCTGATGTTGGCGTTGCTGGCCGCGCTCGCCGTGATTACCTATGTTCCCGCGGTCTCGCTCGGGTTGTTGTGGTTGACCGGCGCATGAGCCGGCCATGCCATCCGGGGGCGTTCTGCATTGATTCCCGTGCAACTACCACTAAAGGAGATTGAGTATGTCTAAGCGCAAGTACATGATTGGAGCCGTCGCCGCAGCCATGGCGGTCGCGGTTGGCGGACTGCTGCCACTGCAATCGGCAACAGCCCAGACCGTCAAGGCCCGGATCGCGGTGATTTACAAGGACGGACAACCGACCGCCCGCATGTGGAGCCGCTTCGGTGAACTGGTCAAGGAGCGGACCGGCGGCAGCATCGAGCTGCAGATCTTCACCGGCGGACAACTGGGTGGGGAGCGCGAAGTGGCTGAAGGCATGCGGCTGGGGTCGATTCAGGGCGCCGACTCGACTTTGGCGGCTTTATCGTCGTGGGTTCCGCAAGGGCAGATTTTCGACATGCCTTTCGTGTTCCGGGATCTGGCCCATGTCGAGGCGGTCACCAACGGCCCTATCGGACAGAGTTACAAGCCGCTGTATCGCGACCAGGGGTTCGAACTTCTGAGCTACATCACTTATGGTGCGCGCAGTGTTGTCAGCCGCCAGGCGCTGCAAACCCCGACCGACGTGCGCGGCAAGAAGATGCGGGTGCTGCAAAGCCCGTTGCACATCGCCATCTGGAAAACAATGGGAGCCAATCCAACCGCCATTCCCATCACCGAGACCTATGGCGCACTGTCGACGGGCGTGGTCGACTTCATGGACATGACCAAGGACGGTTTTGAGGCCTTGAAGCTCTTCGAAGTGGCGCCGTACTTTGTCGAAACCGGACACATCTGGTCGCTGGGCGGCATTGTCTTTTCGAAGAGCTTCTGGGAAAAGCTCAGCCCCGACCAGCGCAAGGTCATGCAGACCACCGCTGACGAAATGGCGTCGTACTTCAACCGCATCCAGCAGGAAGAAATCGGCAAGGCACTCGAGCGCACCGTGGCCAAGGGCGCCAAGGTCGTCAAGGTGAATCAGGATCCATGGCGCGATGCGATGCTGCCTGTCTGGGAGGCCGAGGCGTCCAAGTTCGGCGGTATCGACAAGATCAAGGCCATCGCCAATACCCGCTGACCCGCAGGGTGGCGTGTGTTTGATCGGGCGGCATGCCTTGAGGCATGCCGCCTGTTCGCCACAAGTTCTCCTCACGCGCCCTCCCGATGCGTCCTTCCCACGCGTCCTTCCAGTAGTACCAGTCGTTGCGCCGCTCTCCTGAAACGAAACAGCAACTCCAATCCGCAACCATGTCCTCCTCGACCCCTGCACCCTACACCCCTTCCGACTATGCCGAACTGTTGTCCGGCATGCCTCCCGGCTGTGTCTTCATTGGCGGCAGCTTCACGGCTGTACCGATTCATCAAACGGTCTTTGGCAAGGCCAACGGCGAGACCATTGCCCAGTGCGCTGTAGCCGATTCCACGACACTCGACCAGGCTGTGCAGGCGGCTCGCGAGGCGTTTGGTGTCTGGTCGGCGCGCGCGCCGGGTGAACGCGCGCGCGTTCTCAACGCCATGGCCGCTGCCTTGCAGGGTCAGTTCCGCGCATTCGTGGCGCTGGAGTCGCACCAGGCGGGAAAGACGATCGCCGATGCGGAAATCGATATCCGCTCCAGCATCGCCACATTGCAGTGGTTCGCTGGTTGTGCCGAGCGGCTGGACGGTCGCGTCGTGGCCAGCGCGGCATCCATGCACCGTTATGTGAGGCGCGAGGCACTGGGGGTGTGCGGCCTGATCCTGCCCTGGAACTTCCCTTTGCTGCTGATGATCTGGAAACTCGCGCCCGCGCTGGCTGCGGGCAATACGGTGGTGGTCAAGCCGGCCAGCGAGACGCCGCTGACCACCCTGTTGTTTGCGCAACTGGCGGTGCAGGCTGGGTTGCCGGCCGGTGTGTTCAACGTGGTGCCGGGTCCCGGACGCGAAATCGGCATGGCGATGGCGAACCATCCGCGCATCGACAAGATATCGTTCACCGGCTCGACAGCGGTTGGCGTGCGTGTTGCGCAGGCTGCCGCAGTCAGTGTGAAGCGGGTGACACTGGAGTTGGGCGGCAAATCCCCGGCCGTGATCCTGGACGATGCCGATGTCGACAAGGCCGTGGCAGGAACAGCGGCGGGCGTGTTTGGCCACGCGGGTCAAAAGTGCGCTGCACGAACCCGCTTGATCGTCATGGAGTCGGTGGCCGACGAAGTGGTCGAGAAACTGGTGGCACGTGCCGGCATGCTCAAGATCGGGGACCCGATGGACGCCACGACGACGCTGGGCCCGGTCATCAATCGTGCGGCCCAGCAAAACATACTGGCCTACTGCCACAGCGGTGTACAAGAGGGTGCCAGGCTGTTGTGCGGGGGCAAGGCGCCAGATGGCTTGAATGGTCCCTATGTCGAGCCGACGATCTTCGACCATGCCAGCAACCAGATGAAGATCGCACGCGAAGAGATCTTCGGCCCGGTGCTGACGGTGATTCGGGCCAGGGACATGGAGCATGCGATAACACTGGCCAACGACTCCGACTATGGCCTGGCAGCGACGGTCTGGACGCGGTCCTTGTCACGGGGCCATCAGCTTGCAGCCCGCATACAGGCCGGCACGGTATCGGTCAACACGCCTGCCGTGATCGGCATCGAGACACCCTTTGGCGGCTTCAAGCAAAGCGGCTACGGCCGCGAACTGGGCGTGGAGGGCCTCGATGGTTACCTGCAGCACAAGACCGTGGTGATGGACATTTCGTGATGTCCGGCTCGCCAGCGGTCAGCCATCCGCAACAGATTCAAGGAGAAACAGCAGCATGAACGCAACCCAGCCTTTTGTCTTTGTGCATTCCAGCCGTCGCATCATCTCCCAATGGGGAGGGCTCGAGAAACTGCCCGATCTGGCCCGCGAATACCAGGCACGCCGATGTGCCGTGGTGATGGACGGGTATTTCTCCGATGGTGAGGTGGCCAGGCGTATTGCCGGTTTGCTCGAGAGCGCCAGTGGTGCAGCGCCACTGATGCATTTCGTGCCTGCGCATGAACCCGACACCGACAGTGTGGAGGCCTGCGCCGCCGCGCTCCGGGGCCATCAACCGGACTTTGTCGTAGCCGTGGGCGGCGGCTCTGCCCTGGATACGGCCAAGATCGCGCGGCTGCTTTTGTCCAACCCGGGCCCGGCTGAATCGGTGTCGGGTTTTGGAAAGACCTTTGCCCCCCATGCCAGCGTGCTGGTAGCGATACCGACAACCGCTGGCACCGGCAGCGAGGTGTCGGAGTCGGCCATTGCCGGCAAGGCGGGATCGGAGCTCAAGCTGATCTTCCGCTCTCAGGAGATGACCCCGCACATTGCGTTGCTCGACGGGGCGCTTTCAGTGTCGGCGCCCGCCAAGGTCACGGCCGCCTCCGGCTACGACGCGGTGACCCACGCGGTCGAAGCCTATGTGTCCAAGGCGGCTTCGATCATGACCGATCCGATGGCGGAGTCAGCGATGGCGCTGCTCGGCCGCTGGTTGCCGGTGGCCTACCGCGAACCTGCGCATCAGGAGGCGCGCATGGCTTGCCTGGTCGCGTCGTGTCAGGCGGCGATCGCGTTCAACAGCGCCAATCTGGGATTGGCCCATGCGTTCGCCGCTCCGTTGGGAGCCATGTTCCACGTGCCGCACGGCCTGGGCAATGCCCTGGCGCTGCCCGTGGTGGCCGCATACAACGAGCAGGCAATGGGCCACAAGGCTGCCACGGTGGCACGTGCATTCGGTGGCGCCAGCGCTGCCGAGGGCCTGGCGCGCCTGCGTCTGCAACTCGATCTCGATCTCAGTCTCGACGACTTTGTCGCCTCCGACGACGACCGGGAAAGGCTGGCCGCCGCTGCGTTGCGCAGTGGGCAGGTCAAGATGAATCCACGCCTGGCCGGTATCGAGGATATTCGAGCCCTGGTGCAGGCCATGCGCAAACCCACGGGCAACAACGCACCGGCTTTGTCTTTGTGAAAGGGGACTCCATGTCCACGCAGAAAATCAACCCGTCCACCATCGCGCCACCCGTCGGAGCCTACAGCCAGGGCGTGTTGGCGCCCGCCGCCGGGCATTGGCTGCATGTGGCAGGCCAGGTCGGTATCGACCCCGCCGGTGGGCTTGCCGATGGTTTTGCGGCCCAGGCCCGCACCGCGTGGCAGAACCTGATCGCCGTGCTGAACGAGGCGCAGATGGACGCCAGCCATCTGGTGAAGGTGACGACGTTTCTGGTCGACAGCGAACATCTGAAGGAACTCAATGCCGTGCGCGCGTCGTTCCTCGGTGATGCCCGGCCGGCGTCCACCTTGGTCGTGGTCAAGGCGCTTGCGCGCCCCGAGTGGTTGTTCGAAGTGGAGGCGGTGGCCTACCGTGGCTGACCGGGAGGATGTTTGCCTTCCCGACCCGTCTGCACAGGAACCGCGCACGTTCCTGGCCGATATCGGTCCGCGCTGGAGTGCCGACATCCGACAAGCCAGTGCCGAGGTAAAGGCGGCCTACGCGCCTTTGCTCGCGCGCGCGCCGCGCACGGGAGTGGAAGTACGCCGCGACATCGCTTACGGTGCGCACGCGCGCCAAATGCTCGATCTGTTCGTGCCGACGCGAACCGCTTCAGTGGCGGCTGGCACGGAAGTGCCAGGCGGCCTTCCGATCGTGGTGTTCGTGCACGGTGGCGCCTTTGTGCGAGGCGACAAGTCTGGTGAAGACGGGCTGTATGACAACATTCTGTTCTGGTTCGCCCGGCAAGGCTTCATGGGCGTGAACGTCGAATACCGGTTGGCACCACAGACGCAGTTTCCGGGTGCGGTGGAAGATGTGGCGGCAGCAATGCGATGGGTGCAAGCCCACGCGGGGCAACAGGGTGGCGACATATCGCGTGTCCTGTTGATGGGTCATTCGGCGGGTGGCACGCATGTTGCCAGCTATGTGTTCGATCCCTTGCTTGGGTATTTGGGTCGTCATGTCAATGCGGTGGTGCTGCTGTCGGCGCGATTGATGGCCGATGTACTGCCCGAGAATCCCAACGCGCAAGGCGTGCGCGCCTATTTTGGGGATGATCCTTCCAGTTATGCGACCAGGTCCCCCATGGCCTACGCTGCCTGCAACAGGGTCCCGGTGTTGATCGTGAACGCGCAATACGAGAATCCGCTGCTCGACGTTTACGGCCTCGAGTTTGCCTTCCGGATCGCCAACGCACGTCGTTGCGCGCCACACTACATTTCCGCGCGCAGGCACAACCATGTGTCGATCGTCGCGCATTTCAACACTGCAGAGGAAAAGCTGGGGCGCGACATCGTTGGGTTCTTTGAGGAATCCGTGCCTGCAGTGCTCGCCAACGCCTGAGATCGGCATATCTGCGATCTCCCTGCCCAACGCGAAGGAGAAGACCAGCAGGCACCCGTGGTCCGGTGCGTGGCCCCGGATCGACCCGATCCTGCGCGGTGCGCGCTTGCAGTGCCGTGCGCGCGCAGTGCAGTGCAGTGCTTGACGTACCACCGATTCGCGCTCACACTGAATCGCGAAACCGCCGGGGAAGGTGATGTGGTGCGCACCCACCATTCAAGAAAATCGTCCATGGAAGATCCTTCGTTGCCACGCGGGCCGTGCCAGACCGGCCAGCCGCAGGACTGCGGTTGCCGCCGTTGCCGGGCCCAACGATGATCGACCGACGCAGCGTATTGGCGGGGCTGGCCGTTGCCAGCATGGCATCGCCCGCACCAGCGCAGACAGCCGGCCCGCCGGTGGTCTACTTCATGGCACTGGCCACGCGCGAGTCGGACGCCGCCAGTATTGCCGCGTTTCGTGCCGGCATGCGGGAACGCGGTCACGTCGAAGGGCGTAGTTATCAGCTGGTCGAGCGCTACGCAGCGGGCGATGTCCCGGGCGCCGAGCGGGCATTGCGCGCACAGTCCATGGCCCCTGCGGCCGTGTTCCTGGCGCCGGGGCCGGCCGCCGCACGCATCATATTGCGCGTGCACAAGAATGTTCCCGTCGTTGCCGTCGGTCTGCATCCCCAGGGTGGGCAGAGTGATCTGTTTGCCAGCCTGGCTCGGCCGGGCGGCATGGTCACCGGCGTTTCGAACTTTGGCGAACAGCTGGCGGCCAAGCGGGTGCAGCTGCTGGCCGAGGCGATGCCCAAACTGCGCACGGTAGGCGTGTTGCACAACGCCCTCGATCCAGTGTTCCGGCGCTGGGGCGAAGAGACCGAAGGAGAGATCCGGTCACAGGGATTTGCCGCCGAACGGCTGGAAATGCATTCGACGGCCCTGGATGCCCTGACTCAGACCTTGAGCCGGGCGCGCGCACGGGGGGTTGATGCCATCGTCGTGGTGCGTGACTTCCTCACCGCGTCGCTCTACCAGTCAATCGCGCAGCTCAGCCGCGAACTCGGCGTGGCTGTGATCGCGGAGGAGCGTCGGTACGTCGATGCCGGCGCGTTGATGTCGTATGGCGCCAACGACCAGGCGCTGTTTGCGCAGGCGGCCGGATTCGTGCACCGCATCTTGGCTGGAGCCGTGCCGGCGGACATGCCAGTGCAGCTGCCCACCCGCTTCGAACTGGTGATCAACCTGAAAACCGCCGCGGCACTGGGACTGACCATTCCACGGTCGATGTTGCTGCTGGCTGACGAGGTGCTCCGATGAAACGCAGACTGTTGGTGTTGCAGGTTGGTGCATCGATGTTGGCCATGTCCGCACCGGTGTTTGCGCAGACCATGCGGCCGTACCGCGTCGCCTGGGTGTCGGTTGACCGGGCGCAGGCACAGTCCCCGGTATTTGCGGCCTTTCGTGCCGGCATGGCGGCACTGGGTTATGTCGAGGGGCGCAATCTGACGATCGAACCCTGGTGGGGCGGCGGGTCGGCCGGCACGCTCGAATCCATGCGCGACGAGATCCTGCGCAGCCAGCCCGACGTGATCGTCGCGCAAGGCGGCGTCGCGCTGGCCCCGATGCTGCATGCCAGCGTCACGGGGCCGCTGGTTTTCAGCATGAGCGGCGATCCCGTGTTGGCCAAAATCGTTGCCTCCTACGGTCAACCGGGTGGTAATCGCACCGGCATCACCTTGTTTGCCGCCGATCTGATCGGCAAGCGCCTGGCTTTGCTCAAGGAGATCGTCCCCGGCATGCGCAGCATCGCTGTGATCGGCAACCCGCGCCATCCCGGTGCACCGCGCGAGGTGGAGGCGTCACGCGTCGCGGCCGCCAGGCTGGCTCTTGTGCAAACCTACCATCCGAGCGAGAGCCAGGCCGAACTCGATGACGTGTTGTCCGGCATCGCCCGCGCGCGCATCGACGCGATCCTGGTGTTGTCGGACGGTTTCGCATTGAACCAGGCGCAGCGCATCGCCGAGTTTTCGGTGCGTGAGCGCATCCCCGTCGTTGCCGGATGGGCCACGTTCGCGCAGCGTGGCAACCTGATGACCTACGGGCCGGAATTCGCCGATGTGCACCGGCGCCTGGCCAGTTACGTGGATCGCATCCACAAGGGCGCGCGGCCGGGTGATCTGCCGATCGAGCAGCCGACCCAATTCGAGCTGGTGATCAACCTGAAAACCGCCAAGGCGCTGGGGCTGACCATTCCGCAATCGCTGTTGTTGCAGGCCAACGAGGTGATCCAGTGAGTGGCGGGCCGCGGGCCGGCTGCAGGGCACAATCGGTTCGATGAGCCCATCGGAGCCGATCGCCACCGCCAGCGCCGGGTCGCGCAGCCGGCTGAGCGGGCGTCTGTTCCGCAAATACCTGCTGCTGATCATCGCGTTGGTCAGCATCGCGATGCTGACCTCGGGGGGTGTCGGCCAGTACTTCTGGCAGAAGGAGACGCACGCCGCGCTGGCCGACCTGCAGCAGGAAAAAGCCGTCGGCGCTGCCTCGCGGATCGAGCAATACATCACCCAGGTCGCGCGGCAGATCGGTTTCGCCGCCTTGCCCCAGATCGGCGCAGCCGATGTCGAGTTGCGGCGCATCGAATTCCTCAAGTTGCTGCGCCAGGTACCCGAGGTGACCGACATCGCCTACATCGACGGCAGCGGGCGCGAGCAACTCGCCGTCTCGCGCCTGGGCATGGATGCCGTGGCGTCGGGCAAAGACCGCTCGCAGGAGTCCGCCTTTCAGCAGGCCCGTCCCGGCCAGCCCTGGTACGGCCCCGTCTATTTCCGCAAGGAGACCGAACCCTACATGACGATCGCGACCCGCGCAGGTGGTGTCCAGGGGCCGGTGACGGTGGCCGAGGTCAACCTGAAGTTCATCTGGGACGTGGTCACCCGCATCAAGATTGGCGACAAGGGCAAGGCTTACGTGGTCGATGACAAGGGCCTGCTGGTGGCCGACCCGGACATCGGCCTGGTGCTGCGCAAGACCAGCATGGCGCACCTGGCGCATGTCCAGGCTGGTGCCCAAGTGCACGGCGCCGACATGCCGGCCATGGATTCGCGCGACCTGCAAGGCATCCGGGTGCTGACCTCGGTGGTATCGATCGAACCGCTGGGCTGGAAGGTCTATGCCGAACGACCCTGGTCCGAGGTCACGGCCAAGCTCGAGGCGTCGATGTTGCGCACCGGGTTGTTGCTGCTGGCCGGTTTGCTGATATCGGCGCTCGCCGCATGGGCGCTGGCGCGCAGCATGGTGCGGCCGATCCAGACGCTGGACGAAGGCGCCCGGCGCATCGGCGCCGGCGACCTGCACCAGCAGATCGACATCCGCACCGGCGACGAGTTGCAAGGCCTGGCCGAGCAGTTCAACGCGATGACCGCGCAGCTGCGCGAGTCCTATGCCGGCCTGGAGCGCAAGGTCGATGAGCGCACGGCCGAGGTCACGCAGGCGCTGGAGTACCAGACCGCGATCAGCAGCGTCTTGCGCGTGATCAGCGAGTCGCCGACCGATGTGGCGCCGGTGTTCGAGGCCATCATGGATAGCGCGACCCGTCTTTTCGGCGTCTCGATCGCCGCGGTATTCCGTTACGACGGGCGCCGGGTGCACCTGATCGGGACCAAGGGCTGGTCCGAAGTGGCGTTGCAGGATGCAGACCGGCTCTACCCGGCGCCGCCGAATCCGGAGATGATCAGCGGCCGGGTTATCCTGTCGGGCCAGGTGCAGACCATCGTCGATACCCATGCCGACCCCGGCTACGACCAGACGACCGCCCATGTGGGGCAGTGGCGCCGCATGATGGCCGCGCCGCTGCTCAAGGACGGCGCCGTCGTTGGCGTGCTGGTCATGGCCTGGGCCGAGCCGGGGGCGGTGCGTCGCCAGGAACTCGACCTGCTCAAGACCTTTGCCGACCAGGCGGTGATTGCGGTGCAGAACGTGCGCCTGTTCAACGAGATCCGTGACAAGAGCCGCCAGTTGGAGATTGCCAACCAGCACAAGAGCGAGTTCCTGGCCAACATGTCGCACGAACTGCGTACACCACTCAATGCCGTCATCGGTTTCTCCGAGGTGCTGCTCGATCGCATGTTCGGCGAGCTCAACGACAAGCAGGAGGATTACCTCAAGGACATCTTCAGCTCGGGCAAGCACCTGCTGTCGCTGATCAACGACGTCCTGGACCTGTCCAAGATCGAGGCCGGCCGCATGGAGCTCGACCTGGGCGAGTTCGACGCCGCGCAGGCGCTCGGCAACGCAATGACGCTGGTGCGTGAACGCGCGCAGACGCATGGCATCACGCTCGGCCTGGAGGTGGCCGACGGCATCGGCGAGATCCGCGCCGACGAGCGCAAGTTCAAGCAGATCCTGCTCAACCTGCTGAGCAATGCGGTCAAGTTCACGCCCGATGGTGGCCAGGTCACCGTGCGAGCGGCGTTGCACGGCGATGACCTGGAGGTGGCAGTGCAGGACACCGGCGTGGGCATCTCGGCCGAGGACCAACGGGTGGTGTTCGACGAATTCAAGCAGGTCGGGCGCCACTACACCAACAAGCACGAAGGCACCGGCCTGGGCCTGTCGCTGACCAAGCGGTTCGTCGAGTTGCACGGCGGCACGTTGGCGTTGCAGAGCCAACCCGGCGTCGGCTCGACTTTCACCTTCACGCTGCCGGCCCGGGCCGAGGCGGCAGAACCCATTGTGCTGGAGCGGGCATGAAGACCATCCTGATCGTCGAGGACAACGACAAGAACATGAAGCTGGCGCGTGACATCCTGCAGGCCAAGGGGTATACGACGCTGGAGGCGATCAATGGCGAAACCGGTGTGCGCCTGGCGCTCGAGCACCGGCCCGACCTGGTGCTGATGGACATCCAGCTGCCGGACATCAACGGCATCGAAGCGTTCGGCCGCATCCGTGCACATGCCGGCACACGGCACATCCCGGTGGTGGCGTTTACCGCGTCGGTCACGGCCGGCGATCGCAGCCGCATCACCGATGCCGGTTTCGACGCCTTCATCGGCAAACCGATCAACCTCAAGGAGTTCCTCGCCACGGTGGCGCAGGCCCTGGCACGAGCAAACCCATGACCGACGGCGCGCGGATCCTGGTCGTGGACGACACACCGGCCAACGTCAAGCTGCTGGTCGACCTGCTGACCGTCAAGGGGTATGCGGCTTCGAGTGCCGCCAACGGCGAGCAGGCGCTGGAGATGATCGCCCAGGAGATGCCCGACCTGGTGCTGCTCGACATCATGATGCCGGGCCTATCCGGCTACGAGGTCTGCAAGCGGCTGCGCGCGGACCCGGCCACCGCCTTGTTGCCGATCGTGCTGTGCACCTCGCTCGACGCCACACAGGAAAGAGTCAACGGCATCGAGGCCGGCGCCGACGACTTCCTGACCAAGCCCATCAACCGGCCCGAGCTGTTCGCGCGTGTCAAGTCGCTCTTGCGCATCAAGGCGTTGCAGGACGAGGTCAAGGCGCAGGCGGCGCAGATCGCGCAGTGGAACGCGACGCTGGAGCAGCGGGTGCAGGAGCAGGTGGGCCAGATCGACAGCCTGGGCCGTCTCAAGCGCTTCTTTTCGCCGCAATTGGCGCAGGCCATCGTCAACGGTGGCGAAGACATGCTCAAGACACACCGGCGCGAAATCTGCGTGGTGTTCATCGACCTGCGCGGCTTCACCGCGTTCACCGATCAGGCCGAGCCCGAGGAGGTGATGGAGATGCTGCATGCGTTCCACGCCAGCATGGGCCAACGGGTGCTGGAGCACGGCGGCACGCTGGAGCGGTTCGCCGGTGACTCGGTGATGGTGTTCTTCAACGACCCGGTCGAGATCGAGCGCCCGGCCGAGGCGGCGGTGCGCATGGCGCTGGCGATGCAGGCCGCGTTTCCGCCGCTGGGCGAGCAGTGGCGCAAGCGGGGTTACGACCTGGGGCTGGGCTGCGGTGTCGCGCAGGGGTATGCCACGCTGGGGCAGATCGGTTTCGAAGGCCGCTGGGATTACGCGGCCATCGGCAGCGTGACCAACCTGGCGGCGCGGCTGTGTTCGGAGGCCGCCGGTGGCCAGGTGCTGGTGGACCGCAAGACCATGGCCCGGGTCGAGGAAATGGTCCAGTGCGAGCCGGTCGGGCCGCTGATGCTCAAGGGTTTTGCCCATCCGATGCCGGCATTCCACGTGACCGGGTTGCGCGCGGCGGGGTGATTGACCGTCTGACAGACTGACAGACCGACCCACCGCGTCGCGTGCGCGACTCCCGCCGCCGCGCAGCCGATGCTGGTCGGGCCTGCACCATGCCGGTGCAGCGACAATGCCCGCTCCCCGCAAAACCCCGCTCGACGATTCTTTCCTGTGCGCCGCCTCCGTTCCCCCGCCGTCCGACTTGAGACCGCCGCCTTGTGGCAACTCGCCTGGCCGATCCTGATCGGCCAGCTGGCCACCGTGGGCATGGGCGTGGTCGACGTTGCGATGGCGGGCCATGCGTCGGCGCAGGACCTGGCGGGGGTGTCGCTCGGCGTGTCGATCTGGCATATTGTCATCGTCACCCTGATGGGGGTGCTGATGGCGGTGAACCCCATCGTGTCGCAGTACGTGGGCGCCGGAACGCTGCAGCAAATAGGGCCGCAGGTGCGCCAGGCTTTATGGACCGCACTGGGTCTGGGCGTGCTGGCCATGCTGGTGGCAAATGCGGCGGCGCTGGTGTTTGGCCAACTCGACATCGAACCGTCGGTGCGCCAGATTGCCGGAGACTTCGTGCGGGTTACGAGTGCCGCGTTGCCAGCGTTTTGCGCCTACCGTGTTCTGTACGGCTATAGCGCCAGCCTGGGGCAGACCAAACCCATGATGGTGATTGCCTTGCTTGCCCTGGCGCTGAACATCGTGCTGAACTGGTTGCTGGTGTATGGCAATCTGGGTTTCCCGCGCCTCGGTGGTGTCGGATGCGCCTGGGCCACCCTGCTGTGTGTCTGGTTCAACCTGGTGGCAATCGTCTGGTGGATACGGCGTTCGCCCGCTTACCGGGAGACCCAGCCCTTGGCCCGATTCGAGCCGCCGCGCTGGGCCGACATCCGCACCCTGCTGAAGATTGGTTTGCCCATAGGCGTCACCTACTTTGCCGAGACCAGCGCCTTCAGCCTGATTGCGTTGCTGGTCGCAGGTTTTGGCACCACCCAGGTGGCGGCGCACCATGTGGCGCTCAACTTTGCCTCGCTGGTGTTCATGCTGCCTATGAGTCTGGGCATCGCGTTGTTGACGCGGGTCGGGCAGTCGCTGGGTGCCGCCGACCCGGCACAGGCGCGTTTTAGGGCGTGGATCGGTGTCGGGATGGCGTTCGCCGCGGCGGCAGTATCGGCCGTGCTGATCGCCCTGTTCCGCCAACAGATTGCCTGGGCCTACACGAATGACGTCGCAGTAGCAGCATTGGCCGCCCAACTGCTGATCTTTGCCGCCCTGTTCCAGTTGCCCGACGCGGTACAGGTCGCAACCAGTTGCGCCATCCGTGCCTACAAGGTGACGCGTCCGCCGATGCTGATCCACCTGACGGCCTTTTGGGGACTCTGCCTGCCCCTGGGCGTGGTACTTGGTCTGGCCCCAGACTGGTTGCCATGGCGGCCGGCGCAGGCGATGGCCGCGCAGGGGTTCTGGATTGCCCTGGTGGCCGGTTTGGCGATTGCCGCGCTGGGTTTGACCTGGCTGCTCAAGCGTTTGTCCGACGGCCACGTCGCTGGCAATGCCCGGATGTGAGGTGCAGCCAGGGCACGCCGCACACCGAAAATTCCTTGGGAGGACGTTGCCGTGAATGACCGTGTATTGCTGAGGGTCGATGATTAGGGGGTGGTGCGCTATACGCGCATCGCCCAAGCGGAATAGCGCAGCCGCGCGGCTGGACGGTTTTGCAGCCACCTCCCGGCCTGCAGTGGAGATAGCACATAATACGTGCGCACTGCAAATTTGGAGATACGATGAACATCACGCTGTCTATTGACGAACGAGTCGCCGAAGAAGCCCGCAAAGCCGCCGGAGCGATGGGCAAAAGTTTGAATCAAGCCGTCCGGGACTACCTCGAGCAACTCGCCGGCGGGCCGCAACTGGCGGCCGAACTGCAGGCTTTCGAGACCTCTGCACTCAGCACGCCTGGGCGCCTTCAGGGCTGGAAGTTTGACCGTGAGGAAGCCAACCGTCGTGCGTAGCCTGCTCGATACGAACCTGCTGGTGTACGCCGACTCCGCTGATGAGCCTATCAAGCAACGGCGCGCCATTGATGTGATCAAGCAGCATCGTGCTGCCGGGACCGCGGTGCTGTCGACCCAGGTCCTGCAGGAGTTCGTCAATGTGGCCCTGCGCACGCTGCGGTTGCCGCCCGCCCTGATTCGCCAGCGGCTCGGCTTCTATGGTGGCTGCGAAGTAGTGCCGGCCACAGGGGAACTGATGGCTGGCGCGCTCGATTTGCATGTACTGCACAGTTT
>ENA-ORBV01006854-ORBV01006854.1-microbial-mat-metagenome-genome-assembly--contig:-NODE-6854-length-19865-cov-5.465484_pt1 | contig 19865 bp, 11 predicted proteins | sample MGYA00237777_ERZ505514 | MGnify/ENA primary metagenome ERZ505514 (study PRJEB26160, sample SAMN06269048) | microbial mat metagenome | isolation source: Oligotrophic lake microbial mat | place... | reverse complement strand
TATGACCAATGAATTGACATGAATAAGTAAAATTATGTCAAAGCTTTTAAGTTCATAACGCATATTTACTTCGTTAAGTTTTCGTCTGTCATCATTTCATGAAATAATCCATGCTCTTTATGCTCTGATAGGCAGTCATCCTCGACGTCTGCGTCTTCTCAATTGGCTGTTGATGCTGCTGATTACGACGATGTCTTTCACAGCAGTTGAAGTCCCTTCAAAAGTTTTTCTCTACAGTGTGCCGCGCGCTAGCTAGTAGCTATACGAGTAGCTAGCTAGTAGCTAGCTAGCTAGCTTACCGAGCACTAACTACTCACTGTACCATCAACACGGAACGAACATAGACCATCATCAAACTGAATGTCTCGTCCAAGCACACAGAGACTACTCTACTACTAGCCCGTCTTGGATCTGTTTGCTCTAGTAGCTAGTAGCTTGATAGATCTAGCAGAAAGCTCTTCTTTATAGTAATTTGATCTTCATTGATTGTAGATTGTGCAATCCAATAAACTGTTGAGTACAGAATGGATCAGTCCCAAGACTCGGACGAGCCACCGCGACAGCGGTCTTCGCTGCATCGACCGTCCTTCTTACAACGCCAACAACAACAAGCACCACCACTGACGGAAGATCCACCATCACGCCAACGACAACGCCGACTACCACGACGACGAGGCGGTGATCGAAGTGAGGCAAGTTATGTGGACGACACAACGACAGGTGGTGACGATGACCCTTCGGATGGGGCGTCCTCCTACGACGATCAATATTACAGTGATTCCGAAGGCGAAGACAGTTACTTTATTGAAGATGATAGTTTTGGAGTCCATAACGATGGCGCCAACACGAGCAATTACGGGAGCAGCTATGGTTCGGACGATGACGACGAAGACATGAGTACGTCCGCACTCGATTTACTTCCCGAGAATCCGGAAAGCCAACGGCGACTGGCCATTCGCAAGAAAAAGAACAAGAAACAAAAAGTGGCCGCCCTCGAACATCAACGTGTCTTTCGAGCCAGGATCCTTGTCTTGTTCTTATTGGCCACGACCGCCATTGGAAATGCCATGATTATTTATTCCCTCTCGCGAAATCAAGAAATCAAAGATTATGATTTTCATGTACGTACTGTAACATGTGTACTGTAGGATTTGGTCAGAAGTGGAGGTGCTTTTGTATGGTGTATGTGTATTGTTTTTGTTGAATCTTGCACATGTATCTACTATGATTTCTGGTCAAGCTTTACAAGTACAATCATGTCTCATGAATTCTCTTTTCTTCCACCATTATTATTATTATTTTTATGCAATTTCTTGAATCCAATTAAATAGTACGACGATTTGGCAGAGGAATTTATGCAAACGACACAAGAAAATGTACGTGCCGCCTTTACGGGCATGGATGCCCTCAGTACTCAATTGACGACCCATCTAGTCGATGATTCCAAAACCACCACCACCTCCATATCCGCAACGCAACAACAACCCTTGGACTGGCCCTTTGTGACCTTTGCCGAGTTTGCCCAACTTGCCGAAGATGCACGCAATATTACAGGCGCCATTCAAATCGTGTTTGCGCCGCTGGTGCGTAAAGAAGATCAAGCCGTTTGGGAAGCCTATAGTGCGGATCATCAAGAGTGGGTGCTGGGGGAAGAACCCGTCGATACCAACTATCGCTGGAGAAGGCGGCGGCAGTTGCAACTGCGGCATGCTTCCAATAATACGTCGTCATCGTCTCTTTCTTCCGCATCCTCTTCTCGACTTCCAGAGACGACTGGCAGAATATACCACGAAACAAGACACCAACAACAAGTGAAAGACTTGGAGGCACTCACCCACAATACGGTACATGTACGATACCCGCAACAATCACTACCCCCCCCCTCCAAACGACAGTTACAAGCACAAGAAGAAATTTTGATTCCCCGTCGAATCCATCCTAGGCCTTCACCTACAACTACAGCAACCGGAGAAGAAGAAGAGCGACTCTACTACGCTCCTGTTTGGCAAATGTCCCCAACGCCCTTTTATCGAGGGATCGTCAATCATGATCTTTTAAGTTCCACGTCCTTTCAACGATTGAGTCAACAAGTCCAGGAAACGCAACAAGGAGTGATATCCAATCAATTAAAGGATGACTTGGTCGGACTCTTTTTGAATCCGCACGGTGTACCCCGGAACAGAGATACGAATGACGAGGTGGAGGAGGGTGAACCTCGTGACAGTGAGGATTACCCTCCCATGAGTGTCTTGGTACAACCCGTGTGGCGACGATTATTCAGTCAGACAGAGGCCGCCCATTTAGCGGGATACCTCGTGGCCCTGATTCCATGGGAAGCCTATGTGAGTCAAAGCTTTGGTGCCGAATCCGATGAAACACTAGTATTGGCCCAGTACGATTACGGAGAAGTATCGTCTTGCCCTCCACCACCAACAGAAGCAACCTCGTACGATGACCTTTCCAACCGGGAAGAGCTCCTCAACTACAAAGTGAAAAGTGGTGACCAAGTGGATTTCTTGGGCCCGGGAGATGATTTTCCAGGGCATGACAAATTTGAATATGCCAAGAGAAGCACCATGGACTTTCCTTTGGAACCATCCAGCGAAGCGGCCATGGTCGTCGCGGGAAGCAATCACACCGTCACGAACAAGCTTTTGTTCGAGGAGGACGAGTTGGTGGAAACCACAAATAACAATACTCCGGAGTGTGGCCGTTTGCGAATCAACATGTATCCATCCGACGAACTCCGGGATCTCTACATGACCAATTACCCAATGTATTATGCCCTACTGGTTGTGTTGGTCTTTGTCATTTTAGCAGCCGCCTTTTTTATCTACAATGTCTTTGTCGAACGACGAAGAGGACGTGTCATGGCCGTGGCGGAAAAAACAGGTCGTATTGTGACCAATTTATTTCCAACTCATTTTGCGGACCAGCTCATTTCCGAGGATAAGAAAAAGGATAAGGCCGCCAAAAAGAAGAAAAAGAAAGTCATCATTGAGGAAGCTCCAAATCGTCGATTGAAAAAATACATGAAAGACAAGAATAAATTCCACAATGACATCAACGGAGAAAAAGTGGCGGCGCCTTCGAGCAACTTGGGGTATGGCGACGCGTCGCCGGACGGTGGTGCGGTGGACGGGGACGATTCCCCCTTGTTCTTGGCCCAATCCAAGCCAATTGCGGATTTATTCCCAGAAACCACCGTCCTCTTTGCGGACATTGCCGGTAAGGACGGCTCGTGCAAAAAAGGGCGAGACGTGAAGAAGTCTTGACCTTGTATCTTACATAATTTATTCTCTTTTTTTGTCTTGTCCGCCCAATGAATGAAGGTTTCACTGCTTGGTCGAGTGTTCGTGAACCTAGTCAGGTAAGGAATTTATTAGTCTTGTGTTACTGGTTCTTTTTTAATACTGGCAATTTTGTGCTTGTTGAACTCACCGTTGCCACCGAAACGACTCATTCATCACGATTTATTGCAGGTATTTACATTGCTCGAAACGGTGTACCAGAACTTCGATTTTCTGGCAAAGCAATACGGCATTTTCAAAATCGAGACGGTAAGTGCACGTTTGGCAACAAAAAGGGCAATATAAAATTAATGTGTTTCACAGGAATGAGTCTAATGTATATTTGGCTTTCTATTCTTTCAGATTGGCGACTGCTACGTGGCTGTGTGTGGTAAGTGCTCAAAGTTGCTTTTTACTGGAACATCTAGTTCCTTCGGGACTGTGGTCTCACTGTTTATTTTTTTCATAACATAGGGTTGCCGGAGCCACGAGAAGATCATGCGGTTGCCATGTCAAGATTTGCCTTGGCATGTATGACTAAAATGAAGAGTCTGGTTTCTCAATTGGAAGCCTCTCTTGGTACGCTATGTTTTCTTTGGATCTCACTCCCTATTCTGCCTTTGGCCAATTTCGCTTATTATCATCTAACATGACAATTATTACATTCTGGACGAATGTGCAGGTCCTGATACAGGTAAGAGCAGAACGCAACGATCTGTGTCAATGAAGCGGCTGGTGCAACTTTCTATGTCCTTTTTCGTTCCTGGCTCAATTGTTCTCATCCGATGCATTATGACAGGCGATTTGACGATGCGATTTGGTTTGCACTCTGGGCCAGTGACCGTAAGTCTACACGGACGAAAGGACGAATGTTTCTTCGCGGCCGTATTTTCGTATTTCTAACAACGAGGACATACTTCTGAAATTCGCAGGCGGGAGTACTACGTGGAGAACGGGCTCGATTTCAATTGTTTGGAGATACAGGTAGGTACACATCGTTTTGCTTTTCGCAGTAGTCAAAAACAATACCCGCGCCGACTAACAATCAAAAATTTATCGTGGGGTGTCAAAATAGTCAATACCGCAGCGCGCATGGAGTCAACTGGGTTAAGAGATAAAATCCAAATTTCCCAGGAGACAGCCGACTTACTTATTGCTGCTGGCAAAGCTCATTGGTTTTTTAGGAGAGACGGACTTGTCAAAGCAAAAGGGAAGGGCGAGCTGCAGACCTACTGGCTCACATCAGGAGGGACTGGGGGGAGACGACTATCTATGGGGTCTGTGTCGTCAAGCGTTAGTGGTGGTCCACGGAGGGCATCCATTGGAGGACCTATCCAGAGGAGGGGCTCTGCGGGAGGTGCAAACGGTGGTGGCGCAAGACGTTACTCCATTGGTAGAAGAAAGTCGATTGGCACCACACGGACCTTGAGCCAACGCCATGGCCTCACATCGAGGACCCCAAGCCAAAAAATTGTGACAACCGATAATAGCGACGACCACAATATTATGTCTCGCCTGGAAGCCAATGTCACTGACGACAACGATGCAGACAGTGACGCATCTGGAAATGATAATCCCACTGCTCTTCCAGACACCTTTAGTCCTCTTTCCCTGGGAGAAAACCCTATTTTAAGGATGGGCGCAGTATTGTCAGAGAGGCAACAACGATTGGTGGATTGGAATTGTGAATTGATACAACAATTGCTTCGTCAAATCGTAGCGAGAAGGAATTTCATGAAAAATACCTCCCGACTCATGACTCTCCCATTTAATACTATCAATAATGCCATGGCGGAATTGGGAGAGTTGCCAAAGCTTGGCGAGAGGTTTCTATCCGGCGCCAACCCCATGCCATTGGATGAAGTTGTGGAAGTCATCAATCTTCCCGAATTCGATGTGGCAGCCTACCACGGCACTGCCGACGCAAAGCAAATCCAACTTGATGCTGTCGTGGTCCAACAGATTCGTCGTTACGTGACCATCCTGGCGTCGAGGTACCGGTAAGTACACTGCATTTTCAATGCTTTTGAATTGGTGACAGGTCGGGGAAGCTGACAGAACTGCTTGTTTGGTCCCTACTTTTCATCGACAGAGACAACCCGTTCCATGTAAGTTGACCTAACCAGTCGCGTTTTCCCGATGGAAGTCATTAAGGCCGCCACCTCTTTCATTAGTCTCACTGAATCGTCGTGCTTTCTTTCAAACTTTGCCTACATAGAATTTTGATCATGCAAGGTACGTTTTGACCTGAACTGTGCTCCTCTTTCGAAATCAGTGTCTCTTGCTGACATCGAATTGGTAATTTTTTTACAGCCATGTGGCCATGTCGGTCAGCAAATTGCTTTCTCGCATTGTAGTGCCCGATTTGCCCTCAATCAACGATAGACGTGACAACGATAACGATGACCTCAACAGCAGCCTCCATCTTGCCAGCGACATGAGGGATCTCCACGATCACACCTAGTAAGTCTTTGGGAGTATCGTGAGCGTCGGATTCTGCTTAGTGGCTTTGATCGAGCCCCGTCTCACACTACTTCCTACGCCCCCTTTCCTGCATTATTTAGTGGAATAACCAGCGATCCTCTCACTCAGCTTGCAGTTGTTTTGAGCGCGTTGGTGCACGGTAAGTTGACTCGGATTCTCGATCATTGTGCAGTTGTTTGACGATTCCGGGGGACACTCTAATCTCTTTCTTTCTTCTCTTGTGTTTTACAGATGTCGATCACAGAGGGGTCCCAAACAATATACTCATCGAAGAGGAACCCGAGATGGCTGCCAAATACAAAAACAAGTCAGTCGCCGAACAGAACTCGGTCGATATTGCCTGGGAGATTTTTATGCAGCCTGAGTTCAAAGCACTCCGAGACACAGTCTGTAATGAGTTTATTGAGCTGAGACGTCTCCGCGCGCTGTTGGTGAATGCTGTGCTAGCCACAGACATCTTTGATCCAGAGGTAGGCACAGTGAACAAAAACTGTAGCAACGATCGTTTAGTTAATTGTAGTGGCTTGGGACAATTGAATGTGATGGATACTGCTGAATAGCGTGAATCAGTCGTCGCTCACCACCAAAATGGACGTCTTCTTCTTGTATACTATTCCAGCTGAAAGCCCTTCGCCAGTCTCGATGGGACAAAGCCTTTCAAAAGTATGAACCTGCTCCTATTGAGGTGACTCCGTTTGGGAGCGGTGATGATGGTGCTGGTGTGATCAAGCGACCGGCGGGCCAAGCCAACCCCACTTCCTTTGCTGCGATGGGAATAAACTTCGGACACAGCAGCTTCAACAACAATGTTCGTTGTGATGTGAATCGCAAGGCTACTATTGTTATTGAGCGTAAGTGCGATAAAACTGCCATGACGCTGAGAGTGAAAACAGTGTTGCTATCATTTCCAATCTTACTGAATTCCGCACCTCTTGTTTCTCTGGCTGCAGACTTGATTCAAGCTAGTGATGTTGCGGTAAGTCAAACTTCAGGGCGTGCGGTGAATTGCGTTGAATTGCGACGAACCATGATGGATACTGTTAAATCAGCAATCAGCCGCTGCTCATCTGCGACCTTGTTTCTTTTTCCGTGACCTTACAGCATACTATGCAGCATTGGCACATCTACCAGGTAAATTTTAATTAGTTGTGAACTCCCACCGCTGTTGCTGTATTGATTGCACCATCCCTCATCGCAAATGTGATTTACCTGTAACCACAGAAATGGAATGAGTGCTTGTTCAAAGAGATGTACAGTGCGTTTAAAGAGGGTAGATCAGACAAGGACCCCTCGGAAGGCTGGTACAAGGGAGAGCTTTGGTTTTTTGGTGAGTTATTATTGTGGTGTTGGTGGAACTTGTCCTTGCGCGCGCTTGATACGTCTCGGATGTCGCTCAGTCTGCCCATTGTTTTTGTCCCTTTAGACAACTATGTCATACCGCTAGCCAAAAAGCTCAAAGAATGTGGAGGTAAGCACATCAGTCCTGTCTGCACGAGTTGTTTCTTTGTAATTTGGTTCTCAATGAATCGCTAACCCTGCCTGCCGATGCTCGCCTCAAAGTTTTTGGTGTGTCATCAGGTACGTCCATTTCATAGAATCCATTAGCTCGGTAGCAAGCTATCTAATTGACGATGATAATATTACTTGTGTATGAAGAGGGCATCATTTTTATGAATCCTTTCGTGGGTGTCGACCTCAAAAACTGTTTTGTTCTTGCTTCTCTCTTCACTCATTTATGGTAGACGAATATTTGACCTATGCAACAGCGAATCGCACCGAATGGGCCGAAAAGGGCGAAGATATTGTGGCTGAAATGCTTTCCAAATACAAACCCGTTGTCGACCGGACGGAACTTGGCTACGAATAATGAATGAGGAAACAATCAATCAACACCTTAGGAATATATTGTAACAGTCATAACATCCTGTAACACAATATTAACCTAGATTACATGAATATGTGATGATCGCGGCACTGGGAGTAGCACTGATCGTGCGTCCAACTATCTGCTCTAAAACCCGACGGCGAGTTTAGTAACAATGTTGCTGTTTAGTTTGCTCCCTATTGCTGCTATCTTTGTCGTTCTTCTTGCTGCTGTCTCATGTATTCAAACATAATGACACTTCCACAAACAGCTGCATTGAGACTTTCAATGGGTCCTTGCATGGGAACGTGGACAGCTTGAATGCGCTGACTGTCACTCGTATCATCACTACCATCATCATCCATTCTCAAGGTTGCCCGTACCGTAGGACTCAATCCTGTTCCTTCATTGCCAATAATCAAGGCCTGTGGTTGTTGTGTCCAATCGACATCATAATGAGCACTCGACACAACGCGTCCTGTTTGTTCATCTTGCAACATGGTGGCGGCCCATATATGTTGAGGTTGACAATTCCACTCCTTTTGCAAAATGTCCCAGGCCTCATCCCAATTTGGACAGGCCAGTGTCGGTACGACAAAACTACTTCCCATGGCACTCCGTACTGCCTTGGGATTCCAAACATCACAGGATCCCGGCAACAATAAAACCGCGGCCACTCCTACGGCCACACTGGATCGCAAGAGGGTGCCTACATTTCCTGGATCGGAAACACCATCCAATATTAAATACAAGGGTGCTACTGATGATTGTTGTTGTGGTGATGGAGTCATGTCTTGTGCGTTCCAGGTGGGTATTCGTACCCGCGCCACAATGCCTTGGGGTGTCACCGTATCGCTGCAGGCAGCCACTACGTGGGGCATGGCTCGTTGAATGTTTATGATGGGGGCGTTGCTGTTTCCGTCGTCTTGTTGTTGTGGTTGTAATAGAGATTGCAATTCTCGTTCGATGGAAGCATCCAAGTCGGTCGACACGACAATTTGTTGGATTAAGGGACGCGTATGGGGATTTTGAAGCAAATCCAAAACCATCCGTGGGCCTTCCACGACGGTTTCTCCCGCCTCGCGTCGCTTTTTGGCTTTTTGTTGCAATCCTACAAATTTCTTGACGGTATTGGACGAGTTGGAAGTGAGCAAATCTCCTCCTTGAATTTGATGGTTGTTGTTGTTGTTATTTGTAGAAAGTAATGCCACGGGAAATAATGGATGATGTCGTTGGTTGTTTCGGCGTCTATTCCACAAGAAAGACGACTGCGATCTCGGAATTATAGCTCTTGGTGATAGTGGAAGAAATGCCGACAATGTCCGTCGTTCATGGTGGTGATTGGAGTTGGAGGTTGTTGCCAAAGACCGTCGGTCACGAGGCTGGCTTCGTATCCGGGCAAAGGGTTTCCGATGGTGCATGCAGGTGCCCTCTGCTGCTGCTGTCGTACAGGAACGACCAAACAATGGATACGCAAAAAACCAACGCAGCCACGGGGACGGCAGTCTCATTCTTTTGCTTTCTGTCTGTCAAGTTAGCGATGAGTGCAAAATAGTAGTAGAAAATGAAGCCTGTATTCAATTGATTCAATTGATTTAATTGATTGTTGTCATTCAATCATCAAATTAATCACAAAATCGTGGTTGTGGATGTTGGATCTTTCTGATGGGGCCGTTGTGCGTCGCTTTTATTTTGAGAAAATTGGCCACCCGCCTTCGGTGTGCCGTTTTCGAAAAGCGTCGCACCAAAGTGAGCGACCAAGTCAAAATCAAAAATCAAAAACGAAGAAACAAAACAGTCGGGACTCCCACAATCAAACTTAAAATAAAAACCACAAATACTCACTACTGAACTCGATTTCGTATGTAAATCATTTACAATCGTCATAAACAAACCAAAACTGATAGAAACCAAAGCAACGAAGCATTCAAGATGTTCGAGAGACGAGCAAAGCAAAGCACCAAGAGCACGCGGTCGAACAAAACTCACCGGGGTCGTGGTCGTGGAGCCAAGAAAAAGACGACAAATGTAAGTACAGTACGAAATCTTGTGTTGTGTATGCTGCTGCTGCTTTTTCGTTTCGTTTTTTGGGCGTTTTCCCCAAGCCATGTATGCAAAGAAAAAAAGAGTTGGCACTCAGCCTTTCTTGTTTGTTCCTTCTCGAACCAGAATAAGGAAGACTCCAACGACGAAACCAATAGCAGCTGGCGTACCCAGAGCAAGGACCAAAATATTGAAAACACCCGCAACGGCGTTAGCCAAAGCAAGAACAGTGTCCGTGAAACAACAACTGTGATAGTAACAAGTCCCCGGCGATCCAAGACTCATCTACATCATTTCAAGCCGTCCACAACGAGGCTCAAGGACTCCCAGCAGAAGCAGAAGCTAATCACGATAGCGGAGGAGAAAGAATCATCACGACTGACAGAAATATCCATGACTGCGAGAAGTAGTCGGGCCTTGACAACAAGAGCTGTTGTTCCGACCGACAAAATTGACGTGGAAAACATTCCAGCGCTTCTCCACTTGCCCCTCAAATGCTCCGACGGCAACGTCCCTCCCGGATCAATTCTCAAGGCTTTCTTGTTCTCCACCGAGGATGCTGTTGCCAAGTTTTGCAAGGCTTTACTTCAGACTTTGGATTCGGCAATATATAATCTTCCACTTCAATGCGAGTGCCTCGAGCTCGTCCAATTCATTTTCGATCTACAAGGAAAGATCAACAACTTTGTCGACGATGACAACAAGACCCAAAAGAGCCGCCGCAACAACCAAAACAAGAAATACAGGGACAGGGATAACAACGGTGACGACTGGGAGCGCCTTTGGAAAAATTCAAGCTTTCAAATCAATTTAGCATATCATCTCGACGGCATTGGGATGGTGCATCGTGTCATGAAGCTCCTCGCGACTTTTCCCAAGCAGTATCGACTGCATCGTACGGGCATTGTCATTTTGTACCGCTTTGCCAACATTCAACCAATTCTTCGTCGGAGCTTGATGGATAATACCAATCCATCATCCAACCTTTATCCGATCACCCTTTTGCAGGCTTCCATGAAGGAATTTCCGCAGAAGGTAGATATTCAAGTCGTGGCGGTCAAAATATTTTTGCGGTTTGTCTCGTTGTGGCCCAATCCTGGATTCAGTGCGGCGCTCATCAAGACTTCAGGGCTTTTGCAAACTCTGGCGGATGCCAATGACAGTGTCCCTCACTGCCCCAAAGCACTCCAGTCGATTCGGGCCATCAACAAAAAGTTGTTTTGGCATTTGTGTGCCAACATGTGCGAATCCATCCTTCTAGAGGCCAATGGTACCAAAGGCGTTCTAGTCTAAAACAGTCGAAGAAGTGTACCTGGTGATATTATATGTCCATCCATCCATCTACTCTTAGCCACACGCCGATGGAAGAGGCAGGGCATGGGCTGGTCAATAAAAAGGGGGAGCTACCGCGAATGCTGTCGCAGCAAACGTATGCTTACTTCGTTGCAGGCAAGCGAACTATTGGAATGAAGTCCTTATGGTTACAATATCATTATGGCAAACTACTTTATATTTTTACGAATGGAGCCCACCTTAAATTTCGGGTACAAGTACTACTCACTACCACTATTAATTTGATAAATATTCCCAGTCGATTACATTAGCTATTACATTACTGTTTTATTGATCAAGACATTTGCTTAACTCTATTGTTGTCGTGAGAGCCGAATCCTTTTGTTGTCGGACTGCGACGTGTTAGTGTCACCACCAGCGCCCGTTTCAAACGAAAGTCGAGCAAGAGTATTTTCAGCAGCAAGGCCCAAGCTGCCGTCTTTGTTCGCAAACGAAAGCTTGCGTCTTGATCCAGTGGCATTTTGAAACCTTTTTATGAATGGACAGTAATTAACTATATATTTCTACTACAGCTTTGTAAACAATGGTACTTTGGGAGTTTTCATGCTGGCAGGGAGTCCTGTTGGGTTTCGTTTTGCCAATTGTTTGGGTTCGATATCTTCTAGTTTGTAGGATGGAATTTCATCTTGATAGACTGTAACATTGTCACTGTAAGCTGCCTTGTATCGATTCGCGACAAAGGGTAGATAGGCATCCACTTCTCGTTTGAGCTCCACCAAACTGGGATTGTCGTCATCGGCGGCATTGACAAATTCTTGACATTTTTCCAATTTTTGCAAACACAATTTGAGGCGCGCCAATTCGTGACCCCACGTTTGTTGCGATCGATGTAGGACCGCTTGATGATATTCGGCCTTGGCGGATGCCATCATACTATGGCCCTTACAATAGGCCCCCCATTCTTTGGCGAATTTGGGCACTTCACTTTGCAATCGCGGATCTTGGGCAGTGTGCAAGGCCTCATTGTATAATTGATGGGCACTGGCGCTGATTCCACTTAAAATAGAGTGTTTGGTCGGATCGGCAATTTTGTAAATCATGGATTGGGCGTGTGCTACAAACAGCTGTTCCCAGAAACTCAACATGGGTTTGGCCAATTCGACCGTGGTGGCAAAATCATCGCCCGAGCTGGCCGTGGCCAATTCTTTCAAAATATGCAATAGAGCGGCCGCAGTTTGACAATAGGTAATGGCTTGTTTATACCCATCGCGATTGTCGGGTTGACTGGTAATCAATTGCGAATACAAGGCTGCGACATTCCAGAGACAACAAGCGCGATCCCAAACCAATGTATGATGGGTTTCCTTTTGGGGAGCAAAGGCGGATTTCCATGTTAATTTTAGACCATTGTTTTCATCGTCAATGGTTGGAAATCCCCGTTGCTCAAATTCCAATAAGGCTGCATGATATTCACACAAATCTTCCAGGGCCTGATCTTCCAAGGCGGCCTTGTGAGAATTGGGTTTTAATATCGATTCGGAAAGACACTTGCGCAAGGCGTTGATTCGCAACAACTCAGCTCGACATTGCTGACTCTTAAAGGGAGGTTTGGGGAAGACCAAGGGTGGTTCATCACTGCTGTGTGGCGTTTGGAACGAAACTTCTTGATCCCCATCGAGCCAATCGGCCAGTGAAGTCTGTAGATCAAAGTAGGTTGGCGCTTTCAGTGGAAGAATCAACATGTTTTTGGCTTTTTCTTTCTTCTGTCTTTTTTGCTCAGTCTTTTGCTCTGCTGTAGTGCGCTCGGGAAGCTGTCAGGAGCAAAGAATCAGTGATGCTCGGTGACTAGATTGTTAGTAGCAACGGAGGGAAGAGATTGTACAGTCGAGTCAGTGTTTACAGTGTGTTGATATATACTGCTATATAGACCAGCAGCTACATGTAGCACTCGGAATCAGTGAGTGAACCAGCAAGGTTGGATTCAATTCATGATTGTACTACTACTAGCTAGCTATTATCCGTGTTGCTATTGTCGTTCATGCATACGAGTTTTGACTCACTCTTGTTATTGTGTGACTGAAAAAGCGACCGTTGGAGTTGAATCACGTCCCAAGCCATTTGCAGACCCACACTTGCCGCTTTCACAACAACAACAAATCAAATCAATGAATGCCTGGCTGCAGATCCTGATGATACCACAACAATGTGAGACCATGCAGCGGCTTAAATGACCAACTACAGTACGTCGCAAGGAAGCATAAAGCGACCAAGCAGGGATTGAAAAAGAGGCACAGGTCAGCCAATATTCTGCTTTCAGCACTGCTTTTAGCACCGAACAGCCATCTGTAATAAAACATACACACAGTAGTAGTAAATCATCATCCACCATCCATCATGGCCGATCAGCATAGTCGAAAAAAGCGAAAAAGAAATGACAACGACGACGACGAGAACGGCAACGCTTTCGTCTATGGCGAACCACTTCCTCCCATGCAAGGGGTCTTTCATTTTGGTGGTTTTGTCGATTATGACAAGGCCCGAGTCGTCTTTACCCTTGAAGACATTCCTCCCGAACTTCAAGATTACAACAGTGAAAAATGGAATGACAAGCAACTCCTCAAAGACACCTTTAAGCATTTCAAAGGGACCTTTGCTACTACTAATACTACTACTGCTGCTGCGGTTGCTGGCGGCAAAACAACCACTGTGGCTCCCAAATTCCAAAAAAGCAAACACATTTTACCGACCTGTCTCATCTTGGAAGCCACAACCATGCACGATCGATTGTGCGTCCTAAATTGGTGGCAAAATTTATCCTTTGAAAAACAGAAAGAAATTATTCGTCAAGAATTGCCCATGAAGTATTTGCGCTACACCGTCAGCGCAGAACCGCTCGTTCTTCCACCCGAACAGGAACTACAGAATCGAATCCATGCCGTCGTCCAACACAATTCCGCGTCCTTTGCGGCCGACCGACAATTCATGAAACGATGCATTGAATTGGCGGTCGAAGCCCGCGACAAGGGAAATACACCCGTGGGGTGTGTGTTGGTCCGCGAGGATGAAATCATTGCCGAAGCCTCCGAGTCGTTACCGGCATCTCCGGATATTGTAGGACACGCCGAAGTCTTGGCCATTCGAGCGGCGTGTTGGGCGTTGCAGACCACAACCTTGCCACGGGATTGTACCTTGTATTGTACGGCCGAACCGTGTTGGATGTGCAGTCATGCCATTCGACAAGCCTCGATTGGTCGTGTTGTCTTTGGAACGACAACGCCGTATATGGGAGGATGTACGAGTAGATATCCTATACTTCGAGATCGAATGCAAGTGCCCATTTGGAGTGCTCCACCCGATATTACACCCGGTGTCATGGAAGAAGAATGTCGCAAATTGTTGCGAAGAAGATGATCACAACACAACACGCACCCGTACTGTCGTCCATGGACTTGACTCCACTGTTTTTTTATACAACTGACGTACAATCCGAACAAGTTCCAATGCTAGTGTTGGTGTTGATGCTGGTTATGGGAATTGGAAGAAAAGCGACAAAGATACAAAAGAAGCGCGCGCAAGACAGAAGCCAGGACGTCGAAGGATTTGGAAGAGCAACAACGATGTTGCGGTCGCAACATGTCTTGATTGGGAAGAGGCAGCGTCCAAAAAGTTGTAGCAGCCCATCATCGGTGGCAAGGATGACTTTTTGATTCTATCCTCTATAAAGAATTTATAATCTAGCAATACAATTTTGCGAGAAAGCAACTGCAGTCTGCCACATTTGGAATCGAATTGGCATTCGGTGGCTCATAACAACGGGAGCCAAAGCCACATTGGTGCCCACGTCAGTTTCTTTTCCAGTGAAGTGAGCCCTTCCGTTTTGCCACGGGATTGGATCCGCAGTGGAGGAGGCAAAAAACAACAAGTGACGTAGGAATAGCCGTCGGACCTTGCATGATCGGGAGATTAAAGATTACAGTTTAGTATTGCTAAGTATTATTTTGCTGGAAGGATGAGTCATAGAATCTCAATCAAAAAAGTTCTCAATCATTTTCAGGAGTCATCGCACCAGATCGATACTCCAGTAGCGGTTGGATAGTGCTGTGGCGAGATGCGCTCACAACGGAATTTTCAGCTCGGCATGCCCAAAGCTCCTGGTGACCACACTCATCGCCACCTTGGTCAGCATGGTTTTAGACTCTACCAGTGCAGCTACCAAGACAACAAGTCCATCACATTTCACAACAACCTAACCTGCTAAAGTATTTGTTGACCTCCATAACCTTTTCATGATTAGTAGGCTAGTAGGTTTCTTGTTGCTCTTGGGAACCTGAGCAACATGCCACATCTGTCCGAGCTTCCACATGCACTCACTGGATTGCGGCAGATCTCAACCAAAGGTATTGTTTGCAAGAATGAGTAACACATTTTTATTAAAAACTCAACATTCAGAACGATTTATTCTAAGAAGATGTTGAAGAACCACTGTTTCAATGAATGCCTTTCAAAGGTGTTACTTGAACCACTCCTCCTCTTTCTGCACTAGTTCAATGGCTACCTCCAAATCTGGGTAAAAAACTTCATAGGAATGACAACGTAACTGCTGCCTTGGAGAGCCAACTAATGCATCAAACCTACCACAGCTTCTACCACAGTAACTTTCCCCTACAATGACAGATTTCGGGGTTTAAGGGACGCTCATTTGATCGGATCTTTGTGTTCTTGATCTTCGATCGCGACGACAGAGAAGACTGACTCACTCACTGACTTCACCATATCAGTACATCGCAATACTATATCTCTACTAGCTTGCTATTAGCTGATGAGCACAACACAAAAAAGTAATCATCCCCTCAAACCTGCACACCAAAATCTAAGCTTACCGCTCAATATATTTAAAGGCGAGAAGCTGAACCCATAACAGTCGCAGCAATATCAGTACAGAGAAAAATGGTCCGTGGAAATTGGCAAAAACGAGTGGAAACGGCGGATGCTCGTCGACGCGAAGCCAAACAGAAAAAGCAACGTTCTGAGGAAAAACGAGTGTTTAAGGGAATGGCACAAGAGTTGTTGAACTTGCTCGATCAGAATATGGATGCCATGATGAGGAAACGACGGAAACGATCATCTTCATTTGATAATAATGACAACAACAGTCCCACGAAAGCGATATCATCAGAGCGATGGGATATTCATATTTGGACGGATACTTTGTTATCGAGTGAAGGTCCTCCTCCCTTTTTGGAGAACATTCAGGAGCAGGAAGAAGGAAAATCTCGCAAGTCTCGTTCTTTATCATCGGATGAAAGCCATGAGTTAGACCTACCTGGGGGGAGATCCAAGAAAAGTGGAAAAGGAAAGAAAGTGCATCCGCGGAGTCATCAAGCGGATTCTCCTCCAGCTAATGAAGACAAATTCGACGATCCTTTGCTGTGCAAAACACAGTTCTTTTGCGGAAAATGCTTGGATCCGCCGCCTCAAAAAGGGGGAGGAGGAGGGAGCAAGAAAGTTGGCGGCGGTGGTGGTGGATGCCGGTACGTTCATTTCAACAATAAACAAATGCAAACGTTGGCGAATGCACTGGGGATCGGCAATAAAAAATCCAATAACAAACCTGGGAACAAAGATGTAGAAGAGGTGTTGTCCAAAGCAGAGAAGGCCTGTGAAGATCATTACGGCTCAGAATTGGCGGAATCTTCTCCGGGCTCTATGGAAATGTTGTATTTTACAACCGTTCCTTTACCTCCAGAGAAGGATGATGCCGTGGATAGCTTTGGTGATGTCATTACAGAAAAGCTAGCTGCAAATAATTGTGGGATTGGCAGTATCGTCTACGTAGTCTTATCCATGCCTTTCAAAGACGTCTTGATTTACGACAGAAATCAAAGCGGTATGGTTATCACTGATTTTGACAAAGAAGCTCTCGGATCCAACACTGGCACCAACGGAAGTGCTGCCACTAGTGACGCAATTCATGCGCAAGATCTGCCAGTTTCCGTCTTGGAACATATCCTGGAGTACTTGGAGGCTCCGGGAGTGGCATCCGCTGCTCAAGTGTGCATCTCGTGGCGACGTGAGATTGACAATGCCTCGCCTAATCTGTGGAAGCATTTGCTGGAGCAACGAAATTGGCCTCTTCCGGCAAATGAATCTACAGTCACCGAGGACAGGAATGATTCCACTGCAACCCCTCACGCTCATGACACATCACAATTCACATCCAAGTGCTTGAGGGATAAGTTTATCCAGCATTACTCTGTACTTCGTGACATTCGAGCTGCCCAGTCTGCTTTGACAGGATTGCTAACCAAGAATAAATCATGCGAAGAGCGTGAAATGACGTTTCAGGCATTTTCAACACGCCGCGACGCTCCACAGCCACCGAATCATTGCGTTGGAGTCGAAGTTTGGGGTCCGAATCGTGTACTGGCGGCCTACTCCAACGACTGTACGCTGCGATTGTTTCAAGCGGTTCCTCGGGGTGGGAGCAGCTCTCATGACAACAATAGCAGAGAGGAGGAGAAATCCTGTAGAGAAATTATCTGTCAACATATTGATCCCTACAAACACACCAAGCGAAAGAGCTGCTACATTGAAGCCATGGGATTAGACGAAGATGTAGTGGGTTGTCTCATGAATGTCAGCGACGAGGCGAACGATTGTAAGTCTCCTCATATTATTGTCACTCTGAAGAGAGATGATTTGCTGATATCAGATGATGAACCAGAGGAAGGAAGCTTGAATGTGATTGACTTGGAACAAGCGGTGTTGAATTACATTTTGAGTTTGGATCAAGTCGACCACCGCTTGCTGCGACTAAACGACTTTTTAGCTCTTGGCGGCTCCGAAGATGAAGTTGAATTCATCGTATCTCAGAGTATGGCTGCCTGTGGCTATGGACGCTTCATGGTGGAAGTTGCAATCTCCATCCCTTTGCCAGATGACGATGATGACCGTCATGCTGATCTGGATATGCTCCTCTTAGACCGCAAGCTCTTCCTCGTGTCTTCGAATGTGGGTGCTATTGTTTGGATGGGCGAAAGTAATCCTTCGAATGAACCACTTCGTCCTCGGTTGGAGGACATGACTCTCTCCTGTCTCCGACGAACAATGCCGGGAAGCGTCACACGCACTTCGTGTTCGGTAGTAGCCGTGTCTCAAGCGTATGCTCCAATTGTGATTGGTTGTGAAATTGATCACAGCGGTCATGCTGAGGGGGGCTCTCCGTTGGGATCTCAGGAATGGTCACAGACCGAGAGAGAATTGGAAGAAGGCTGGAATATACGATTGGAAGGACGAAGACCTATTGTCGTGACGCCGACAGATGTTGTAGTAGGCGATACGCTCACTCGTGTGCTGGTAGACAACAACTATGAAAGAGAATACAAGTCTTTGATCACCTTCTACTCTTGCTGCTCTGGCACGGAGACAGAAGGAAACGATTCCATTTTCAAGCTTTCTATAGGGGAGCACTGCATGATTGATCGAATGGTAGGAGCCCGAGACGACTACATTATATTATTGGTGCGATTTTTTACCGAAAACGGCTATCCGGCCGATCCAAATGGGGGTCACTGGGGTAATGAACTAGACCGTGCAGCACGTGTCTTTGCTATTACCATTCACGTTCCTACTCGACGTGAAATCGAGCGATGTTTTCTTTACGAAGATTTTGGTTGGAATCGTCTTTCGCTATCGGTGAGCAATGATACTCTTGCCTGTGGTGTTTGGATCAAAGGACTCATTATGTCGGGTAACGACGTTCGTTCTGTCAAGAAGTCCACTGCGAGCTCCAAGTCTGTATTGATATTGGATGATCTAGCGCCCAAGAAAGCGCCCAAGAAAAGTAAGAAGCGAATGTCCAAGGGATCCGGAAAGAAAGATGGATTCGCGAGAGGCATGAGTCTTCGCGGTTGAGCACCTTGCAAAGTATGATGCTCTTGGGTTACATGATTCGCTGTGCAATCTTTGGACTATTTCATTGGAGTTAAACTTATGTGTGTCCTCTCCAGTAGCTAGCGGCCAACTACTACTTCTACAGCACCCACTGTGCTAGGGTTTCAGTTTTCATTGTTGCCTTTAATTTATTTACAGCACATGCTGCTTATTACCACCAATTTCACAACTGTAAAAACGCTACCCTGAAGATCATATTTTCACGCTATCCCGCCTTCGACTTACAGAGTGGCTCTTCAGCAACTAGAAGATCGCTAGCTCTATCACTACGTGCTGGCTGCTCGAATGCGTAGCTATTACTGCATCTTTGGTCTTTTTAGCTAGAGAACTTCTAACTAGATAGTGGAGCCAGCTACTAATAGCTGCAATATTTTTTCAGGTTTGAGTTCTTTCGAGCGTGACTGAAAACCCTTCGGACGCAGTACGAACGATTATCCTCTCGTAGCCACAAAAATCAAAGAAAGAAGTATACCAAAATCCAATTTGCGCTGAGTTCAACAAGCAACAACAGACAAGCTAACAATCAAGAGGTCTCTATCTTCGTCGAGAACCGCATCAACAGCTGAAGAAGACTAGCTGACAGCCAAGAGGTCTACATGGCAGGTCCGCTTCGGATGTCAATCACTTTCTCAGCGCGAACGACCCGTGATCGGCCCAATTGCACTTGCGGACAGAGAGAAATTGGCTGGTGGCGTTGTTCGTGAATACGAGCCGATAGCGAAATCTTTCTCTTCTCTACGATGGGGAACACTTTTTTTCTACTCTAGACTACTACTTCGAAGTAGTACTAGTACAGCAATGTTAGAAGAGATGGGGAGCCCACGAGGTTCCTTAATGCTACTACTATTACTAGTAGCTAGTACGCACACCTGTCTCTTATACACATCTCCGAGCCCACGAGACTAAGGCGAATCTCGTATGCCGTCTTCTGCTTGAAA
>ENA-ORBV01006853-ORBV01006853.1-microbial-mat-metagenome-genome-assembly--contig:-NODE-6853-length-19865-cov-5.691783_pt1 | contig 19865 bp, 15 predicted proteins | sample MGYA00237777_ERZ505514 | MGnify/ENA primary metagenome ERZ505514 (study PRJEB26160, sample SAMN06269048) | microbial mat metagenome | isolation source: Oligotrophic lake microbial mat | place... | reverse complement strand
GTGGGCACGAGCCCGGCGATGGAGGCCGTGCGCGCGATGATCGCGCGCGTGGCGCCAAGCGATGCGCGCGTGCTGATCGGCGGCGAGTCGGGGACCGGCAAGGAACTCGTCGCCGCCGCAATTCATGCGCAGAGCGCGCGACGCGACAAGCCCTTCGTGCGCGTCAACTGCGCCGCGATCCCACGCGATCTGGTGGAGAGCGAGATGTTCGGGCACGAGCGCGGGTCGTTCACCGGCGCGACCGAGCGGCGGATCGGCCGCTTTGAGTTGGCGCACACGGGGACCTTGTTGCTCGACGAAGTGGGCGAACTCTCCGCGGAGGCGCAGGCGAAGCTCCTGCGGGCAATCGAGTCGCGGGAGATCGAGCGGGTCGGCGGCAATCGCACGATCAAGGTCGACGTGCGCGTGCTGGCCGCGACCAATCGCGATCTTGAGAAAGAGGTCCGCGAGGGGCGCTTCCGCGAGGACCTCTACTTCCGCCTCAACGTGATTCCGATGTCGGTGCCCCCGCTCCGCGAGCATCCCGGGGACATTCCCGACCTCGTCCTGCACTTCGCGATGATGTATCGACGTCGGAGCGGCCAACCCGCGCCCACGTGGGCACCGGACGCCGTCGAGGCGCTCGCGCGGTATCGCTGGCCCGGCAACGTCCGTGAGTTGGCGAACATCATCGAGCGACTGGGCATCCTCTTCGCTGGACATCTCATCACCGCGGCGGATGTGCGCGGCGTGCTGCCGGCCCTCGACCTCACGAATGCGGCGCCGGCGCTCCTCCCGGATGCCGCGCGACTCGAGATGGGACTGAGCGACCAACTCGATGAGTACGAACGCCTCTTGATTCAACGGGCCCTGCAGGCGGCCAACGGAGTGATCGCCGAGGCCGCCCGCCGACTACAGACCGATCGTCCCAACCTGTATCGTCGCATGCGACGTCTCGGGATTGGCGGGGTAGAGTGACGCCGTGACCTTTTCTGGAGCTCAGATGCGAATTGTATTTTCGACGGTCGTCGCGCTGCTCACCCTCGCCTCCGGCGTCGAGGCGCAGGGGCGTGACACGCGCAGCATCGCGGCCATCGCCGTCAGCACATGGAATGGTGACGGCACCACGCGGGTCATCGGCGCCTACGATGTACCGGCGGGGGCGGAAGTCCAAGGCCCCGTGGCCGTGCTGAATGGACCCGCGGTCATTAGTGGGCGGATTGTTGGTCTCCTCGTGGCCATCAACGCGGACGTGCGCCTCGCGCCCGGTGCCCGCATCGATGGGGACCTCATTGTCCTCGGCGGCACCGTGCGGCGTGCAGATAGCGTGTCGATCGGTGGTGAGGTGCGCGCGCAGGCGGAGCTCCTGCGCTACACGATGGACGGAGAACGAATTGTCGCCGACGAGCCGATCCTCGGTGACTGGCGGCCGCGCATGGGGGGGCAGCGCGCCGATCGGGACTCGTACACGGAGCTGTTCTTCGTGGCGGCTCGCACGTACAACCGCGTGGAGGGACTTCCGGTGGGCGTCGGACCACGCTTCCGGCGCACGGCCGACTGGGGGCGCATGGAGATCGAGGCCCTCGGTGTGGTCCGCACCGCCGAGCCGATTCGCTGGGACCGCGGCACGATCGGCCACGATGCGCGGGCCGAGCTTCGGCTCGGCGTGAAGAATGGGCTCGTCGTGGGTGGTCGTCTCTTTGACGTGATCGCACCCGTCGAGGATTGGCAGTTGCGCGAGGTCGAAGCGGGACTCTCGACCTTCCTGCGTCACGAGGACCTGCGTGATCACTACGGCCGCCATGGCGGTGAGGCCACGATCGGGGGGCGACTTGGCGAGGAGGTCTCGTTGCAGGGCGTGGTCGGCGCGGAGCGGTGGCGTTCGGTCGACGCGCGTCGCCCGATCTCGTTGCTGCGCGACCGGGAGTTGTGGCGGGTCAACCCGACGATGGACGAGGGAACCGTGGACCTCGTCGGCTTACGACTGCGCGTCAACACGCGTGAGCGCCTCCGCTCCCCGTGGACCGGCGGATGGTTCCTGAAAGCCGACCTTGAGCGTGGACGCGGCACAATCGCGCGCGACGTTGGGCCGCTGCCGGTGGTGCCGACGTTCGAGTCGGTGAACTACACGCGCGGCTTTCTCGATGCGCGTCGCTACACAACGCTCTCGCCGGGGACGGAATTGAATGTGCGGCTGGTGACGGGTGGGCAGCTGGGCGGCGATCGCCTACCGCGTCAGCGTCGCCTCTCGGTGGGCGGACCCGGCTCGATCGAGGGGTACGATTTCCGCCGGAGCACGTATGACGACGACGTCTTCACTTGCGGGGGCATCGCGTCCGCCGCCGGGCGACCAGCGCTCTGTGATCGCATCGCGGTCGCGCAGCTCGAGTTGCGGCAGGACTTCGACGTCAACTGGGTGCGCACCGACCACAAAGACGAATGGTGGCGGCCGGGGCTGAATGGCCGCGGACAGTGGGTGCTCTTCGCCGACGCGGGGCGCGGCTGGACCGTGGGTGACGGCGCGCCGGAGATCCGCCAGGACAAGGGAATGCCGCCGCTCCGCACCTTCCGGACCTCCGTGGGGTTCGGTGTGGACTTCGGAGAGCTCGGGTTCTACCTCGCGAAGTCGACATCAACGGCCAAGGAGCCGGTGAACTTCCTCGTGCGCGTCGGGCGCCGCTTCTAGCGTGACGCGACTCGCGCATCTCCGCGCGCACCTCCGCGCGCTGGCCCTCGCGGTCGTCCTTGGGACGACCGCGGGCGCACAGCGTGCACCAGGAGTCGAGATCGCGTTGCCCACCGCCACCCGACTCACCGCCGAAGGGCCCTTGGTGAAGGCGCGCGGCGTATTAACGGATGCGCGGATGCGCGAGTTGTTGGCGAGCGGCTTCCCTGCGCGCCTCGCGTTCCGTGTGGAGTTGTGGTCGAGCGAACCCTGGGTCGACGAGCTCCATCGTACTGCCGAGTGGGAGGTGGACGTGCGGTGGCGCGGCGTGGATCAGAAGTACCTGGTGACGCAGATCGTGGGGGGGAGATCCCTCTCCCTCGGCGCCTTCTCGCGGATCGAAGATGCCGAGTCCGCGGTCGAACGCCCGCTCCGCGTGCCAATGGAGGCCCCGCGGTCCCGACGCCGATTCTACTATCAGGCGTCCCTTGAGGTCCGCACGCTGTCGGTGTCGGACCTCGATGAGGTGAATGCCTGGCTGCGTGGCGAACTTCAGCCGGCGGTGCGCGGGCAGCGGAACCCGGGAACGGCGCTGAGTCGCGGCGTGCGGTCGCTCACGACGCGCCTTTTGGGAGGTGAGCGCCGGGAATATGGCGCCCGGACCGCGACCTTCCGCGCGCCACGGTAGCGTTGCTATCTTTCGTGCCGGATGCCGCTACGAGTACGTCCAACGTGCGGGGCGCAGGCGGGCCTTGCACCACTCACAGCCCCTGCCGATGGACATCTTCGAACGCATCTTCGAGTTCACGCCTGACGCCCTGCTCGTGGTCGGGTCGGATGGTCGCATTCGACGGGCCAACCATCAGGCCGAGGTGCTGTTCGGGCACGCGCGCCGCGACATGGTCGGGATGACCGTCGAGCAGATGATCCCCGAGCGTTTCTCGAGCGGACACCATCATCACCGAGACGGGTACCTCAGCGGACCACGCGTCCGTCCGATGGGCGTCGGTCTGGAGCTGTTCGCGAAGCGTTCCGATGGCAGCGAGTTCCCCGTCGACATCATGCTCTCGCCGATGGACACCGAGGAAGGACGGGTCGTCCTCACCGTGGTGCGCGATGTGACCGAACGTCGCCGTGTCGAGCAGCGGGTGCAGGATTCATTGCGTGAGAAGGAAGTGCTGCTCCGGGAGATTCACCACCGGGTGAAGAACAATCTCGCCGTGATCTCGTCCCTGTTCTATCTACAGTCGACTCGCACGACTGACGCGGACACGATCGCCATCCTCACGGAGAGTCAGGACCGCGTGCGGTCGATGGCGCTCGTGCACGAGACGCTGTATCGCTCCGGGAACCTCTCGTCGGTGGACTTCGCCGACTATGCCGTCTCGCTCTGCGAGGAACTGGAACGCGGACATCGTCTGCCCGACCAGAAGATCGAGTTCCGTACGGAGATCGAGCCGGTCCACATGAGTATCGACATTGCCATTCCCTGCGGACTGATACTCAACGAACTCGTGACCAACTCGCTGAAGCACGCCTTTCCCCCCGGACGCGACGGACGGATTGATCTGCGCATCCATCGCAACGCGGACGGTCGCGGCCAGTTGATCGTGGCCGACAATGGAATCGGCATCGGTGCCCACGCACACGAGGCAACGCAAAGCTCGCTTGGCCTTCGTCTCATCGAGTCGCTCACGCGACAGATCGATGGCAGTTTTGCGATGCGTGACGCCGGCCCCGGGACGATGTCGATGCTGGAAATGCCGCTGGAGACGCTCTCGGCATGACCAGTGCGATCGGGGTCGGGCTTCGGGTGCTGGTGGTCGAGGATGAGGCGTTGATCGCTGCCGAGATCTGCATCCGACTGGAACGCCGCGGGGCGAAGATCGTCGGGCCGGCCGATACGGCGGCGGAGGCGATTCGCTTGGCGGACGTCGATCGCCCGGATCTGGTGCTGATGGATATCCGACTCAAGGGACCGCGGGACGGCATCGCCGCGGCAGAGGAGATCTATCGGCGGTTCGACCTTCCCGTGGTGTTTCTCACGGCCAATGCGGACGACGCGACCTTCAAACGCGCCCAGATGTCGGCGCAGTATGGATACGTCCTCAAGCCTTTCCATGAGCGTGACCTGCTTATGGCGATCGAACTGGCGATCCATCGACATCGGATCGAGCTCGACTTGCGGGCAGCGAGCCTGACGCACGCGACCATCAGCGCGGCGGTCCCCGACGCGATCGTGGTCACAGACGTCGAGGACGTGATCCGCTTCGCGAATCCCGGCGCGGAGGAACTCACTGGATGGCTGCTCCACGAACTGGTCGGGCTGCCGTTTCAAGCCACATTGCAACTGGTCACCGAGGGAACCAGGACGCCCGTCGCCCTCCCCGTGCTCGATGCCGACCATCCGTCCGCGCGGGTCCCCGCCTCGATGCGGGCACGCGCCGGACAGGACGTCTCCGTGGACGTACGCGTGCGCCTGATCATCAACGCGGATGGTCGCGCGATCGGTGCCGTGTGGACGTTGCGCGATATCCGGAACGAGCGCCGCGCAGACGCCGCGCTCCGCCAGAGTGAGAAATTGGCCGCCGTCGAACAGCTCGCGGCGGGCATCTCCCACGAGTTCAATAATCTGCTGACCGTCATCTGCGGGAGCGCAGACCTCCTGCTCGATTCGTCATCGGCGACGAGTGCCGAGGACCGCGAGTTGTTGCTTTCGATCCGCGAAGCCGCGGAACGCGCGGCGGTCCTGACGAATCAACTCCTCTATTTCTCGCGACGCAGCTCGGCGTCCGACGGACAATCGAACCCGAATGAGAGTATTGCCGGCCTCGAGCCAGGGATGCGGCATCTGCTCGGCGCGTCCGTGGTGACGTCAGTGGAGCTCGATCCCGCTGTTGGGTGTGTGCCCGTGGAGATCGCGCGGCTCGATGAAGTGCTGTTGATCCTCCTGCGCAATGCACGTGATGCGATGCCGCTGGGTGGACGGCTCACCGTCAGCACGCGCCGCATCGCGCGGCCACGGGGCTTGGATGTCCAGGCCACCGCGAGCGGGGCATCGCGCACGTCCGACCACGCCATCGAGATTCTCGTCGAGGACACCGGGGAGGGAATCCCTGCCGGAGTACTCCCGCGAATCTTTGAGCCCTTTTTCACCACCAAGGGCATCGGGCACGGCAGCGGACTCGGGTTGCCGACGGCGTTCTCAACGATTGAGCAGGCCGGGGGACAGATCAGCGCGGAGAGTGTCGTGAACGTCGGGACGACGATCCGAATCGTGTTGCCAGAGTGCGCGAGGAGTGGGGTCGTCGCGACGCGGGTCACCACCCCACAGTCAACGGCGACCATCAGCGGCAAGATCCTCGTGGTCGACGATGACCCGACGGTCCGCACCGTGACCGCACAGATGCTCGTGCAACAGGGCTTCGCGGTGTACGACGCGGCAAGTGGGACCGCCGCCCTCGAGTTGCTCGCGGCGCACGGCGACGGCATCTCGGTGCTCCTCACGGATATGCTCATGCCCGGCATGAACGGCATCGAACTCACGCGTCAGGTGCGTCGCCTGCGCCCGGAACTCCCGGTGGTGTTGGTGAGCGGGATGCACGCGGATGTGTTGTTCGGCGGCGGGGCGCTCGATCCGAATGTGACGGTGCTCAGCAAACCGTTCACCCGTCGTCAGCTGGAGCGCGCCATCCGCTCGGTCCTCGACGCCACGTCCTAGGACCCGTGCGTGCATCTGCGCGCGGAGATGCGCGCGGAGATGCGCGCACGGCAATCAGAGCGGGCGCGCGTCCGAGAGCAGTGCGTCGACCTGCTGGGCCTCAAGCGCCTCGAGTTCGCGCACCACCTCGCCACCATAGAACATCTTGATGTAGCGCGCCTGCGTCGGCGTCAGTCGACGCACGGCCCACGAGAGATGGACGAAATGCGGCTCCGTCGGCTGATTCAGGAGATGCATGCCACACTCGACACTCAAGTGATTCGCCTTGCGCGTGTTGCAGCTCGAGCAGGCCGTCACAACATTCGTCCACACGTTCAGCCCGCCGCGCGAGATCGGAATCACGTGGTCGCGCGTGAGCGACTCGCGCGGACGGAGGGCGTGTCCTGGGCGTCCGCAGTACTGGCACTGGTAGCCATCGCGCGCGAACAGGAAAGTGTTCGTCACCTGGCGACGGAATCGCCGCGGCACATGCACGAACTTGCGCAGGCGAATCACCACCGGACGCGGGAGCGCGAGATGCTCCGAGCGCACCGCCTTCCCCCCGTCGGCCTCGACGATCTCCGCCTTACCATCGATCACGAGACGCAGGGCCCGCTTGAGCGGGACCATGGTCAGGGGTTCGAACGATGCATTGAGCGCGAGAATGCCGACGGTCACATCAACCTCCGCTAGGTGAAAGGCTCACAGGGGAGAGACCGTCGGGGACGGTCAGCTTCGCCCAGTAGCCGGGGGAACCGGAGTGAGCCATCCTCGGGTATCAGGGCTCGTTCCGGTGCAGATCGCGAGATATCGCTCTTGGATGGCACGGGTGATGGGACCTCGCTTCCCCTCTCCCACGATCGACTTGTCAACACTGCGAATTGGCGTGATCTCGGCCGCCGTGCCGGTGAAGAACACTTCGTCCGCAATGAGCAGGAACTCGCGCGGCATCAGCACTTCCCGCACCTCGTACCCCAGATCGCGGGCGATCGCCGCGACGGAATCACGCGTGATGCCATTCAAGATGCTCGCCGCGAGCGGGGCTGTGTAGAGCACCCCATCACGGACCACAAAGAGATTCTCGCCGCTCCCCTCGGACACATGCCCCTGCACATCGAGCATGATCCCTTCGGCATAGCCATCCTGCTTGGCTTCCATCTTGGAGAGCTGTGAATTCAAATAATTGCCACCGGCCTTCGCCATGGTCGGGAAGGTCCCGGGCGCGGCGCGGCGCCAACTGGAGACGGTGACATCCACGCCCTCGGCGAGCGCCTCTGGTCCGAGATACGCTCCCCAAATCCAACAGATCACGAAGGTCTCGACCGGGGCATTGACGGGATTCACCCCCATTTCCTGCCCCGCGCGAACCGCCAACGGGCGGATGTAGCACTGATCGAGTCCATTCGCGGTGATGGTGCTCGTCACCGCATCGGACAATTCATCGACGCTGTAAGGCATCGGCATCTTGTAGATCTTTGCCGAGTCCTTGAAACGCCGCATGTGCTCGCGGAGGCGAAAGACGGCGCCCCCGATGGGCGTACGATAGCAGCGAATCCCTTCGAAGATGCTCGAGCCGTAGTGGACAACATGGCTCATGACATGCAGCTGCGCCTGATCCCACGGAACAAGTGTGCCGTCACGCCAAATTAACGTCGTCGCGCCAGTGCCTCGGGTCACTTAGGATGGAGGCGGGAGGATGAAGGCCGGAGGATCAAGACGGGAGGATCAAGACGGGAGGATCAATCAAGGTGAGCGGCGCACGACGACCCTGAGAAGCTAACTGCCGGGTCGCGCGGCGCGCCACCCGTGCAGTCGCTCGGCGGCCTCATGCACGCGCGCGGCAATCTGTGGATCGAACCCCACCACGACGCCGTCACGCACGCGCTCCACTCCCGCCACGATCACCCGCGACGTCACCGGACGTGGTCCGAAGATAAGGGCGACGTACGGATCGAAGACCGGGCCGCCGGTCGGCGGAATCGCGAACACGGCGAGATCGGCCTGCTTCCCTCCCTCGAGTGAGCCCGTCTCATGATCGCAGCGGAGCGCTTCAGCGCCGCCAAGTGTGGCGAGCCGGAACGCCGCCTTGGCGCTCACCGCGTCAGCGGTGCGCAACCGGATGCGTTGTCCATGGCTGGCGAGTCGCGCTTCCTCGAGGAGATCCATGCGGTCGTTCGAGGCCATCGAGTCGGAGCCGAGTCCGATCCGCGCGCCGGCGCGCAGGAAGTCCGTCAATGGTGCGATGCCATGCCCCAATCGTGCATTCGACGCCGGACAATGCGCGACCCCGCATCCCGCCGCCGCAATCTGTTGGATGGTCCGCTCATTCACGCGCACGCAGTGAATCAGCAGCGTGCCCGCTCGGAGCAACCCGGCGCGCTCCAGCAGCTGCACCGGATGGTCGCCGCGCGGCACGACGGGGATGTCGCGCCCGTGCAGGAATTCCGCGAACGGCCCCTCGGCGCGCGCGACCAACGCCTGCTCATCCTTTCCCTCCGCGATATGCACCGCGACCGGGAGCATTTCCTCGTGCGCGAGGCGGGCCACCGCGGCGAAGAGCGCGTCACTCACGCTGTAGGGCGCGTGCGGGGAGATCCCCACGCGCACAAGCGAGGTCGCGCGGGGCCGCATCGCCGCGACTTGATCCCGCAGCGTGGCGATCGAGGAGTCACACTGCTGGGGATCGGGACCGAAGACCTCGCGATACGCGATGCCGCGCACGCGCATGCGGAGCATCGCCTCGAACGCGGCGTCGCCCGGGGCGGTGTCGCCGAAGGTCGTGATGCCGCTCGCCAACCCCTCGGCGATCCCCAGCATGGCGGCATCGAGGAAATCCGCGCCGCCGAGCGCTTCGCGTGTGGCCTGCGTGAGCGTGCGCACCCAGTCGAAGAACGGGAGGCCGTCGAGAAACCCGCGCATCATCGTGAGATCGAGATGCGTGTGCGCGTTGACGAGTCCCGGCGTGAGGATGGACTCGCCGAGTTCCTCGTCGCGGTCGCCCGCGGGCGCCGTTGCCCGGGGGCCCACCCAGACGATGCGATCGTGCTCGGTGATGACCGTCCCATTCGCGATCGGGGGCGTGGCCATTGGGACGATCCAACGCGCGTGCCACCGGACGCGGATCGGCATCAGAAGATGCCCTTCCGCGAGCACTCCGCGATGGGCTCAGTGCCCGAAAGGAAGTACTCGGTCCGGGATCCCTGACCCGCGCAGCCGGGGCCCGCTCGCAGTCCAGTCGCGGGATCGATCGGCATGGCGATGATGCCGGGAGGCCGGGGCCAGTCGGGCGGGGTCGGCTTCCGCTCGTAGACCTCGCGCATGAACGACGCCCACGCTGGCGCGGCGAGGCGACCGCCCTGCGCATTCGCCATGATCTGCTTGGGCTGATCGAATCCGATCCAGACCCCGGCGACGAGATCGGCGGTGAAGCCTACGAACCAGACGTCGGTGTAGTCATTCGTCGTTCCGGTCTTTCCACCGGCAGGGATGCGGAAGCCCTCGCGCAACACCGCCGTGCCTGTCCCGCGCTGGATCACGTCGCGCAACATGTCCGTCATCAGCCAGGCCTCCTCGCGCGAGAGGACCTGAATGCGTTCGGGGTTCGACTCATACAGCTTGCGGCCATCGAGGGTCTCGACGCGCAGAATCGGATTGGGTTTCGTGCGCCACCCAAGATTCGCGAAGGTCGAGTACGAGGCGATCATCTCGAGCGGATACACCTCAGCCGATCCCAGCGCGATTGAGGGATACGCTGGGATGCGCGTCGTGATGCCAAAGCGCTTCGCCATCGCGACGACACTCTCTTCACCGATCTCCATCGCCAACCGGATCGCGGGGAGATTGCGCGACATGATCATCGCGCGGCGCATCGGGATGCGCCCTTCGAACTTCATATCGAAGTTCTGTGGGGTCCAGAGCGTGCCATTCGCCTGCGGCACCTCAATGGGCTCGTCATCCACGAAGTACGAGGGGGGGCGCCCCGAATGGATCGCCGCCGCGTAGACGAGCGGCTTGAAGGTCGATCCCGGCTGACGCAGCGCGTGCGTGGCGCGATCGAACTTGGAATCCTCGAAGTCGCGTCCCCCAACGAGCGCGCGCACCGACCCATTGCGCGGATCGACCGCGACGAATGAGCCTTGCAGGTACGGCGAGTTGGCCCCGCTGCCATCGGCGGTGCCACTCGCCGCGCGCGCGAGATACGCCTCGTACGACTGATGCGTGAAGTTGCCGAAGGAACTGGCCTCAATCGCGCGCAACTGCCGCTCGACCGCGCGCTCGGCCGCCCCCTGCATATCGAGGTCGAGCGTGGTCAGGACCCGGAGGCCGTTCTCGTACACCTGCTTGCCGAAGCGACGCTCCAGCTCCGCGCGTACCCACTCCACGAAATAAGGGGCGACTTCGCCGGTCCCGCGGGCGGAACGCTGCAACCGGAGCGGATACGCCTTGGCCACCGACGCGTCGGCGTCGGAGAGGGCCCCCGCGCGGCGCATGAGTTCCAGCACGGTGTTGCGCCGTTGGATCGCGCGATCGGGGAAACGGCGCGGATTATACCGCGACGGCGCCTTCGGAAGCGCCGCGAGCATCGCGCCCTCGGCCGTCGTGATGTCGCTGACCGAGCGCCCGAAATAACGCTGCGACGCGGCCTCCACGCCGTACGCGCCGGCACCGAGCGCAATCTGATTCAAGTAGAGCTCGAGAATGCGCTCCTTTGGAAAGCGCGTCTCGAGTTGCCGCGCGACCTTGGCCTCGCGGAACTTGCGCAGCAGGCTGTTCCATGCGCTCCCCGCCTTGGATTGCGACGGGAGTTGCGCCGGGAACACATTGCGGGCCAACTGCATCGTGATGGTCGAGAAGCCCTCGGCGAATCCCCCCGCCTTGATGTTCGCGATCACCGAGCCGAACACCCGGCGATAGTCCACGCCGTGATGGCGATAGAACCGCTTGTCCTCCGTGATGACGAAGGCATCGATCACATGCTTCGGGATCCGGTCGAGGCTCACGACCGACCGACGCTCGAGGCCCACCTCACCGATGAATCGGCCATCGGCGGCGTAGAGCCGCGCTGGCTGGGTCGGCTTGTACTCGGCGAACTGCTCGATGCTCGGGCAGGTCTCGTCGGAGCAGAGGAACCAGGTCCAGAACGCGGCGAACGAGAGCAGGCCGACCAAGCTGAGGCCAGCCATCACGAGGGTGCCACGAATCAGGACGGTGCGGACCTTTGGGTTCACCAGAGGAAGTTAGTAGAGTGACTTCTCCCCCCGCGACCTCTACTTTTGGGGGATGACTTCCCTGCACGACGACCTCCGCTGGCGCGGACTGCTCCACCAGGAGACCGAGGGGTGCGAAGCGCATCTCGCGAAGGGCCCCGTCACGGGCTATTGCGGCTTCGACCCGACGGCCGAGAGTCTCCACGTGGGGAATCTCGTGTCGCTGATGGGGCTCGTGCGCCTCGCGCGCGCCGGCCACCACGCCGTCGCGCTCGTCGGTGGTGGGACGGCGATGATCGGCGACCCCTCGGGGAAGAGCGAGGAGCGTCCGATGCGCGCCCCGGACGAGATCGCCGCCAACGCCGAGCTGATCTGGCAACAGGTCCAACGAGTGGCCACCAACGCGCTCGGCGCGGAGGGGCTTGCCCGGTTCGCCGTGCGCAACAACACCGAGTGGCTCGCCGGACAGGGGCTGATCGAGTTCCTGCGCGACACGGGGAAGCACTTCACCGTGAACTGGATGATGCAGAAGGATTCCGTCAAGACCCGGATGGAGACGGGAATCAGCTTCACGGAGTTCAGCTACATGTTGCTTCAGGCCTACGACTTCCAGCGGCTGCAGGCGAAGGACGGCGTCTCGTTGCAGATCGGCGGGAGCGATCAGTGGGGGAACATCACCGCGGGGACGGAGCTGATTCGCCGCACGGTCCGGGGCGAGGCGCATGGCCTCACCTTCCCGCTGCTCACCGATTCCAACGGCAAGAAGTTCGGCAAGACGGAATCGGGGGCGGTCTACCTCGATGGCAAACTGACGAGCGTCTACAAGTTCTATCAGTTCTGGATCAACGCCGAGGACGTGGAGATCGGGCGGCTGCTTCGGACGTTCACGCTGTTGTCGCAGGCGGAGATCGAGGCGGTCGAGGCGGCGCACGTCGGCGTGCCGCATGAGCGTGGCGGGCAGAAGCGTTTGGCGCACGAGGTGACGACGTTGATTCACGGCGCGGCCGCTACCGAGGTTGCGGAGATCGTGTCGCGCACGGTCTTCGACAAGAAGACCGACGCGCATGTCCTGAGCGACGCCGTGTTCGCCACGTTGGCGGCGGAGGTGCCCTCGGTGCGGGTGCAGACGGACGCCCGGGGGCTCGACATCGTTGAAGCGCTCGCGGAGGCCTTCGCGCTCTCCAAGACGGCGGCGCGCAAGCTCGTGCAGCAGGGCGCCATCAGCGTCAATGGTGCGAAGCTCGCCGGCGAGGCGACGCACGTGCCGATGGGCGAGGCGGTGCGCGGACGGTGGATGCTGGTGCGAAAGGGCGCGCGCGAGATCGCGGTGGTCGAAGCGCTCGGCTAAGTGGGCGGCAGCGCGACGAAACTCGCCGATGAGGTCGGTGCGTAGGGGAGACAGGCGCGCGGCGGCAGGCGACGGTGGCGGTTGGTGCCGCCATCTGGTCCCTGCTCCTCTGGCAGCAGTTCCACGACGGCGTGCCCAGTCACAGCTTCTTGGCCCGCGACGATATGCCGTCCATCTCGAACTGGTGGGGGGCACTCACGCTCCCGCTCCTGACCTGGTTCACGCTCGGCAACATCGGCACGCGGCGCGCGGCCAGGCTGGTCACGACACGTGGTGCCCTCGCGGGAGGACTCAGTGCCCTGCTCTTCGGCGCCGTGCTCGCCGGAGCCTACGCGTTCAACCTCAACGCGATTCCCAACGCGCAGATCGGGATGGTCCCGCTCATCGCGCTCTTTGTGCCGATCTATCGCGCGGAGTTCGTGCTGGGGTTCGTGCTCGCGCTGAGCTACACCTTTGGCGGGGTGCTGCCGCTGATCATCGGTGGCGTGCTCGCAGCGGCGGGCGCGGTGATCCATCTCGCGCCACGCTGGGTGCTGCGGCGAGCGCTACGGCGCTTCCGTGTGGAAGGTTAGCCCCTGCTCGGCTCCCTTCTCCATGGCCCAACGCAGACGCCATTCGTCACGAAACACGATCACGCGATGTCCCTTGGAGTCGGTGAGCAGCGTGAGATCCTGTGACTCGCCGAGACGTTCGATCGCCGCTTCCGGCCCCGTGACCCAGCGCGGGAAGCGATAGGGGAGATTCTCGAGCGTGCAGGGGGCGCCGTACTCGTTCTCGAGTCGGTGCACCATGACGTCGAACTGCAGCATGCCGACCGCGCCGATGATCGGCACGGGGCCGAGCGAGGAGTCGGCAAAGAAGGCCTGCGCGGCGCCTTCATCGGAGAGTTCGCGCAGTCCCTTGTCGAGCGCCTTTCGCCGGAGCGGATCCTTGGAGAGGATGCGCGCGAAGTGCTGCGGGGCGAAGCGCGGGATGCCGACGTACTCGAGCAACTTCCCACCCTCGGTCCTCGGCGCGGAGAGCACCGCGAGCGTGTCGCCGATGCGCAGACTGCCGCGATCGTGCACACCGACCACGTCACCCGGGAGTGCTTCTTCGGTGAAGGCGCGTTCCCGTCCCAGGAACTGCTGCGGCGGCGCGAGCTTGAAGCTCTTCCCTGTTCGCACGTGCTGCACTTCGAGCCCCGCGACATAGCGCCCGCTGCACACCCGCAGGAAGGCGATGCGGTCGCGATGCCGCGGATCCATGTTCGCCTGCACCTTGAACACGAAGGCGGTGAACGGCTCGATGCCCGGCTCGATCTGTCCCGCGTTGCTCTCGCGTCCGACCGGTGCCGGCGCGAGCGGGAGGAAATCCTCGAGGAAGGGCTCGACGCCGAAGTTCGTGAGCGCCGAGGCGAAGTAGACCGGCGTCATTTCGCCGGTGAGGATCGCCTCGGGATCGAACTCATGCCCGGCCATGTCGAGGAGTTCGATATCGTGCGCGAGCTTGGCGACGGCCTCGATGGCCTCGTCCGTGGCGCCGAGGGCGTCGACCAACTTCTGGTCGTCCGGACCGGAGAGATCGAGGGTGAGGGTGGCGACTTTGTCCGCGCCGTGCTTCTCGTCGCGCTCGAAAAGGTACGCCCGCTTGCGGCGGCGGTCGTAGACGCCCTTGAACATCGTGCCGTGCACGGGATCGCTCATGTGGATCGGCCAGTGCGCGGCCACGGCAATGATGCCGAGTTCGGCCTCGACGTCGCTGACCAGCTTGAGCGGATCCTCGCCGTACCGGTCGCACTTGTTGACGACCGTGAAGATCGGCATGCGACGCCGCCGGCAGACATCAAAGAGCTGGCGCGTGCGCTCTTCGACGCCCTTGCGGTTGTCGAGCAGCATGACCACCGAGTCCGCGGCGACGAGCGTGCGGAAGGTGTCCTCGCCGAAGTCGGCGTGGCCCGGTGTGTCGAGGAGATTCACCTGATAGCCATGGTACTCGAACTGCAGCACCGAGGAGGTCACCGAGATGCCGCGCTCCTGCTCGAGGGCCATCCAGTCGGAGGTAGCGTGTCGTTGCGCCTTGCGCGCCTTGACGGAGCCGGCCTGATGGATCGCGCCGCTGTACAGGAGAAGCTTCTCCGTCAGCGTGGTCTTGCCGGCGTCAGGATGCGAGATGATGGCAAAAGTGCGCCGACGCGCGATCTGCGCGGCGAGCGGGGCACCCGAAGTGTTTGGCGGAGCGGCTGGAGCGGTCACTTGTGAAAGATACTCAGCGCCCCAAGACGGCGATCACGCGCTCGATGTCCGTGACCGTGTTATGAAAATGCGGCGCGAGTCGAATCGCCCCCTCACGCACGGAGTGCACGACGCCGGCGGCGCGGAGTTGTGCCGAATCCCCGGCGACATCGGGAGTCACCAACGCCACGATCCCCGCGCGCCGGTCGTTCGCCGCGGGCGTGAGGCACCGCAATTCCGGTCGCGACGACGCCCAATGCACAAGCTCACGCGTCAGTCCGCTGACGTGTCGCTCAATGGCCGCGGGCCCCAGCTCAAGAAAAAGCTCAAGCGACGCATTGAACCCCACGAAATCCTGGATCGGCAGCGAACCGACTTCGAAGCGCTGCGCATCGGTGCGCCAGGAAGGATCGTACGCGAGGAACTTGGCGAAGTCGCCAGCCGTCGCTTGCGAGAGCCACCCCGCGGCAGGCGGCTCCATCTGCGCGATCAGCGCTTGGCGCACATACGCGAACGCCGTCCCCCAAGGCGAGCACAACCACTTTTGCGCGCCGCTCGAGAGGATATCCACCGGAATCTCCCGCACATCGAGCGCGCAGGCGCCGAGTCCCTGAATGGCGTCCATGAAGAACCAGACGCCTTTGGCGCGGCAGGCGGTGCCGATCGCCTTCGCGTCGATGCGATACCCGGTCCAGAATGAGACCCAGCTCAATGCGACGCCCTTCACACGCGGATCACGCTCGACTCGCGCGAGCACTGCCGCTTCATCCACGGCGTCTCCCGCCATGGGCAGCAACTCGAAGGTGAAGCCCCGCAGCTTCGCCGCCGCCATCCAGGGATACACATTGGCCGGAAACTCTCCCTCGCTCCCGAGCACGATATCGCCCGGGCCGAGTGGCAGCGCGTAGGCCGCGAGATTCACGCCCCAACTGGTGTTGGTGGTCAGCGCAATCTCTTCGGCCGATGCACCAATCAACTGCGCGATCAGCGTCCGCGAGCGATCGAGCTGCGGAAAGAAATCCTCCGCCCGCATCCGATGCACCTCGGCGCGCTTGTCGTTGTACGCGGCCACGGCGTCGCGGGCACGCTGCGGGATCACGCCGATACTGGCGTGATCAAAGTGCACGGCCTCGCCGCGCGCCTCCCACGGATACTCGGTCGATCGCAACGCCGCGAGCGCGTCAGGAGCTGGATACGGGCTCATGTACGTGTCATGAACGTGTCACGAACGTGCGCATGTGAGTGCTCATGGCTCGCGCAGATGCGGCGGCGTGTCGGGGGGCTGTCGCTTCCACCGACGATGCTGCCAGAAGTACTGCTCGGGGAACCGACGCACATAGCTCTCGATCACGGCGGTGTAGTTCTGCACCGTGGCGTCGATGTCCTTCTCGCGGTCGCCGGTGTCGGCGATCGGCACGGGGGTCGCGTGGAAGCGATACCGATGGTCCGGTTGGCGCACCGCCGCCACGAAGATCACGGGCAAGCGATTGCGCAGCGCGAACACGGCCGCGCCACGGGGTGTCTTCGCCGGCCGCCCGAAGAAGCTCACGAAGGTCCCAGCGAGCCCCTTCGCCCCCTGATCCGACACGAGCACGACCGCGTGCCCTTCCTTGAGCGCCTTGGGAATCCGCCGCACGGCGTTCTCGTCGAACACCACATTCAGTCCGAGCCGCGTCCGCGTGCGCGTGATGAAGCCGTCACTGAACGGATTCGCCATGTGCATCGCAACGGCATCGGTCGGAAGCCCGCGCATCGCCAGATACGAAGCGCCGAGTTCCCAGTTGCCCAAGTGTCCCATCACGACGATCACGCCCTCGCCCCGCGCATACGCCGCCTCGATGTGCTCCCATCCCTCGGGCTCGACGAACGCCGCGAGTGCGTCGGCCTTCTCGGCGCGTGAGAGCCAGATGATCTCCATCGCGATGCGGCCGAGCCCGCGGTACGACTCGCGCGCGATCTCACGCACACGCGCCTCCGTGTACTCCGGAAAACAGGCGCGCACCGCGCGATACACGCGGTCAGCGCGGATGGCGAACGGACGCCAGCCGAGCCCGCCGATCAGCGCGCCGACGTTGGACGCCGCACGCAGCGAGAACGGACGCGCCAGCGTGCTCATCACGCGCAGGAGTCCGTACTCGAGATAGAACCCGAGCGGAATCTTCCGAGGGGCATCGATGGCCGTGTCCTTCGACGGAGGCACGACGCGCTTGAACTCCGGCGCCGTCACGCCGAGTCCTCAGCACGCTGTTGCATCGTGTGCAACCGCGCATAGGCTCCACCGCGCGCCAGCAACTCGGTGTGCGTCCCACGCTCGACGATCCGCCCCGCGTCCATCACGAGGATCTGCGTCGCATTCGTGATGGTCGAGAGCCGGTGTGCGATCACGAAGGTCGTGCGGCCCGCGAGTAGCCGATCGAGCGCTTCCTGCACCAGCCGCTCGCTCTCGGTATCCAGCGCCGAGGTGGCTTCGTCGAGAATGAGAATCGGCGGATCGGTCAGCAAGGCCCGTGCGATCGCCAGGCGCTGCCGCTGCCCGCCCGAGAGTCGCGTGCCCCGCTCGCCGAGGACGGTGTCGTAGCCCTCGGGCAGCGCGGCGATGAACTCGTGGGCATTCGCCGCGCGCGCCGCACTCTCGATCTGCTCCTGCGAATACCGCGACTCCGCACCATAGGCGACGTTCGCCCGCACCGTGTCATTGAAGAGCACGGTGTCCTGACTCACGATGCCCGTCAGCGCGCGCAACGCACCGAGTTGGATCTCGCGCGTCTCCACGCCATCCACGAGGATGCGCCCGGCGGTGGGCTCAATGAAGCGCGGAATCAGATCCACCAAGGTGGACTTCCCGGCACCGCTCGCCCCCACCAGAGCGATCACCTCTCCGCGCCGCGCGCTGAACGAGATGTCGCTCAACACCGGCTCGGTGCCGTACGCAAATCCGACCTGCTCGAACACGATGCCCTCGTGCAGACCATCCACGAGCTTCGTGCCCTTATCGGACTGCGCCTCGGTGGGTTCATCGAGCACATCAAACAGTCGCTCCGCCGCCGCGAGCGACTGCTGTGCAATCGTCGGAGCCTGCGACATCTGCTTGAGTGGCTGCAAGAGGCGCATCACCAACACCATGAAGGTGATCAACGTGCCGCCATCCATCAGCCCACCCTGCAAGACTTCCTTCGCGCCGACCCAGAGAATGCCGAGCGCCACCACCGCGCCGAGGACTTCCGTCAACGGCCCGCTCAAGAGCGTGAGCCGTTGAATGCGTGTCATCCCCTTCGAGTAGCGCGACGACGCCCCGAGGAAGCGCGAGTCCTCGTAGGCCTCACCGCGGAACGACTTCACCAACCGGATCCCGCTGATCACCTCCTGCAGCACGCTGGTGATCTCGCCATACTCAGCGCGCAACCGACGATGCCCCTTCCGGAGCTTTCGCAGAATCGGCTGCAACATCCCGATGATCAGTGGCGCCACGATGAGCGCGTACAGCGTCAGGCGCGGCGACAGCGTGTAGAGGATGATGACCGTGACGAGCAGTTGCGCCGCGTTCTGGATGGTGCGCGTCGCGACCTCTGCCAGGATCGCTTTTGTCTGCTCGGCATCGGTGAGGATGCGCGCGATGATCTGGCCTGTTTTGGTGCGCGCGAACCACGACATCGGCAAGCGCTGCATGTGCGTGAAGACCGCGGCACGGAGATCACGCGTCAGGTACTCCTGAAGCGAGGCGCCGAGCTGCCCGCCGGCCCACAGAAAGAGATTCTTGAGCGCGATCATCCCGATGATCACCAGGATGACGCCGCGGAGCGCGGTCATGGGATCGGCGTTCACGAGGAACGGGCCGATCAGCCGCTCCTGCACCGTGGTCAGCCACCCCATGTCGCTGGCGATGGCCGAGGGAAGGCCGAAGAGGGTGTTGAGGAAGGGGATAAGCAGCGTGAAGGCGACGCCATCGAGCAGCGCGGCGATCACGTTCAGCAGGACATTCCCGACCAGCCGCCAGGAGTGGGGGCGGACGAAGACCAGAAGCCGGCGATAAAGCCGCATCAGTTGAATCGGGCGGAGGCGCGGAACGTCACAATCATCGTTCCGCAAGATAGCGGCCCTTCCGTGTACGGGCCTCGGACCGCACCTTGAGCGGGTGTCCGACGCGACCCCGCCCTTCGCCCCGCCCCACGCGGTCTTTCCCTGCCCGGGGTTGGCGGCGCTGGCCGCGAGGGCGCCCCTCGGGGCACCGCGGGAGGCGCTGCTTGGGGCACTGATGGTCGCACGGCTGGCCACCGGGATGCGCGGCCACCACCCGCTGCCGATCGACGCGCGGCGGGCCCGCGCGCTCGGGGTCCGCGGCTGGCTGACCGCTCTTGCGGTCCCGACCAAGTTGCGCGCCGCGCTCCAAAAGGCCCTCGCGGCCAGCGCCGAGGAGGACCGCCGTACCATGGCGGACGCATTGGAGGGGGTGACCGACATCACGGCGCCGCACCTTGACCGCGTGGCACGTTTCGAACTCACCCGCCTGATTGCGGGGCTCCGGTCCGATGCGCCTCCGCTTGCCGCGGTCACGCCCAGACCCGTAGAATAAGGCTCGTCCTTTCCTTACTTACTGAGGTCCGCCTGCGTCCGAGCGACATCTCCCCGATTTCCCGCGTGATGCGCCGAGTGGACCTCGCATCCGACGGGCACCCCGCGACCGATTCGGTCGCGACCGGGTTTCCGAGCATCGATCGGTGGCTCGGCGGTGGGCTCCGCCGGGGCGACTTGGTGG
>ENA-ORBV01006852-ORBV01006852.1-microbial-mat-metagenome-genome-assembly--contig:-NODE-6852-length-19868-cov-5.004952_pt1 | contig 19868 bp, 10 predicted proteins | sample MGYA00237777_ERZ505514 | MGnify/ENA primary metagenome ERZ505514 (study PRJEB26160, sample SAMN06269048) | microbial mat metagenome | isolation source: Oligotrophic lake microbial mat | place... | reverse complement strand
TCTCCGTAGAGTTCGTGTCGATCACTGGCAACTTCCAACCACGGGACACCTAGTGTGACCGTACAGCGTTTGGTTCCGTTCAAGAAATGTTGCCTTTGATAGCGAGACAAGGATGCAGCTCTCAAAAGAGGGTTCACGGCGGTTCCTGTCATCCACGGCAAGGCTGCGGTGGTCACAATAAAGTAATCTCGAAGGCGATTCAAATCTGATTCGGGTGTGGGGAGATCTCCATCGACCATGGCAAGTTCTTCTTCTGTGTATTGCAGGTTGTTGTTGTTACTGGTGGTGGTGGTACTAGTCTTGGTGGCAGCAGTAGTAATAGTGGTATTGGCGAGTTGCTGCCTCGTTTTGGCCACGAAGGATTTCAAAGACAAGATGGAGGAGGAAGCCGAAAGAGAATATGCAGTCGTTGGGGCGTCGTTGGAAATCAATTGCACTTTCTGGTTGCTGTCATTGGACGACCACGAGGAACGCCGACGAAGTCGTGCCGAACAAGAAGATGGAGTGGATGTCGTTGTTTCGCTTGCTCCACTCACAGTCAAATCATGTTCTTCTTTCTCGGCCTCTTTCTTGTGGTCCCTGTCTTGATTCTTCTCACTTGGGTCGTGGCTGTCGCTAGGAAGCACGATCAAAGGATCCTCTTTGCTGCGACGAAAGGTCAGAACGGAAGGAATGCAGGCTGCTCCTCGCGAAGACATGGAACAAGTGGTGGTGGTTCGTATGTCGTCATCGTCGTCGTCGCCTTGGTCGTCATTACGGTCTTTTCGTTTCACAACAAGGAGGATGGGCTCTGCTTCTTTCTCCCTTATACTGTTGTTGTCATAGTAGTCGAGTCGTGGCAGCACGTCCTTTGGGGGTCGCTCCTCTCTGGCCTCCTGCTCGTCCTGGGAGGATGATTCCGACGACGACGACGACGACGAAAGTGAGGAAGAAGATTCAGATGGCGACAGCAAAGTCTTGCATTTCGCATTTGTTGTGGGCAATGGTGTAGTTTCCGTCTCTACCAACAACTTCGTGGCGTGGTTGCCCATGATGACTACTCAATATTATCGCAAGTTGGTGTTTTGTTCCTTAATACTGTAATATAATATGTAGTACTGTACTACATGAATCATCCAGTCTATTGATGTTTACGATGTCCGTGTAACTCTGTCCGTTACGCGGACAAGACTTATTTCGATTGGGGAAGCCTTTGGCAGTGGCATATATACCAGTAGCATGGAGCACGCATTTGAATGAAAACACGTGGTGCGCAAAGAAGAAGAACGATGATTTTCGAATTTTAAATTTTCATGTTCCGGGACTGAATTATGGGAATGGATCAATCACAAAAGCTCTCAATCACGCACAAGTCTCCAGAGCGGCTACAAGTCTTAAGTTCCAAACCTTCTACACGCACATCTCGCTTCACCTATTGACCGTTGTCATGGGGGAGAATGCAATACCCTAATTTGCCTATGTTTGACTACACATGCAGTATCCTCATACGGGACTCACAGGGTCGTGACTCATTCACGGAAGACACGCTTCTCAGCGCATGGGACTAGTTGTGCTACTAGCCCTATCTATCACAGTAGTAAAGAAGCTTGCTCAGAAGAGTAAGGAACCATCATCATAAGACGCTGGTCTATGTGTCGTAACGGCTATGTCTTTTAGACCATTATAACAATACATGTGCAAAGGAACACGTTTTGTTCTGTTTCCTTTTTAACACGAGCTATCGTTGTAATACAAAGTCATAACAAACTATGCAACTGGCACGCCGATTCTTCACGTAGAAGCATCGTTCAACTCAGTAGAGAGAGGACTGCGCCGAGGATCTCGAGCTGAACCTCTCTCAAATGTTACATTCATTTTAGCATATTTCTAAAGCTTACAATTTTCATTTACAAACAACTCAAAAGGCCTGTAGCTTTTAGCGTAGTGCAATGTGGTCAAAACTAGCATGTGATGATGTGAGGCAGTCTCCATCACTCTAAGGACAACACTTGAACCTCACATACCAACTTGAAAATTGCTGCTGGCAACCCTGCAACAGTGGCCTAAATGTGTGTCAAATCGGGTTTCTCTCTCATGTTCCATCTGCAATGATCACACACCATGCTTCTCCTTTCCACATCTTTGGACCTAACAGACAACCCCATCAAAGCATCTAAATGTTATTCAGAAGTTTAGACAGTGTCCGATTGGGCATGGTTTTCATCATTTCAGAAGCGCGAGCCACAATTCCAGACCTGTTTGAGCATAAACTGGATGGTCTCAGTTGCAGGGAACCAGGTGAACAAAAGAGGAAAAGCTGCCAAACAAGCCCAGGGGAGGCAAACATGCAATAAGAAAAGGCAAAGAATGCAGCTACCAAATGAGCAAATGTGTGAATCTTCTCAATGTGGTTGTAGCAATCTTCCTCTGGCTGCAAGCATGGATTAACGTTGAGGGTAATTGATTGTGAAAACAACCAGGTGCTTCACAATGAACAAGATGTCGAAATCAACACATCTTGCGTTTCCCACTATCGACAGGCGTCCAAACCAAGCAATCCTTCCCCGCCTAGCACATGCAACGCAACAAACAAACACAACACAACAGAGAATGCCCAGCTTCAATCTTCTGAAATGCTAGCTAGCAGATAGCAGCACTGTTGATTCACACACATGGGACATCCACATTCATTGTGTGTGCTCCACTGGATGTTGCTGATAGCAGAGTTGCTGCTACCCGTAGCTAACTGTCACTTGCACATGTGCACCGCACCATGTCGCACTGTTGCTATTGATGCAGTAGCTAGCTGCAGTGGCTAGCTACAGCAGAGTTCAGTTGAGCGAGCATTGTTAGCAAAGTGGATTGTTCTTCCGGCCGCTAAATTTCCCACTCTCTCGCCTCTTTGACATTGTCAATGTGCCAACGGAAGGTGTGTCATTTGCGGTGGAGGCCATGATTGTTGTGATGTCATTCCCACGGGAATGGATTGTTGTGTTCATTTGTTGCCCACATCGCCACTAGCCAGGAGAAGAGTGCATCAGTGCCCATGAAACGGAATGACACGATGTGATCAACACAACCCCAGAGCGGAAAAAGTGCTTCCCGTTGCTTGCTCATGAGGCAATGATGAATCACGGTGGAAACGACCATGACGACATCCATGTGAACTTCACATCTGAGTTGGTTCCACTTGTCGCTTGCAATCAGTTGATTGGAACAGTTCCCTTCGGGACGAGTCAAGGTCAAACCAACAGAGACGGAGCTGATGGCTGTGCTATGATTGTTGCTCTTGTTGCAGCGCAACACATGATTGTTGACACCGACATGTTTGATGCTGTGGTGGTGGACATCATTGATGATGTTGGACCACAACTTTTGAGCACCTTTCGCAGTGATCGCTACCCATGCAGAGGGCTTCTGACATTGACACCTATCGAAGCCCAAGAGTGCCTTTCGGAAAATGGCAGGTGGGTGGGCTGTGCTGCTGCAGTGTCCAAGTGACGGGAGGTGTTGGCAGTGCACAGTGCTAGCAGTTTATATGTCACAGCACACCATAGGCTAGTGAGGCAATAGATAGTCGTACCGGTAGCAGGGGTACGACTATCTATTGCCTCATTAGCACATGGTGCACTGTGACACATAAACTGCTAGTGCTGTGCACTGCCAACAGGAGGAAACGTGCTGGATTTCACGCGCATTGACAAGTTCATAGATGTGCTTGAAGGCTTCGACCAGGCTGGCGCGACTTTTTTTTTAAGGAGCATGTCCGAGCAATCATCAAGTCAGCTTGCCCTCATACGCAAACAAATGTCTGCCATTTGATTGACTCAACAGGTTGTGTCTTTTCTCCACAGTCAGCTTCACATGCTCGGTGCAAACTGAAGGGAGAGACTTCCTAATGGCTGTGCTCGAGCACCATGTTGTGGTAGGCTTATCCGAAGAGGAAAAACAACACATTCACGCACAATGCTCAACCTTTAGCAAGAATCCAAGTGAAACGGACCCGAGAATCTTTCAGACCTACGTTTGAAGTGCCCCCCAACCAGCACAAACCAGATAAGTGTGAGAACATCTCGAGGAAGTGCAGCCCCATGCCATTGTTAATCTAAGGTCTGACTGATGTGTTGTTTGACATGAATTTGGAAAACAACTTGGTCCGTGGTTTTATTCATTGTCTTTTGAGACTCAACAGCAAGTTCTGATTCTTTAATTATTAGCGAAGAATGATTGCCTCACCAATTACACTAGGTCTTGGGGTTCTCTTTTGACAGTCTAATAGGTTTCACAATCTGAAGCAAGCTTCATTGTTCCATCAAGCCATCTAGCTAGTAGATAGATAGCAGATGTACAACAGGAGATTTTGGTCACCACAGATTGCGGCACCATAGCATAGCGACAGCATGCACTTCAAAGAGAAAGTTTGAAGTGCTGTTGACTACCACAGACATGCGCAGCGGCAAATCATTGCCCCCACCAACTAGTCAACTGGGGTCTATCCAAATTTTATAAAAAAGTTGTGTGGTTGTATGCATGTGTGTGTGCATGTATGTCACAAAAGGGGAGGTGCCCCTGGGACAGTGTTGATTTAAATAAAGGTGCCAGTGAGACAGTGCTCACATAAGAAATGGTGCCAGTGAGACAGTGCTTACATATGGAAAGGTGCCAGTGAGACAGTTCGCAAAAATGTTGGGGGCAAACCACATTGAGCTGTAAAATGGTGTCCGCCTTGTCCTGTTTGGTTGTCAGAACACTCTTGAGTTTTGACAAACGCTTGTGAATCCTTGACATTTTCAGCGAACATGTTTTTTGTCCATTCGGTGTTCACACCAAGACACATTTGTTTTATTGGAGGGACATACTTTCATTTGTTTTTTCTTGTAGAGCTGAGTACTAGCTAGTAGGCAACACTAAAGTAGGGTGTTGCACTACCGCATTGCATCTGGTCTACTGATTAATTGTCCTGACATAATGCCTTTTGGTAGGAAGGAACACGGAACTACTAGCATGCCTTTGTAGACTCAAACAAAGATACGGTTAAAGTAGCCAGTACCTTATTACGATGTATAATGTAGTTTTTGTAAATATTATGAAAAACGAGAGCGAATTGATTTGAACAACTGTAAGAAAAACATTTGCCCAAGCATTATCCTCCGTTGAAGGAAAAGCTGCGACGCATTCGGGATTTGTTGGGTCCGGCTCGAAATGACAGAGATGGTTTCAGCGTCCTTCTCCTGCTCGAACTACGTCTCCGAAGCCTTGGGGTGATGCTGCTACTTCCTGCTCTCTTCATGCTGTTTCCCCCAAGGCTCACCTCACTCCACATTCGAGAAAATAACTGTAATCGATTTTCCGGTACCATGTCGTCATCATCCTTCATGGATGGTGGATGTTCATCGACGCCTAACTGTGGTTCAAAATTTACCACAAAGATTTCAAGATGCTCATTAAGTCCATCGGCATCTGTTACCCAATATGTCCATTTGTTGGGGTCATCTGTGTTTAGAACGCGGTGGACTTCTAAAAGGGGTTGCCGGCCTGCAGGTCTCCTCTGGTCGTTGAGTTGTGCTCTGGTTTCTCTCGCCGGCTTTGCAACGAGAAAGTCACTGGCACTACTGTGTGTCTCTGAGCTTTCCTCCTCGTCGGAAGAAACAACAAGCTTTTGCCCATCGTTTTCCTTTGTCCCAAATTCTAACGTCGATCCCTTTGCACCTGGATGATCAGGTGCACGATCTCGTGCCTGTGATGAAGCTTGTCCTTCCAATGATTCCGACGAATGGCGACGGTGCGCTCGGCCGCGGTTGCCCTCGTTTGCCAGGCTTGTGTTGTGGTTGTTGTTTGTGTTCTTTGGTGTGGCCTTTGTAACCATTTCCTCTGCGATTAGATCAATCACCTGGATATTGTAACCCTCGTCTGAGAAAAATGGACTTGGAGGCCTCATACCAGCATCCCTATCGTTGTTTCGACGCACCATATCATCATTTTGTTCGTGGTCCTTTTCCAAAAAGAAAGGACTGGGTGGATCTCTTCTCGACCAGTTGTCCACGTCAAAGGTTGCTGGTGGTGCCTGCACTGATCGATGTCCAACTTCTTCTTGTGTTGTTGTTGCTATAGTGCTACGGCGCGTCGTGGTTTCCACAACGTCCTCGCTGAAACATCGACCCCTTGTTGTTGTGGTTGTTGTGGAAGCACGAGTGTTCCTCATCACTGGGCTTTCCGAAGCAGCCACCACCAGAGAACGCGTCGATCCTGGTCTACTACTCATCATCATCGCGTCCAGAGGTCCTGAGCTGGTAAGCGTCAAGCGACGATTCCATTGCTGGACGAGACTGCGAACGCGACTGGGCTCTTCGTCGCCCGTGGACGTGGCAGTAGAAACGTCTTCTGTAGTTGGTTCGTGCTGCTGCTGTTGCTGCTTGGAGGTGTCGCCGTCCCTCGTGGTGACCCTCCCGCCGACTAGTAGACTAGTAGTAGTAGGCCATCCTTGAGGCTCCTGCTGTGTCGTGAACGCACCCGACACCACATCCTTTCGCTTGGTTGGGCTAATATTCAGCGATGATGATAGTCTTGTGGTAGTAGTAGTAGTAGTGGGAGGAGCTACCGAGAACGAAGGTTCTGGTGCCTTGGTCTCGCGCCAGGAATTGGATGTTTCGTGTTGGAGGGAATGCCGTCTATTCTGTACAGCATCCCCTAAGGATGTGACAATCGGCGAGAGACGTCCCATGAGACGTGGGTTGTTGTCTCTCCTACTACTACTACTAGTATTCGTAGTATTGTTGTTGTGGTTGGGACTTGGAACGCGCTGATATTGAAAAGGACTACTCGTCCGCCCCCTGGCTGCGGGTTGAAAATCTCGTCGTAGGACCGGTACGGCATGCTCCACTTTGAGCGTGGGACCGGGGGAGTACGGTCGACTACTACTAGTAGTATTGACATTTATCCTCTCGACCGAAGGTGAACAGCGACCACTTGGATCCAATTTTCGATAACTCAATTGTCGTTGGTTGTTGTTGTTGTTATTGTAAAGAAAGCCAGCAGTACCATTAGGATCCCTGCTGATTCGTTGATCGGGGGTGAGACCGGGCGAGTCGAGCCCTCTACTACTGGCAGAGTTATTATCCGGTGGATCCATGTTGAGCATTCGGCCCACCAAGGGAGAGTAATCATCCAAGGATGAGTTCCTTGGTGATGCCCTACCATACTCATAATTCTGTTTTGCCCCCAAGCCAGTTCCACGACTGTGGTTGTTGTTCACTTGTATGGTTTGTGGTTGGAGAACCACAGTCTCTTGTCGCTGCGTAAAGTCGTTGGCGAACTGATCAAAGTCCTCCTCCACGGCAGCTGCTTGCTCCACAGGATAAAAAAGGCTGGGGCTATAGGAGGGTCTGGTACCAGCAGCAGTAGGAGCAGCAGATGAGACGGCTGGGGACCTTCGACCACCTTGCTGCTGTTGCTGTGGACGTGAAGGATGAAGTGGTCGTGGCGGTTCGGAAATCTTATTGTGGTTGCTGTTGGAATCTTTTTTGAAGCGTTCATCAAAGATTTCACAAATCACAGCCGTCTCCTGTTGAATCGTTATACCTCTAATATTATTATTATTGGTATGCTTGTTGGAAGGAAGAGTGCTTTCGTGTTGTTCTTGAGCCGCTCGTTTGGAGGAGAAGGAGGAGGATGCTTGTTTATGATGAGCGTCTTCTGACAAAGGAGGTTGGAAGTGCTGTGCACGTGCAGGTGATGGGTCGCCGTCTCCTACACGTTGATAGTGCATAGGTGCAGCTGCAGCAACAAGAGCAATCGCAGCCGTAGTGGAAAAGGCCCTCTCACTGTCCGACTCGTCGAGACTGGTCCGCGTTTCGGGGGTCGGATGCAAGACATCGTAATGTTTGGTGCCGCAGGAAGAGGTGCCTGGCCGTTTGCTTTTGTAGCCCAGAAACGCCCGTTTGATGGGATTGCTCTTTTTAGGAAATACCATAGTAATACAATACTAATGGCTTTTTTTGCTTGTTTGTCGTCGGCAGGGTACCGGTATTATAAGATCAAAATAGTGCACTCACTTCTTCTCACTTGGCAGCATTTCTTTCACACAGCATTAACGTTGTGTGTGATGGAGAGTCAGTGAAAGGAGCAACCAAAAGACGATCGATGGAGGTGCCTGGAAGTCAAGCAAGGAATCACAATTGGAAGGTCTAGAAAAGTACCAGTAACCTTGTTGTCGATGGAAGCAGATATCTAGTTGTAGATAGTAGTGTCAGCTGTATCTGGTGCAGTTGAGTACTGCTGTAGTAATGCACCAGGGTGAACCGGTGAGCTAGCTAGCTCTAGAGGTACTGTACTAATAGCTAGCGACGACCCTGGTGGTGAAGAAATTTGGTGGTGCCGTACGATAGTAACTACACGTGCGATGTTAGTGATGCTGTCGAAGCAATTTGTGGCGATGGCGCTCAAAATTCGCAAAGCGAGGTATTTCTAATAAATCGCGCATGGGGATTCTCAAATCACCTCACATCTTTTTCGAATCGAAAGTTGGAATAACATGGACGCACACTTAATCGAAACGTCCTTTTAACGATTTTCCAACCGAACGCGGCTAGTAGCTACTAGCTACTACTAGTAGACTAGCTAGCTAGCTAGCTAGAGATCTACTCTAGCTAAGTCTAGTAGCTAGTAGCTAAATAATCTTTCAATATGAAAATAATTGTCATAAACAATTAGATAGAATGAGTCTCGCCTCATCCATTTCACACTCTGGAAGAACGAATGATTTTAAATCAGCATAGGCAGTCATAGTCTCTACTACCATGACAACTTCCAAGCTCAGTGAGACCATGCCGTGTGGTCCTGCTTCTAACGGAAGGGTCTACATATGCAAGGCTATCTTCTTGAATGGCATTCAACACTACCATTTCACCATCTAGCGCAGTGTCGGACCCCCCCCCCTGAGGAACTGCGTTCTAAGCTCCATTGGATTTGGAAGGTCATACACATTTCTTCCCCAACCTACTAGACCAAAATGTGGATTGTCCTTTTATATCATCATCGGATTTGATCAAAGTACATTTCAAATTCGCTGACCACACCTTCGTATTGTTTCCCCACACCCAATGTAGCTTCCCATAGAGCATCGTCCATGGCATTGGTCTGCTGTTCGATGGCGTCCGTAAGCACCGTGGATCCCTTGTCGTCGTCATTGTCCTGGTGGTCCACAGTAGTGGATGATGGTGGTTCTTGACTTCTGGCGTCTACCACCCAATAGAGAAAATCATACGACGTGAAATATTCTTCTCCCTCGTCAATGTCGCGAGTAGCAACGGTAGCCATGAGGGGGGAGGGTCCCAAGGGGATGTGAAAACAATTGCGTTTTTGATTCGTCTCGAGGTAATACTGCAAAATGTCGGATTCCTTGGCGGACGATGCACGAGCCCCATCATTGATGATATGCGATTGCCATCCTGGAACCAATGGTTGAAGGGGATTGACATCCAAATGATAGTCCACATTATTATTGTTGTTGTTGGTAGTAGTATTGGATTGTGGCAAGAGATTCTTGGCAATGGACGTGATCATCATGGAGGGTCGAGTAATTATTTCAATGGCCATAGCGTTAGCAGTTTCGGGACCCTCTAGGTCATCTAAAATGAGTAAATTGTTGCCACATTCACTTTCGTAATTATTGGCTGCAAAATAGTCTTGGTCGTCTTGCGACGAGAATACCACCAGGGAAACATCCTCCTCCTCATCATGGTTGTTGTCATGATTATTGATTTCCAGACCCAATAAATGAGCTGGATACAGTGTCACAATTTCCCCTTTGGCAATATGGCGTGTGGCAAATAAACCCCGACCAGCCTCGGGTCCAATCGTGGAGGGCAGTACTTGACCATTGGTGGCGCACATTCTCAAAAACAATGACAAATGGGGGTAATGAAGAACGAGATCGTTTAGAGTGCTGTCGTCGTCGTCGTCATTGGTATTTAGAATCTCAGAAGCAGCCATGATTCCATGGATGCGTTGCAAAGCCACTTTCAAATCATACTTGGCAGCCTTTTCTTGTTCCAGTTGTCTTTGTCGTTTGGACAGTCGACGGTGGTGTCGTGATTTAGCGATGCCACCGCCCGTTCGAAGATATCTCACACCTATATTCGTTCGGCAGCTGTTGGCGAGCATTCGAGTAGAAGAAGGGTTCCCACCGATCAGTAGCTTCGTCGGAAAGCGGCATGCCATGAACGCCGTTGCCATTGTTGCTGTGCAGCCAACTAGGCGACTTTACTATACTTAACTAGCTACTAGCTAGCTATGCAGAAGATGCAAACCATCGGATTGGCGCCATGTTCAGGTGGATGGAAGATGAATGTCACGGGATTCATTGATTTTTCATTCGGATAAAAGATCGTCGCACACATGCTCGAGGTGATGACTCATTTTGATCTGGAAGCTTGTCTAGCTAGTAGACGCACAGCAGCTCTCCGGGCCGAGACGTTTTAAAAATCATCTCGCCTAAGTAGAAATCGTCTCGCCCTTTTTCAAATCGTCTCTTATAAGTGCAAATCATCTCTATAGAGACGATTCTGATTCATCTCTAATAGTATGAACAGGCGAGACGATTTGGATTAAACAAGAGTTTTTTCTTTTCAATAAAATCGTCTCCAGAGACGATTTTGTTTTAAGAGACGATTTCTGAATCATCTCGGCCCCTAAAAAAACATCTCCTATGTACAAAAATCGTCTCCTAAGTAAAAATCGTCTTGCGAGAGACGTTTTGCGAGACGTTTTTGGAGACACTGTGCGTTCGATCGATCAGACAAGCTTCCTGGATTTTTGAATTCTCTGATGAAGCTAAAGGATCTTTTTGTGCTATCTGCCAAAGCAACGTGCTCCACTGTCAGGATACTGTCAGGATATCTCTATTGATATGCTCTGGATCGTTGGGCTGAGAGCTATAACAAACAAAGCAAGAAACTGAAGGTGTCCACTCAGTACTAGCTAGTACAGACTATTGCACGCATAGGATTTCAATAGCTTGTATTTGTTCCATGCCAATAAGAAAAAGGTTTTGTTAAAATGCCAAGCCGAATGATCCTGCAACTTTACAAGATAGGTGGGGGTATCCATCCTAACAACAGAGGTGCCACTTTGTCGTTTGCTTCCCGTTCCCGCCGCCTCCTGCCGCATTGCCAAAGGAGGGACCTACTTCTTCCACGCCCCGCCGTTTTGCCAGCAAATGATTTTGTCCCGGGTAGTCCGAGATCTTTTTCCAATACTGCTTTTGGTGGGGGCTCTTGTGATGCTTCGATCCCACCACCACCATTGGCATTACAGATGCAGCGCTTGAGGCGACGAATGTTTGCCTCGAGCTCCAATAATAATAACAGTAGCGACAGTCCTCTGACGGCCACGAAAGAACGCCTTACGCAAGATCACAATTATTGTGTGGACATGGTGAGAGATCGAGACCGAGAAGGATACTGTAAGTTAATGGCAAATTATATCCAGCTGTGGAGAGGTTGGTTTCGTTTCGAGAGCCTTTGCTTGTTGTCAGCACTGTCGTCTCATATCCATGTGACTTTTTTTCGTGGCTTTTTTCGCAAATCTCTTTCTTTCATGGGGATACAACGCTAATTTTCAACGCGATACAAAAATGAAACAACCAACTATCCACTTCTGATTTTAAAAAACTACAATATACAATGTTTTGAAATAAAAAAATCACCCCAGTGTGTGGACTGCTCATGCCCAAAGAAGCTCAAAAGGCCTACTTTGCTTTGCAAGCTTTCAATATTGAATTGGCCACCATCAAAGATGCGAGTGCCCGCTTACGCGGTGGTGCTGAGAATAGTACACTGGCCATACAATTAAAGTTTCAACGTTGGAAGGATTTGATTCAGGGAATTTATGATGACAACAGCAACCATACTACAGACAGCCATACGAGTCTCGAATCCTTTGCTTCCGATCCAGTGGCATGTTCGTTGGCCCGGGCTGTCCACGACAAAAACTTGACCCGGAGATTTTTGGAACGCCTCGTGGAATCACGGGAAGCCGATGTGGAAGTGGTACAAGTCAATACCGTCCAAGAATTGTCGCGCTACGCCGAAGAATCCGTGTCGTCACGACTCTATTTGACATTGGAGTGCATGGGTGTTCGCAACGATGAAGCGGATATTGTCGCCTCGCATGCCGGAGTGGGCATTGGTGTCATGACCAATTTACGAGGTGCTCCCTTTCGCATTGCCATGGGAGAAATCCCCGTGCCCGTAGAATTATTACCAGCATCGTTTCCGTATGGCATGTTGCAGGATTTGGCACAAGAGCCCGATACGGCATGGCCCGATGACCAAGACGAACAAGATTGGAAAGATGCGATCCAACAAATGGCGTTACTAGCCTCGGGTCATTTGATCAAAGCTCAAAATCTTCAAGGTCAAATACCCAAATCGGCACGGACGTGTCTCTTACCCATGATACCGGCTATGCATTACCTGTCCAAACTTGAAGCGTCTCCTGTAAATTATGATGTCTTTCACCCAGAGCTACGTACGGGGGATAAATGGGATCGATTACGCGTTCTGCTGTACCTCAGCCGATCCTGGCTTACGGGTGTTTACTAAACTGACAGCTAAATGAAACGATAGAGATTTTTTTGTCTTCCCCTATGCATACTGTATTTCAATTGTAGTACTACAGTAGCGCGTGAATGTGTGCCGTTCCCGGTACTCCATAATTGCAACAAAAAGTGGAAATGGATGTAGTCGTATATTTTTGAGAAAGTTTCAAAGGAGGCGGAACTCTTGTACTTCAGTTGTACCAAGTTCAGTTCCAAGACACCAAGTGAGTGCATCCACCCACTTCCAATGCCATGGCGGCGCCGATACAGTCACTTGGATCCTAAGGATTCATTTTCGGTGAAAGCCTGATGGTGCTGTTGCAACGAAGCTAATAGGCTGCCAATCTGTGAGATGTCAAAAAGGGGGTACGAGTTGGGGGTAGCCCCCTTTTACCCATCTCCCGAAACAGGTGTGGTCTGACTGGTCTCTGATCTACTCTACTATGAGAGAGAATTGCTAACAGCTACCATTGGACTACTAGCTGCGTACTGGCACGATAGAGAGCTATGAGCTAACTCGTGCTTGTACTTGTGTTACGTAAGTTTGATTTGCTACTTGTGATATTTGGTTGAATGTGCGCACATGGTCATATTTTGCTTTAAAACTCCACATTCGGTTCAACGGACCCGACTGGGTGCCGCGACTGGAACCCACGTGTAAAAAAAGTTTCTGGTAGTTTTTTCAATGAACGCGTGCACGATGTACCGTAAACATACTGGTACTTGCGACAAACCTGTCGTGTTTGTCGACAAATAAATCGGACTTGTCTTTTCTCATTCCGTTTTCTGGTTTCCATCCACCAATCCTTTGATTGATAATGATGGCTGCTCTCACATCAACCACTCGTAAACATTCTCAACGCAAACTAAAGCATTGATCTCATTACAATATAACATATATACGAAGCCGATAGCCAGACACAATAATGCGGCCTCTTAAGTTGAAGACGGACCGATACAAGTATTTGAAGAGTGCATCGAGTAACATCTCTTCGCGACCAGAGAATAAAGTTGAAGAATGGTGGCCCAAAGATCGACATGGCTGGGAGCAACTTGAAACAATGCAGGATGACGAAACCATATCGTCTTATATTTCCGAGCAGCTAACTAATAACGAAGTAAACGAAGATAACGACGAAGAGCTGATATCTCAGTTGCTTTGTTTCTTATCACAAGGAACCGTCCCGCACAGCCACTGCCCAGCTGATGAAAATCTACAAAGAATTGCACCGATCGTTGAAATGATCGAGGCAAAAGATGGGACCAAGAGCCATCTTGAAGTGAACTTCACTCCGTGCTCGTCGGAGCAACCTTTGTCCATTCTTGGTGTTGCAGAGGACATTGACAGATCCGACAGCCAGAGCGGACGCGACGATTTCGAAGACGATTGTAGTGATCACGAACGAAGAAAGTGTGGTGGTATCTTTTGCATTGCATCCCCAGCAGTACTAGTGTCATCGAAGAAAATGATTCACAATCTTTCCTCCAGATCGCGGCAGCAGTTTTCTCGCAGTGGTCGCTGCGCAACATCAGCAGCATCACAGCCATTGCTATCCAAGCAAAAATCATCGTCTGTCATACAGCTTTAGTAGAATGCCATTCTGTCATTTATAATCTTCATTCGATGCCACCATTATATAGCAAGTTTAAAGAATGCAAATGTAGCATCCTCTTCAATATGTAATATCAATCGCGTCTTTTGAATTAGATTATTGTTATGTAGTGCTTCTTCTTCCACATTAATTTTGAAAACAATTAATTATCCCAACACAGCTCTTATATCGTCTGCATTAGTCGGCGACATCACTTTTCAAGATCACAAATATAGCACCATCGCCTTCATTGAATATCCACCGTCATCAGCAACCGCGTCTTTATGAAAATTGAGTATTGTTAGTTGCTTCTTCTTCTCCACATTAATTTTGAAAACAATCCATTCTTATCCCAACGAACATGCCTGCCACCTACATCCCCATCTGTGCCTTCATCATTTTCATTTGAATTTCATTTTGTGTCGGCATCTTGGGCATCGAAAAACCGAACCCCTTTTTCTTTTTCTCTTCTTTTTTGGCTGCCTCCTCCGCCGCTTTCTTTTCTTCTGCCGACTGGCCACCAAAATAGGACATTAAACCACCGCCACCAGCAGCCTCAGCATCTTGTTTGGTTTCTTCTCCGCCGCTTTGTTTGGAAGCGTCGTCAGTTTCTGCTCCTCCCATCGCTGGAATCATCCCTTGTGATTTGGCATAATAAAATCCTACCCCGCCCATGACGGCGAGAAGAAAAACACCTGCTATCACTCCCATGGTCTCGACCGTCTTTCTTCTTTTGTCTGCTATTATGTCTGGCTACTTGTAGTAGCTTAATACGGTGGTTACGGATTAATGGACAGTGTTGTCGTCATCATACAGTTTTGAACACCTGTTGCATGCTGGTTAACGAGAAAGGATGATATCGAGATCTGTATCGATCACAATAATGACCCTTGTGACCTCGTGACTCAAACACGACTCAGAGAATCAATGAATGTTGACTAGACTCTTATCAGTCTACTAGCTAGCTCCAATGTTAGTAGTTGCTACAGCAACTAGCTAGTAGTAATAATGTTGTGAGGGCCAACAATTATTTAACAATAGATCTGTTGTGTTCAGCTAGTAGAAAGCTAGCCAGAAGATCTAGTAGTTGGGGGTGCCTAAAAAGTAATTTAATTTAGGCGAAAGATCAGTTGATAGGAGAGATAACAGGATGGCCTCCCGCTCACACTGTGATCGCATTGCACAATGCTGTTGGGTTAAACAATATTTCATCCAGGCGACAAGCTGCCTACTACATGTACACTTCATTGAATGAGACCTTCAGTCCTTGTTGGTCGACGGGCAACAGAACAAGTTCGTGACTACTTCAGTTTGGTTCATGCAACAAGTAGGCTGACTATATACAGCCCCATCCGAGTCCAGTCAAAAAGGATGGATTGCTGATTCATTGGTGGCAATAATCACAACTGGTTCTTTTTAGTAGGGCCTCCTTCTTCAATCACCACAAGGGAAAGAGTGGCAATCCCAATGCCAAGCCTGTATTAGAGTGCAGCAACAGAAGCAGAATGACCTCTTTGGGGCCGCTCCGGAATTTCAACTTTCAAGGCCCCCCTCGGAGGGTGATGGCGGTTCGTCTTTTGTCGTCGTGGCCATAGATGATTGTGCATTCTGATGATGCTGTCATGCACTTGGTGAATTGTCGGTACTATTAGGTCTGGATGTAAGTAGTAGGCACCAAAAGGCACAAAGCAGCGTGTATGCATCCTTGTCATTCACGATGCGATATGAGCGACCATATTTTCAGCAATCCGCAAGAAACTCACGATCGACACGAACTAATTCCCACCATCCGTCGCCATGAAGAGTTCGTGAAATTCTTGTTCCCGTCGTGCCAAAAATGCTTCTCCATATCGTTCTTCCATTAGCTCACAAGTTCGACGACAAGCATCGACCAATTCCTTGGGAGGCATCATGGTATCTAGAGGAAAGACTTTCATTTTACTAATCAACAAATTGGCCCCTTCTCCATCTCGTACGCCATCTTCATTGACCGACCATGATTGTCCCACGGGTATGGAGGGCGCCAAACGATGGACCAAATCGGGGATCCGTGGGGCCCGCAAGCCTCGCAAATACTGGCCTACCAGGACGGTACGAACGTCGTCGTCGTTGTCACCCTCGTCACCATCGTTGACGGCCCCATTATCACTATGATTGTTGTTGTTGTTGATGTTATTAGTATCATCATCATTCGTAGTCCGATTGGAAGGCGGCAACCGCAACAAACACACGCCAGGTCGATAGGCGAATCGAGCCCATTCGGGCCATCCCCATGGAGGAGCAAAATTGTTGTATTGAAGTTTGTCTCCTAAATAAAAATGATGATGATGATGATGATCGCCTTCTCCTTCTTCCTCTGGATTATTATTATCGTCGTCGTCGCTATCAGTTTTGTCAAAGTCCCATTCTTCCAGGGATGCGACAAAGCCATTGGATTGATCATTCCGACTAAAACAAAAGGTCCCATCGGGCCAGTAGGTATGGACTTCGACAGCGTCCTCGGCATTATTGTTGTTAAAGGGAGTATGAAATTTTCCATCCAACCATGCGGGTTGTCGTCGTAACAATTGGAGATGCGGCAAATGATCTCGCAAGGGAAAGGTTCCGGCATAGGTCGTGTTGTTGCAAAAGGTAATGTCGATGACTTGCAACTTGGACACGCCGTTGGTAGTGGTGTGGCGATTGTGTGCTGCCAGCCACTCCAGACCCGCGTTGGTCACGCCTTCCGATCGTGCCATTTGGAGGGTCAAGAGTTGAGGGAAAAGCGTGGCCATGCACTCGAGAAAGTGGTCGGTCCCGTAGGGTCCCACGTCCAAGGTTTGTAACTGGGACATGTTTCGCAAGCGACGCAGTGGTGGTGGTGGATTTGCAGTAATGTCCAGGACATCTGTCGTATCCAGTGCGGTCGTGACCAGTCGTGCGGCAATTTGATCATTTTCCACGGTTAACGTTCGTATTCTGGATTCCAAGTCGCCCTTTTGTGCCCATAGATGAGGACTGCACGCCAAAAAGCGACATTGGTCTGAAAAGCACAAATACTCGAGAATGGATTCTAGTAGAACTCCCGGAAGCGTCTCGAGTATGATGGTATCCATTGGGATGGATAGATGGATGGAGTGTAGGATTTTCTATTCTAGATAGCTCCTTAACTAGAAAAGGGCAGAGATTATAACGATATGTATTCAACTAGCAATCAAAATGGGTTGTAATGGTTAGCTAATACCAGCATGAATCAGTAGAATCAATGATCTGGTTGGGGAGGTTGTCGTTGATCTCTGTTCTTTTCTATTGGTGATTCATTCAATGATTCGGCTACGCAATTTCGCTCACCTTAGCGCTGCATTTGATTCATTAGACTAACTATTATCTTCCTTCATCTTTTTCACGAGTTAACGAGGCAAGTGTGCGGGCTTCCAAAGAGTCGCGACTACTTGAGCCATCACGTAAAAGTAGGTTTTGTACAGTGTAGTTAGTTCAGTTACAACGATGCATGCATGTTGTTTGATGCGGACGGAGGGGGCGGGAGGCTTGGCCCTCCTGATGATGGATATGGGGACCCTGACTCCTGCACTGCAAACAATCACAAAGCCGCGGCAAGCCTACCAGAGGCTCGATTTCCATTGTATGACTTCTTAGCTAGCATGTAGTCCCATTTAAAAAAGGTGCTAGGTTGGGCACCACAAAACAAATTAAGCCCCTGTCCCCCTAAATTTAACATTTGACAGTGCCCACTTCATTTGCTTGGCTTGGTAGTCGAATCTGGAACGCGCTGACGAGCTAGCTGGTCATCGGAAAAGAGACCCTCCCTGAAGAGCTTCGGTCGACAGAAAATACTAGTAATTAATCATCGTCAGTCTCCAAACATGGCTTGTTGACCCTCCGCGCTCTGAAACATGAGCAGATGATCATGAGGAGACCCCATGACCAACACCCGTTTCTGATTTTTGTGGTGTTTCATTTCTTCCGGATAGGCTTCCATCAGGGACGACACGTATTGACGGGATCGTTCTCGCCTCGTGCTCCCCTGCATCCTAGAACCGCAGTCGTCGTCAAAAATCTCCAAATCCTCTTCTCCTGCCAAGTACACCACTTGACGTTGCGTCACATACCGGCGTGCCATGGCGGCAGCCCCTCCTGCGTCCGAGATGGCCTGGTCCTTGTAGGGTGCTAGGAGGTTCCCTCCCGCATCTAATCCCCAGATCCACGAATTATAGTCCTCGCATTGGGCAATGGCTTCGTCATCCGGACGTTGGAAGACCAAAGTATGACTCGTTGGATCGTGGACAAACCGCCGATCATCCAAAAAGGCAAAGCATCGGGGATTGGCTGGGATGACTCGTATATGGACGCTTCGCTGTTGTTCCAGCTGATGATGATTGTCTTGAGAAGGGGAGGAGGAGGCTCGTTTCTTGAGGTTTCGTTGTAAATTGTCTACTTGCTGCTGAGGGGATGATGATGCCTCCCATGCCGGACTATTGGAAAGGAGAGCCCATCGTTGGACAAACTGACCTCCAGCGCTGTGTCCTGCGACCAGAATGCGCTGGAGAGATGGAAACCGAACGGGATCGGTGACCAGCTTCTCCACCATGCGATCAATAGCCGCAAAGGAGCTAATGTTGGACTGTATGGCATTTGCCCCAAATCTCCAGGTATGAGGCGCCAGAGGGCTCTTTTCAATCCATCGGAGCGTGCGAGGTGGAAGGGGGACAGGAACGGAAGCGTTGTTCCCGTCTGGCTCCATCATGGTTTGGTTCACTTCGTTGGTTACAACGGAAGCGTTTCCAGGCGTAAAATTGTCCTCCGGGTCCAAGAACCACGGTGACAATACCATCATATTCGCCGTTTTTGGATCTTGTTGGTCTTTTGGTAACGAGGCAGCAGCGCCATACAAGTAATCGGCAGCCGTACGACCTGATCCATGTACCATAATCAAGACAGCGGTCACGCGTTGGTGATTTTGCAAGTCTTCTGGATGACTGGAATCCAGTGATCCCATGGTAGAAAAATAAGCAACATTATTCACAATGTCATTATTGTCACGGAATGAGAGTCCGTGGACGTGTGTCAGTACCGTGTCTGGCAGTGTTATGAGTTGATACCGTGCCAGCTTTTCTGGCTTTGGTTCGGTGCCATTGTAGTTGGGATCAATTCTGTGGCAATAATACAAATCATCCTTCTTGCTGCGTAGACGTGTGCCAAGATTGGCCCTCTGTTGTGAGTTTTTACACTCGTACTCAGCTTTGCAACCTGTCAAGCCAAGTCCATCATCGAGGCAGCAAGCACCCTTCTCTCCTGGTTTGCTCGAAATACAAGAGGACACGCCGGGTGTGCTGGTGGCACAACACGTGCTGTAGTCAGGGCAAATCCCGCCACCTTCCTCGACCGAGCAAATTTTATACGAAGCCACTGGTTGGATGAACAATAGCTGACATCCAAGAACAAGCCATAATATCACCTTTCGATAATAGCGACTCGGTGCCAACATTGTTCCGAAAGTCGTCGCGTTAGGATTCTTTGTCGTCCGCATCCTTTTGCTTGGATGCTGTTTCGTCGATCTCAACGGCAATCACAATTAATGATTGTTGTTGGCAACAGGCAGGCACACTCAGAGCGATGGCCATCGTCTGTCTCTTATACACATCTGACGCTGCCGACGAATAGAGAGGTGTAGATCTCGGTGGTCGCCGTAGCATTAAAAA
>ENA-ORBV01006851-ORBV01006851.1-microbial-mat-metagenome-genome-assembly--contig:-NODE-6851-length-19868-cov-5.218079_pt1 | contig 19868 bp, 12 predicted proteins | sample MGYA00237777_ERZ505514 | MGnify/ENA primary metagenome ERZ505514 (study PRJEB26160, sample SAMN06269048) | microbial mat metagenome | isolation source: Oligotrophic lake microbial mat | place... | reverse complement strand
GGAGAGACGCAGTTCGTTGGCGGAAAGGAGGATCGACACGCGGGGGTTGTATCGGGCTCCGGGGCGAAGCGCCACTCCGCGGTGCGCGGGGAGGGAGGGGGCCAAATTCCGGCTCAATATGCTTGAATAATCGCTGCGATCGGGCGTCATGGGAAATGATGCACGGCACGCGGCGCTGGATTCGCGGAGGGTTCGCCACTTTGGCGGGCCTGGCGGCATGGGGTTGGTGCAGTGCGGCGGGTGCCGAGGTGGACGTCGCCCGCGAGGAGATCCGGGTGGCTTGGAAAGAGAGCGGGCCGGCCACGGCGGCGGAGGTGGCCTCGCGATGGATGCTCAAGCACCCCGAGGATCCCGGGCTGCGAGCGCAGTGCGCGGAGGCCTTGCTGGGCGCCGGGAATTTGGACGGCGCCGAGAAGGCGCTCGCGGATTGGACGAAATCGAAAGCCCCGCGCGAGGGACCCTTTTATGAATGGGCTGGCGTGTTGGCTCGGGAGCGCGGCAAGAGCGGCGAGGCGCTCAATCTCTGGATGGCTGGCGCGCCGAGGCCGGACGGCATCGGGTGTCTCATCCGGGCAGAATCGGGGCTTCGCCAGCAACGCCGGTGGGCTGAGCTTGAGGCGATCTTGACGCAAGCGCTTGCCCGGGCGCCCGATAATCCGCGACTTCGAGTGTGGCGTGCGAGGGCCCGGATGCAGCTTCGCGGGTGGGAAGGGGCGTCGGATGATTTCACGGCAGCGACCGCGCGTGCACCGGATGATTCCGAGATCAAGAATCTGTTCCCGCCATGGGAACGGTTCGAGGCGGAGCAAGCGGACCGGGCGCGGTTGGATGCGCAAGTCGAGGCGGTGACCGCCGGGGATCCGATGCCGTGGGTGGAACGCGCAGCCTTTTACCTGAGGCACGAACTCCGGACGCCGGCCCTGGAGGATCTGGAGGCGGCCCGGAAGATGTTTGATGCGAGTCCGACCTTGCGGCTGCTGGTGGCGCAGGAAATCCGTGCCCAAGGCGCGCCCAGGGAACGATGGTTGGAAATGCAGCCGCTGATCTCGGTTTCCGGGCCGACGCTGTGGAACGCGACCGTGGTCATCGCCCGGCATGTTGAGGCTGATCGGGCTGTGATTGCGGAGCCTGCGGTTGTCGCGCCGTTGATTGCCCGGGCCTCGCTTTGGCGCGGTTCCGGGCAACCCGGCCTTGCGTTGGCAGATGCGGACGCAGCGCTCGCCATTGAGCCGCGCCATGCGCTGGCCTTGGGTGAGCGGGCCCATGCGCTGGGTGTGCTGGGGCGGAGTGGGGAGTCGATGCTGGCGTGGTTTGCCGCGGAGGAAGCGGGGCTGGACCGTGGCGAGTTGCTGATGGCGGCGGCTCGTCATGCGGAGAGCCGTGGCGATTGGGTTGCGGTGGCGCGGTTGGCGGCGAGCGCCGGGAGAGCGCGTTGGGGGCCGGAAGCGATGGACTTGGAAACACGGGCTGAGTTGATCCTTGGGAAGCGGAGACTAACGAAATGAGGTCTCCCCTGTGTGTGGCGGCTGGAATTTGGCTGGGCTTGCTGGTGTCTGGGGCCTCCGCAACCGAGCCCTCGACGGTCACCGTGGATCCCGAGAAGACCGAGTTGCAGAGTGGGACGACGCTGACGTTCACGTTTCCCGACTCCATGGCGGGGCCCGACGAGATCGGTGGCCCCCCCGTGAAACCAGTGCTCCGCTTTGAACCGTCGCTCACGACCGAGATGACGTGGCGCAGCCCGACCGAGCTGTTCGTCCGGGTGCGCGAAGGGATTCGTCCGGGGACGGAATACCGGATCACTGCGGACCCGTCCGTGCCGCTCCCCGGCAAACCGTGGGAGGCGCGGTATCGATCCCGCGAGTTGCTCGTGTCCCGCTCCGACGGTCTGAGCCACAACAGTGACGAGGCCTATTCCAGGCGCCTGGCCCGCGAGCCCTCGATTGGGATTCGCACGACGTATCCCGTCCGGTTCGAGGACGTGGCGAAGTGCGTGGTTTTCCGCGGGGTGAAATCGGGGGAGCGTCGTGCCGCGTCGGTCGTTTTTTCGGGGGACGAGGCGGTGGGGACGTATCTGACCGTCCAGGCGCGCGAGCCCCTGCCGGTTGGCCAGGCGTGGGAACTTCTCATCGAGGGGCTCAAGGATGCCGAGACCGGCACATCGGTGCCTCATCCCATCGTGGTGCCTGCGGGAACCACCCGCCCCCTGGAGATTCGATGGTTGGGCGGGTTCAATCATCCCCTCCAGAAACCGGAGATCCGTGCGGAGTTCAGCGAACCGCTCGCCGACGACACCGTGACCGCCCAAAGCGTCATCGTGGACCCGCCGGTTCCCGGGTTCAAGGTCCGGGCCGATGGACGTCACTTGGTGATCGAGGGTGAGTTTGATCGGGCGATCCGTCGCACCGTCCGGATCACCCCAGCGGTCCGCGGAGCGTCGGGTTTCGGGCTGGCGACGGAAGCGCGCTGGGGCGCAACGTTCCGGTCGAAGCGGCCGAATGTTCTGTTCCCGCCGTCGGCCGAGGCCTTCTTCCCGGCGGATGGGGGGGTGAAGTTTCCGCTGGTCCAGGTCAACGCGCCCGAACTGCGCTGGCGGCTGGCCGAGGTTCCGTTGGAAAAGCTCGGGGTGCTCCGGCGTCGGCTCATGGAGTTTCGCGAGGATGCGCAGGACCCGCTGGCGGGAGGGCCGGTCGAGGATGCGCGCACCGGTTGGTGGCGGCAGAAGCCGACCGAGCTTTTTGTGCACTCGCTCGCCTTGCGCGTGGTCGGCGAGGGGACGTTCCCCGGCTCCGCGGATGACGAGGAGGTCGGGCGCCAGATCACATGGAAGAGCGACGGACCGGCCCGCGGGGCGCATCTGCTGGAAGTTTCGGGCACCTTGCCGGACGGGTCGGTCATCGGGAACCGGGCGTTGATTTTCCTGAGCGATCTGGTCGTGAACGAGATCGGATCGAGCGACCGGTATGCGGTTCGCGTTGCGCGGATGAGCGATGGGGAACCCGTCCGCGGCGCCACGGTGCGAATGTTGAGTGGCGACCCGATTGAACTTGGCAAAGCCGTGACCGACGAGTCGGGGCTTGCCGTTTTTGACAACCCGAATCGCTTCTTCGACTCCAGCCAACGCCCGTCGGGCGTCGGTCGAGGGGAATGGCTCAGCATCGAGGTGGACGGACGCCGGGTCCTCGAACCCGTGCAGCTCGGGCATGGCAATTTCCGGACCGAGCCGGAGCGGCAATCGCGGACCGCGATCATCACCGATCGGAACGTTTATCGTCCGGGGCACACCCTGAAGGTCTACGGCATCGTGCGCACGACCGAGTGGGATGGGCTCCTGCTTCCGAAAGCGCGCAAGATCCGGTGGTCGGTGAGCACGGCGGAATCGGACCAGGTTGTTGCCTCCGGCGACGCGGTGCTGAGCCCCGCGGGTGGGTGGCAGGCGGAGTGGCAGATTCCCGAGACCCTCGCGACGGGGCTGCACCAGGTGCGGTGTCAGATGGATGGCAAAGAGGATTGGGCGGGTATGGCGATGTTCCAGATCCAGGAATATCGGCCGCCGCTTTTCACCGTGACCGCGAATGCCGAAGCGCGCGTGGCTGGCGGCGAATCGAAAGTCCGGCTGACCTCGCGCTATTTCCACGGGGCACCCAATGCCGGTGCCACGGTGCGCTGGCGCGCGGTCTGGCGCTGGGCGGATCCCGAGGGCCGGGAGGATGTGTGGGAGGAGGAGTCGGAACGGACCGGGCAGGGTGACCCGCCCGATCCGCTCGATTTTGTGCGGACAGATCGCGAATCGGAGGGGGCGAAGCAGCCGGAGCTGTTCGCGGAAATTTCCGGCGAATCGAAGCTCGGGGAGAATGGCGAGGCGGAGATCGTGTCGGGTGCGCCGTTCCGTGACGGCTTGGGCCGCAGCCGTTGCAAGGTGCAATGGACCTTTGATGTGCTGTCGCCCGACGGACAAACCCTCTCGGAAAAGGCTGAGCAGGAAGTGCAACTGCGCCCGTTGGTCTCCGCGATGCGAGCGGGCGAGCGGTACGGTGCGGTTCGCGGCATCGCGGTCGAGTGGGGGATGTTCGGGGCGGATGACCGGTTGCAGGCCGGTGCCGCGGCCAGGCTGGAGTTGTATGCGGTGAGCACCAAGACCGCCAAGGAACAGGTTGCTCCGTTCGTGTTTCGGTATCGGAACTGGCCGGTGTATGAAAAGGTCGCCGAGCGCGAGGTGCGCAGCGGCGACGCGGTGTCCGAGGATCTCTTTCCGGTGGATCGCGCGGGCGATTATGTGGTCGTGCTGACGCCGGCCGCTCCAACCGACGCGATTCGGACCAGCGTGCGGCTGACGGTTACCGGCGGGGAACCCGTCGAGTTCCCCGTGGCGGATGAGCGGGGGTTCGAGTTGGATGCAGGTTCCCCGCGCACCTGGAAACCGGGCGAGACGGCCGTCCTGGCGACGCGCGCCCCGTTTCCCGGCGTGGCGTGGGTGCTGGTTCACACGGATCGCGTGCTCGACGCGTTCACCGTCCGGCTCGACGGGAATGCCGGCAAGATCGAGATCCCCATCCGTGCCGAGTACGCGCCAAACATTGCCGTGTCGGTGCATCTGGTGCGTCCGCAGAACGGCGCGCGTCCCCCGGCGGAGCGGATCGCCCGCGCCAGGCTGGAGGTGGTTCGGCCGGATCGGGTGCTGTCGGTGCGACAGGAGCTGGCGCGCGACAAGGTCGAGCCCGGCAACCCGGTGGAAGGCGTGGTCCGGGTGGCGTGCGAGGGAAAGCCCGTCAAGGGGGCTGAACTCGCCGTGTTCGCGGTGGACGAGGCCGTGCTGTCGTTGGGTCAGTATGAGAACCCGGACCTGCTCTCCGCTTTTTACCGCCAACGACCGGGCTACGTCTCGATTGGCATGGGTCTCGGCCGGTATGCGTGGCAACCGGGGCCCGTCGAGCGGTTCGAGAAAGGGTTCATCATCGGGGGGGGCGGTCTCGGGCTGAAGGGGCTCGCGCCCAAATATGCGCGCAAGGAATTCAAACCGCTCGCGTTCTGGACCGCGCTGGTCCGGACGGATGCGGAGGGCGCGTTCCGGTATCGATTTGATGCGCCCGATAACCTGACCACTTACCGGATTGTTGCCGTGGCGCAAACGACCGACAACCGGTTCGGGACGGGCGCATCGAAGGTCGAGGTGTCCAAACCGCTGATCATCGAGCCGGCGCTGCCGCGATTCGTGCGCGAGCTGGATCAATTCGACATCCGAGCCGTGGTGCGGCACACGGGGCCGGTTCCATTGACGCTCAAGATCGCCTGCGCGGCGAAAGGAGTCGTGATCGAGGGCGCCCGGGAGAAGGAGGTACAGGCCCGGCCCGGGGAGCCGCAGGTCGTGACTTTCCAAGCCCGTGTGCCGTCGTTTTCGGCCGGGGCTCGCGAAGCGGTGATCGTCCTGGATTGCCGCCCGACCGACGGTGCGCTGTCGCCCGATGCGGCGGAGTTGCGGATCCCCATCGAGCCGCGAACGGTGTTGCGCCGGGAGACGCAGATGTTCACGCAGACGGGTCGGCGGCTTGCGGTGGCCGGGAAGGTCCCGGCGGCGTGGCTCAAGGGGGAGGGGGATTTCGACCTGGTGCTGTCGAGTTCGCCGTGGATCGCGAAACTGGAGGGGCTGCCATTGTTGCTTGAGTATCCGCACGGGTGTTTCGAGCAGACGGCTTCAAGATATCTGGCGAGTTCGTTTCTCGCGGAGCTGCTCGCCTATCTGCCGGAGGCTGCGGAGCGGCGGGCCAACTACGAGCGGCTGCTGCGAAGCGGCATGCGGGCCTGGGAGGAATCTCTGCTCGCCGACGGGACCCTGCCCATGTGGCGGGGAGGTTCGCGGACCAGTCCGTTCGTCACGGCGATGGCGGCGTGGGCGGTGCACGAGGCGGCCGCGGCTGGATGGCAGGTGCCCGAAACCCTCTCCCTGCGGATCGAGAACGGCCTCGACGTGGTGGTTCGGGGCAGGCTGATGGGCGGGCATCCGGTCTCCCGTTCCACCCGGGCGTTTGCATTGATGGTGCTGGCGCTGCGCGGTGGTGACGGCGCTGCCTACGAGGCGGTTGCCGAGGAGTTGTATCTGCGCCGTGACGAGATCGGAGACGAGGGCCGCGGATTTCTCGCGGTCGCGTTGTCGCGCCTGGGCGTTCTGCCCGAGCGACTGAAGCAGGTGCTTGCAGAGATCGGGGCCCCGGTCAATCCGCGCGCGTTCGATCCCGAGTCATTCACCTCCACCACGCGGGCTGAGGCGATCCAAATTCTTGGGCTGGCGGAGGGGGTGCCGAATTTCTGGCAATCGGAGCGGGCCGGGCCGATGCGGGATCGATTGCTCGCACTGCTCGATTCCTCCGCAGCGCTCTCGACGCAGGAAAATCTGTGGCTCCTGGTGGCGTTCAAATCGATGCATCGGGCCGGGGGGCACGGGGCCATCGGCGCGAAAGCGATCCAACCCAAAGCGGATGCCACATCGAAGAACGGCGCATCTGCCGGGTGGAACGCGCGGGACATCGCGAAGATCGAGGCTTTTGTCCTCGAGGGGTTGCCGCCCACGACGCCACTCACCGCCCTGGTCCGCGGCCGGTTCCGCGAAACTTCGGGCGAGACCGCGCGGGATCGGCGGGGGATCGCGATTGAGCGGGTGATGACGAATCTCACCGACCCGGCGCGGCTCGGCACCGCCGAAAAGCCGGTCCGGATCGGGGATCGGATTCTGGTGACGTGGCGGGTGCGGAGCGAGCGGGTTCACAACTATGTGGCGCTGGAAGATCTGTTGCCGGCCGGCCTCGAGACGGTGAACCCCGACCTCGCGCTGGTCGCGAAAACCTTCGACCTCCCCAACCCCGCTCCCGGCGAACGGTTGCTGGATCGTTCGCACCAGGAACTGCGGGATGATGTGACCTGCCTCTATTTCGACGAGCTGCCTGTCGGTGCGGGCGTTTACTCCGTGCTCGCCCGAGCCGGTGCCGCGGGTGTCTTTGCGTGGCCGGCGGCCCGGATTACCCCGATGTATGACGCGCGCTTTGGCGGGCTTTCACCTTCCGGGATTTTCCATGTTATCGATTAGGCGGAGTTGGAAATGGGCGATTGGCGCGTGCATGCTCGCGGGCGCACTCGGCGGCGGGGCGCTGTTCTGGCACTCGGTTCCGGTCCCACCGGCGGACGGGATTTTCGCGACTGGCACGCCGCGGGTTCTCGACCGTTCAGGGGTGCTGTTGGCGGCTCCGCCGGGTGACGGCGTGCGTGCGCGGTTTCCGATTGCGCTGGATGAGATGGGGCGCTGGCTGCCGCAGATCACCGTGGCACTCGAGGACCGCCGCTATCGGTCCCACGCCGGGGTGGATGCCCGGGCCGTGCTCGGGGCCATCGCACAGAACGCGCGGGCCCGGCGGGTGGTGCGCGGCGGATCGACGATCACTCAGCAATTGGTGAAGTTGTCGGGTCCGGCCGCGCCACGCACGTTCGGCGTGAAACTGCGGGAGGCGGTCGCCGCCTGCAAACTGGAGCAGACGTGCGATAAGGACCGGATCCTGGAGGCATATCTCAACCGACTGCCGTATGGCAACCGGCTCGAAGGTCCGGCAGCGGCAGCCCGGTGGTATTTCGACAAAACCGCTGCTGAGCTTTCGCTGGGCGAGGCGATTTTTCTGGCCGGGATTCCACAGGCTCCGAGCCGATTGAACCCGTGGCGTCGCCCGGCTGCCGCCGAGGCCAAGTTCCGGCGTTCCGTGGCACGCCTCCGAGCCTCGGGATTTTTGGAAACCGCCCAAGCCCGGCGGTTGCTCGCCGATCCGCCCCGGGTCGGTCGAACAGTGCCGGAAAATCTGGCGCCGCATTTTGTGGCTGCTGCGCTCCGGACGCCCGGAGTCATGGCGCGCGACGGGAGCGTCCGAACCACGCTCGACCTCGGTATGCAGAGGACCTCCGCCAGCCTGGTGCGGTTGCACCTCGGCACGATCAACCGGCACGACATTTCCAATGCCGCCGTGGTGGTGATCGACAACCGGACGGGCGAGGTGCGGGCCATGGTCGGTTCGCGCGATCCCGCGCGGTGGCAGGTCAACGCGGCGATGGCACCGCGTCCCGCCGGGTCCGTCCTGAAACCATTTGTCTATGCGGAGGCCATCGAGCGCCGGGTGCTGACCGCGGCGACCCTGCTGCCCGATACGCCGGACGCTTGTGGCGCGCTGTTTCCCGATTACCAGCCCCGGAATTTTTCACCGGTCTGGCATGGACCGGTCCGGGTGCGCGAGGCGCTGGGGAACTCGTTGAATGTGCCGGCAGTCGTTGCCCTCTCGAAGGTGGGACCCCGCCGGGCGCATGAGGCGCTCGTGCGCTGGGGGTTGCGCTTCCCCAATGGATTTGACCGGTACGGGGCGGGGCTCGTGCTGGGCAATGCGGAGGTTTCCCTGCTCGATCTTGCCGGGGCGTATGCGGGTCTCGCGCGGGGCGGGCTTGCGCAGGCGCCTGTGTTGGTGCAGGCCCGTCGCGGTCCCATGGAACGCCGGGTGTCGGCAGGCACGGCGGCCATCCTTGCCGACATCCTCTGCGACAACTCCGCGCGCCTGCTGTCGTTCGGCCCGCATTCGGTGCTCGATCTGCCGGGGCGCGTGGCGGTGAAAACCGGGACCAGCAGTCATTTCCGGGATGGCTGGACCGCAGGGTTCACCGCCGAACATACGGTGGCGGTGTGGGTCGGGAACATGGATGGACGCGTGATGGATGAAGCCGCTTCCGTGGACGCGGCGGCCCCGCTGTGGGCGGCGGTGATCCGGGCCGTGTGCGGCAGCGATGCGGGGGTGCCACCGCCCGGAGACTCCGCGGAGCTTGAAAGCGCGACCGTCGATGCGCTAACCGGTCTGCTCGCGGATGGGGACCGGGCTGCCGCGAAGTTGGAATGGTTTCTCAAGGGAACCGCCCCGTTGGAAAGTGCGGACACGATGTGGCGCGATGTCGAGGGGGTGTTGCGACCGACTCTGCCGCCCGAGTATGCGCAGTGGTGCGCGAGCGGGTTCAACCGGATGGGTGCCGTGGCGGCGGTTCGTGCGAGCGGAATCGAGATCGAGTCGCCCCGGGACGGTGCGGTTTACCGGATCACCGAGGATTTGACGGCCGGACAGCAGCGCATCCCGCTGGTGATTCGGGGAGGGTCTGACGCGGACGTCGAGTGGCGTGTGAACGGGCGGGCTCTGGCGGTGAATCGTGCGGGTGCCTGGTGGGCGTTGGAGCGAGGCGAATGGGAGTTCCTCGCCAGGACCTCTGTGGGTGAACTCCGCAGCCTTGTGGTGGTGGAATAGCGGGTGGGCTCTCGGGGGCGGCTTTTTTTCGAGAACGGTGTGGGAGCGGAACGGGGTTGCGTGGCCGGGTGGGCATCCGTATGGTGCCGCGCCAATGAAGTTTCGTGCTGTAATCTACGTGGTGGCCGCGGCTGCGCTGCTGGTCGGCTGCGGCCGAATTCGCAACCCGTTCAACCGCGGGAGCGGTGAGGTCGAGCGCACGTCCGAGCCGGTGGCGGCGGCCACGCCGACCCCTGCCCCCGAGGCGGCGCCTGTGCCCGAGCCGAGTCCGACCCCGGCGCCGGTGGTCGACAAGGATGCCCGGGTGATCGTGCTTTGCTATCATCGGTTCGAGGAGAAGCCGAAGGACGGGCTCGCCATTTCCCCGACGGATTTCGAGGCCCAGTTGCAGGGGCTCAAGGACGCCGGGATCACGGTGGTTGGGATGGCTGATTTTCTTGCGTGGCGGCGGGGGGAGAAATCGATTCCGGCCCGCAGCGCGGTGATCTCGATTGATGACGGCTATGTCTCGGGATACGACGTGGCGTGGCCGATCCTGAAGAAGTTCGGGTACCCGTTCACGATGTTTGTCTACACCAAGTACATCGGGGTGGGCGGCAAATCGATCACGTGGGAGCAGCTCGAGGCGATGCGGGATGCGGGGGTGGACATCGGGAGCCACACGGTTTCGCACCAGGATCTGCGCGCACGGAAGGGAAAGAGCGAACCGGAGTATCAGGCCTGGCTGGCCAATGAGTTGAAGGGGTCGAAGGATCTCATCGAGCAGCGGCTTGGAATCCGCATCACGACGCTCGCCTATCCCTTCGGACTGTCGAATGAGGAGGTCCGCAAGGCCGGGATGGATGCGGGTTACGAGGTGCTCTTTTCCGTGAACGGCATGAAGGTCGCCCATGGCACGCCCGCCGGGGCAGTCGGGCGTTACGCCATCGAATCCACAAAACCCGAGGTGTTCCGGCTCGCCACGAATTTCGGCTCGGCCGGCGAGGGAGCCGCGACGGCGGCGGTCAGCGTCGCCGCGGCCTCGATGATCACCCAGCCCATGGAGGGAGAGACCGTCACCGACCCCCGGCCCCTGATCTCCGCCAACCTTGCCACATTCGGCGAGATTGACCCCGCGACGGTCGAGATGCGGGTGAGCGGCATCGGGGTGGTGGCCGCACAGTATGATCCGGCGAGCCGCACCGTCAGTTATCGCCCGACCCAGAAACTGATGAGCACCGCGTGCAGTGTGATCGTTTCCGCGAAGGCGGCGGGCAAAAAGGTGCAGGCCCGTTGGACGTTCCAGGTCAGCCCGCCCGCCCAACTCTAGACCTCCAGGAGAACCACCCGACCGATGTTTTCGCAGCTCTCGGACCGGCTTCAGGGGATTTTCAAGGATCTTCGCGGGCACGGACGCATCAGCGAGCAGAATGTGTCCGATGCGATGCGCGAGGTGCGCATGGCACTGCTCGAGGCCGATGTCCATTTCGATGTGGCCAAGCGCTTCATCGCCCGCGTGCGCGAGAAGTCGCTCGGTCAGGAAGTGCTGCTCAGCGTCACGCCCGGCCAGCAGATCGTCAAAATCTTCCACGAAGAACTGATCGGGTTGCTCGGGGGGGATGCGGCCCCGTTGAATCTTACGAAACCCGGGCGGATTCTGATGACCGGTTTGCACGGGGCGGGAAAGACCACGTCGGCGGCGAAGCTGGCCCATTGGTTGAAGCGCCAGGGACGCGCGCCGCTCCTGGTGGCGTGCGACTTGCAGCGCCCGGCCGCGATTGACCAGCTCGCCACGCTCGGCGCGCAGATCGGTGTGCCGGTGTTTCGTCCGGCACCCGGCGAAACGGATGTGGTCCGCGTCGGGCGTCAGAGCCTGGCGTGGGCCGAGGAGCAGCGGGGCAACGTGGTGATCTACGACACCGCCGGCCGGCTCGAGATTGATGAAACGTTGATTGCGGAGTTGAAGGGGCTGCGGGACTGCGTGCAGCCGGGAGAGGTGCTCCTGGTGTGTGACGCCGCGACCGGTCAGCAGGCGGTGAGTGTGGCCGAACATTTTCACGGGGCGCTCGGGGTCACCGGGCTGGTGCTCACGAAACTCGACGGCGATGCGCGGGGCGGGGCGGCGCTTTCCATGCGGGAGGTGACCCAGCGCCCGATCAAGTTTGCGGGGGTGGGGGAGAGGATCGAGCAATTCGAACCGTTCCATCCCGACCGGTTGGCGGGTCGGATTCTCGGGATGGGGGATGTGGTGAGCCTGGTGGAGAAGGCGGCGGAGGCGATTGACGAGGAGGAGGCGCTGAGGATGGAGCGAAAGCTCCGGACCGCCACGTTCGATCTGGAGGATTTCCTGTCGCAGATGAAGATGATGCGGCGGTTGGGACCCCTTGAAAATCTGCTTGGCATGCTGCCCGGTCTTGGTAACTTGAAAGGCTTCTCAGCCTCCGAGGGTGAGAAAAAGATGCGTCGGGTCGAGGCGATCATCCTTTCCATGACCGGGAAGGAGCGCCGGACGCCCGATCTTCTGAACGCCCGCCGTCGGCAGCGCATTGCGCGCGGCAGCGGGACCTCGGTGGCGGAGGTGAACACGCTTTTGCAGCAGTTCGGACAGATGCGAAAGATGATGAAGAGCGCGGGTAAAATGAAGAAGATGATGGCCCAAGCCCGCGGGGCCGGTATGTCCGGATTACCCTGAACCCAAGGAACTAGGAGACCTGGCGGCAAACCCGCCGGAAAATGAATCATGGCCGTTGCGATCCGTTTGCGCAGAGAAGGTGCGAAGAACAGCCCCGCCTACCGGGTGGTGGTTGCCGACAGCCGTTCCCCCAGGGACGGCCGTTTCATCGAGTTGTTGGGGACGTATGACCCGAAAAAGACGGGGCATAATGTCTCGCTCGATCTGGGGCGTGTGGACCATTGGCTCTCGGTCGGAGCGCGTCCGTCGGACACCGTGAAGAGTCTGATCAAGAAGGTCCGGCAGGCACCGCCGCCGGCTGCCGCCGCCTGATCCGCGGCCCCCTGCAATGGTCCTCACCGTTGCGATGGAAGAATTTCTGAGATTCGTGCTGGACCGACTGGTCGAGCACCCCGAGGAGGTCATCATCACCGCCACGGAACAGGATCAGCGTGTCCTGTTGAAAGTGGAGATGCGCAAGTCCGAGGTGGGCAAACTGATCGGCCGCAACGGCCAGGTGATCCAGGCCATCCGGCACCTGCTGGCGGCCGCCGCGGCCCGGCACGGCAAGCGGGTGGTGATCGAGGTGGTCGAGTAAGCCCCCCACGGAACGGCCTTCCGGGGTTGATCCGGGGCGGCTTCTGTGGGATGGATGAGCATCCTTTTCATGCGGCGCCCTTCCGATTCGAGACTGTCCCGCCCCCGATTCTGGGTGCGGCTTCTGCTTGGGATGGTCTTGGTTGCATCCGCGGTGGCGGGCATTGTCGGGTGGATCGTGGTTCGCGAATACCGGACGCGGGCGGAGACCTTTGATCTCGGCAAACTGCGCGAGATGGAGTCCGCCAGTGTGATCGCGGACCGCAATGGCGTGGAGCTGGGCCGGATCTTCATCCAGAACCGCGACCCGATCCCGCTCGACCGGGTTCCCCAGGTGATGATCCAGGCGGTGATCGCCGCGGAGGACAGCCGATTCTACCGGCATAACGGGGTCGATTACATCGGGATCGGACGCGCGGCCCTGATGAATTACCGGGCGGGCCGGATTCGGCAGGGGGCGGGCACGCTCACCATGCAGCTCGCCCGGAACACGTTCGCGCTCAGGGAAAAGTCATACGAACGAAAGCTCACGGAAGTGTTCCTGGCCCTGCGGGTCGAACAGACCTTCCGGAAGGCCGAGATTCTCGAGCTTTACCTGAACCGGGTATTTTTTGGGGCCGGTTTTTTTGGGGTCGAAGCGGCCGCGCACGGATACTTCGGGAAACCGACTGCCGAGCTCAGTCTTTCCGAGAGCGCGACGCTTGCCGGTCTGTTGAAGAGCCCGAACACCTACTCTCCGTGGAGTGATCGAAAGGCCTGCATTGAGCAGCGCGATCAGGTGCTGCGGCGGATGTTCGAGGAGAAGATGATCAGCGAGGCGGAGCGGGCCGGTGCGGTTGCGTCCGAGCTTGCGGTCCGCAACCGCGTCGCGCTCAACGCCGATTCTCATGCGCTCGACCAGGTGCGGCAGCAGGTGATTTCGCAGCTCGGTTTCGAGAATGCGAACATCGAGGGATTACGGATTCGCACCACGCTGGACGCCTCCCTGCAGAAGGTTGCGGAGTCGGCACTCGAAGAGCGACTGGAACGGATCGAGGCGCGCCCGGACTTCGAACATCCGAAGCGCGCCCAGTTCCAGGCCATGCAGGAGCGGGCTGCGAAAGCGGGGGCGAAGCCGCCGGTGCCGGAATACCTTCAAGGTGCGGTGGTGGTCCTGGACAATGCGTCGGGGGGGATTCTTGCGCTGGTGGGGGGGCGCGACTTCAGCGACAGCCAGTATAATCGGGCGATGATGGCCCGTCGTCCGGCCGGGACTGCGTTTCTCCCCGTGGTTTACGCTGCCGCGTTCGAGAACGGCCGGTACCCCGGCACGCTGGTTCAGGACGCCGCAATCGACAACCGGCAGGTGATGATCGGGGGAACCACCGGAGTGCTTGGGGAGTGGGGGCCCGAGCGGGTCGACAACCGGTATGAGGGCCCCATCCCCGCCCGGCAGGCGCTGGTCAAGTCGAAGAACGCGGCCACCGTCCGCCTCGGCAACCAGGTGGGCCTCGACAAGGTCACCGCCACGGCCCGCCGCCTCGGGATCGAATCGCCTCTGCGCCCGTTCCCCGCGACGTTTCTGGGCAGCAGCGAGGTGACACTCATGGAGATGGCGCTCGCGTTCACCGCGTTTCCGGGTGGCGGACTGCGTGCGGAATCGCCCCATCTCATACAGCGCATCGAGGATGCCTCGGGGCAGATGGTGTATGCCCACAAACCATCGCGCGTGGCCGCCCTTCGGCCGACCGTGGCGTTCCAAGTGCACACCTGCCTTGCCGAATCCATCGAAAGCGGCACCGCCGACCGCGCGCTCACCCAATACGGGCTCAAGCGGCTCCCGTTCGGTGGCAAGACGGGCACCGCCTATGATTTCACCGACACGTGGTTTGTCGGATACAGCCGACCGGTGACCTGCGGTGTCTGGATCGGGTTCGACAAGCCCCGCACCCGGATTTATCGCGGGGCGTTCAGCAACGAGACCGCCCTTCCCGTCTGGGTACGAATCATGAACGCCTCAACCGCCGACTACCCGGCGGTCGAGATCCCGCGTCCGGACGGACTGCAGCGGGTCGAGGTGTGTCTCGCCTCGGGGTTGCCGGCGACGGAGCGGTGTGTGGAAGTTGCGGCCGACCCCGGCACGGGCGCCGGGATCGAACGGCGCTCGACCTACTTCGAGTTCGGGGATCGCGAGAATCTGCCCCAGGGCACCTGCGACGTGCACGGGGGCTCGGGGGTCGTGGCGCAGGCCGGGGCTGAACCCCGGGCGGCCGGGGATTGGCCCAAGGCTCAGGCGGCGTTCGATGCGTCGGCCGTGCAGTTGGTCCTGTTGAAGGCCCCGACGGTGGTGGGTGAGGACCCGTACGGAACCGTCACCCCGCAGGCATTCGCCCAAAGCACCGCGCAGATGCAGGCCAATCTCGGCGTGGTTCCCGTCGCGCAGGGGGCCGGGGAACCGGAAGTGCGCCGGGCCGAGGCTGTCCGGCCGTTCGATCAGCCGTTGGACAGTCCGTCGGTCCTTCTTCCCGCCCCGGCCCCGATTGATTTCGAGTGACAACGACAGAGCCCGGGCCTTTCGAGCCCGGGCTCCGTGATTTGCGTCGGACGACTTTGGCGCCGGCTCAGTTGTCGTTCTCGCCTGAGCCCTTGGCGCCGCTGACGAGCAGCTTGCGGCCCATGAACTCTTTGTCGTGGAGCACTTCGACGGCCCGTTTGGCTTCGTCGATGCTCTGCATCTGGACAAAAGCAAATCCCTTGGATCGCTGGGTATGCCGGTTCGTGACGACCTCGGCGCTCTGGACATTGCCGACGCCGCTGAAGAGTTCGAACAGATCGCTCTCCGTAGCGTCGTAGGAGAGGTTCCCGACATAGAGACGGCCCGAGGTGACCGCATGCAGCTCGGGCTTGCGGGACTCGGACCGCATCGATTGCGAATCTCTCCGGGGGGTCGCTGCCTCGGAACGGCGCTCGGAGCGGACCGGGCTCGGCCGCCTTTTGCCGAATCCGAACAGGGCGAGGATTTTATCGAAGAAGCCCTTGGGCGCCAGTTCGGCGCGCTCGGGCGTACGTGCAGGGCGACCGCCCCGACGACCTCGTCGGGAATGACCGCGTGTTTCGGTGGTGTTCATTGCGTTGCTTCTTGGGTTGGGTTGGGTGGGGCGCCGGGTTGCCGGTCATTCCAAGGAGAATGACGGCGATGCGCGAATTTCAGGGCCGCGCGGCGCTCTCACAGGTTGGAAACTCCGGCGCACCGCCTCGCAAGGCCCGCGCACGATCAAATCGTGGGCGGGTTGGCGGATACGGGGAACGGAACGCAGGAGCGACACCGTGTCCCCTGGCACATGGCGCGCTCGGAGAAGCCTACTTGTCGATAAGTATGGCCCCACCGTCGGGTTGTCGCAAGCGGGAATTGCGGGGGAGGCGGCGAAAGTGCCAAGACATGTCATCCGGACGCGATCCCGTTCCGATCCGGCTTTGCAGTTTGGACGGGTTTCTGCGTGAATCCGGTCCGATCCCGGCCCTGACCCGCCGGGCTTGACCATGCCGTCCCGCAATTCCCTGCCACTGATCCTGACCGCGGTTGTCTGCCTCCTGAGCGGCGGCGCAATCGGTTATGGGCTTGGGCGTCGTCCCTCGATTGTTGGACCCGCCGTCGGGGGAATCACTCACGGCCCCGATCCAGGCGTCGTCGACCCGGTGGGTTTCGCGTCGTCGTCGACCTCGGAGGAGGGCCCAGGTCCGAAGCCTGTGCAGGGTCCTTCCAAGGGCCGGGTATTGACCGCTTCCGAGTTGCAGGTTGCCCTGAAGGATTTGGCCAGGCAGCGCAGTGGGTTTTGGGGAATGGGTGGAGCCAAAGAACTGGCGCGCCTGCAGGAGCAACTGGAGGGCCAGGATCTGGAAGAGTTATTGCGACAGCTCGCTGCATTGCCGGGGGGGCACGAGATGGAAACGGCCTGGTTTCTGGTGCTCTCCCAGCTTGCCCAGCGGGATCCGGAAGCGGCGTGGGCACAGCTCTTGCAACTCCCTCCCGGGAACCGTCGAAATTCGGCAACCGTTTCGGTTCTCGCCACCGTGGCCCAGCGGGACGCATCGCGGGCGATGGCGATGGCGAAGGGGGTGTCGGATCCGAGCCTGCAGCGGTCGGCGATTCAGCAGGTGCTCGGGTTGCTGGCTTCGCAGGATCCAGCGCGTGCCTTTGAACTTGCCCTGGCTGAGCCCCCGCAGGGCGGGAGGAGCGGGGACAACGGGTTCTCCTCGATCTTCCATGCATGGGCCGGCAAGGACCCTGAAGCCGCGAAGGCAGCGCTCGGTCGCCTAACCGGACAAGGTCGCGACCAGGCGATGCAGGCATTTGTTTCGGGGTATGCGGCCAAGGATCCGAAGGCGGCATGGGACTGGGTCCGAACCCTGCCGCACACGGGCGAGGAATGGCGGGATCCCCGTTTGATGTTGATCCAGACGTGGGCCGCCACCGATCCCCAGTCGGCGCTCGAAGCGGCCCGGTCGCTCGCTCCCGGGTCGGTTCGAACGCGTGCCACGACCGCCGCGATTGGGAACTGGGCGGGGCGCGATTTTGGGGCGGCCTTTGATTTTGTGCTGGCGATGCCCGAATCGCCCGAGCGGTCGGAGGCACTGGCGAACATTGCCGGGAACGCCCCGGACCGGCCGCGCATGCTGCAGGCATTGATCGAGCAGATGCCGCCGGGCGATCGGTTCCAGAATGCGGTGCGCAATCTGTTTTCGCAATGGGCGTCGAATGATCCGGCTGCCGCGGCGACTGCGTTCGCGCAGATTCCAGCGGGCTCGTTGTCGAGCGGTCTGGCCGGGCAGATCGCGCAACAGTGGGGGCAGTCGGCAGATCGGGCCGCCGGTTTCCAATGGGTGCGCCAGCTTCCCGCGGGGGAGACCCGCCAGAATGCCCTGAGCTCCTTCTTCGGCGCGTGGGCGAATGATCTGCCGGAGGAGGCGATTCGCGCGGCGCTTGCGCTTCCTGCGGCGGAGCAGCGTCCGGCAGTCTCGAGCGCAGCCCGCGGCTGGGCATCTCGCGATCCCGAGGCGGTGGTCCGATGGGCCCAGTCGGTGGGCGACGATACCATCCGGCGTGATGTGGTGGACAATGCCCTGGGGGTATGGGCCCAGCGTTCGCCTGCGGAGGCGGCCGCGTGGGTGAGTCGGCTTCCCATGGCCCAGCGGGAACGTCCGCTCTCGGTGCTGGTGGATCGATGGGCCGCCGCGGATCTCCCCGCCGCGGCCGAGTGGTTGAACGCGCAACCGGCCACGCCGGACCGCGATGCGGCGGTCGAGACGTTGGTGCGTCGACTGGGTGACGAGGATCCGGAGGCGGCGATTGCCTGGGCGGGTTCGATTTCGGAAGCCGCCCGGCGGACCCGCCAGATCGAAGAGGCGGCTCGTCGTTGGATCCGCTACAGTCCCGAGGCGGCTCGGGTCTGGATTTCGAGTTCGCAGGCGCTGACGCCCGAGGCGCGGGAGCGATTGCTTAAAGCCCGCTGAATTGGCCCGCTGAAGTCGGGCCCGATCAGAGGCCAAAGAAGCTGGCTGTCGTGGCTTCGATTTCGGCGGAAAGATCGCCCGGGCTGCCACCCCGGCAGGCGGCGAGGGCTTCCGCCGTGTGGATCACCTGGGCCGGTTCACAGCGCTTTCCGCGGTGGGGATCAGGCGCCAGGTAAGGGCAATCGGTTTCGATCATGAAGCTTCCCGACGGGATCGCTTTTGCAGTCTCGCGCAACGCGGCCCCGTTGCGAAAGGTCAGGATGCCGGTGAAACTGATCAGGTGACCGAGCTCGATCACCTCGCGCGCATCCTCGAGGGTCCCCCCGAAGCAATGGAACACGCAGCGCAGCCGCCCGGTGAACGGGCGGATCGCGTCGAGGGTGTCGAGCCAGCTCGATCGTTGATGGATCACGACGTTCTTGCCCAACTGCGCCGCCAGCTCAAGCTGCGCGGCGAACACCGTTTTCTGGTTCTCGATAATCCGCTGCCGTTCGAGCGCGGATCCCATCAGCCGGGCGTCGGACGCGCCGAGGGCGGCGACCACATCGTCGGAGCTTTTATCGGGCCCGCCCGGCAGGCGGAAGTAATCCAGGCCGGTCTCTCCGATGGCCACGACGCGCGGATGCCGGGCCAGGTCGGCGAGCGCCTCGATGAAATTATCGGCCACCTCCGAGGCATGCTCCGGGTGGATGCCGACGGCCGCATACACATCGGGATGGCGTTCCGCCAGCGCGATGGCAGTGCGCGATCCCTCGACGGTGGTCCCGACCGTCACGATGCGCCCGACGCCGGCTGCGCGCGCACGATCGAGCACGGCATCGAGGTCGTCGGCGAACGCCCCGTGATCCAGATGGGCATGGGTATCGGTCCACATGAGATCTACCACTCAATCACCGAACTCGCCCAGGTCAACCCCCCGCCGAACACCACGAGCAGAACAAAATCGCCGCGTTGGATACGCCCGGACCGGTGGGCCTCGTCGAGCGCGATGGCCACGGCGGCGGCGGAGGTGTTGCCGTAACGATCCAGATTGACGAAGACCCGGTCCATGGGGACGTGCAAACGGTCGGCGACGGCGTCGATGATCCGCTGGTTCGCCTGGTGCGGGATCACACACGAGATGTCCTCGATCCGGAGCCCGGCCTGTTTCAGCGCCCTCTGCGCGGCCCCCAGCATGGCGGTCACCGCCTGTTTGAACACCTCTTTGCCGGCCATCTTGATGGTATTGAGCCGCAGGTGCGCGTTGTCGGCGGTGATGGGGCAGCGGACCCCGCCGCCCGGCATCGAGAGGATCGATTCGAAGGAGCCATCGGCCCCGAGATGCGTCGCCATGATCCCGTGCGACGCCCCGCGGGCCTGGAGGATCGCCGCGCCCGCGCCGTCGCCGAACAGGACGCACGTGTTGCGGTCGGTCCAGTCCACCAGCGAAGAGAGTTTGTCCGCCCCGATCACGAGCACCGTCTCGAAGCTCCCCGATGCAACGAACTGACGCCCCACTTCCATGGCATACAGAAATCCCGAGCAGGCCGCGGAGAGATCGAAACAGGCCGCCCGTTTTGCGCCCAGCCGGTTCTGCACGAAACAGGCGGTCGCGGGGAACATCATGTCCGGGGAAACGGTGGCGACGATGATCAGGTCGAGGTCGCCGCCTGTGACACCGGCGTCCTTCATCGCCGCTTCCGCCGCATGAACCGCCATGTCGCTGGTGTACTCGTTGTCCGCCGCAATCCGGCGTTCGCGGATGCCGGTCCGGGTCAGAATCCACTCGTCCGTGGTCTCGACGATTCGTTCGAGATCCTGGTTCGAGAGCACCCGCTCCGGGG